>Ga0214543_1012327_pt1 | contig 11439 bp, 15 predicted proteins | sample CNSS2metaG_FD_160094 | JGI IMG/M metagenome (GOLD analysis project Ga0214543, IMG submission 160094) | Root nodule microbial communities from cowpea collected in UCLA plant growth center, Los Angeles, California, USA - CNSS2 | ecosystem: Host-associated > Plants > Roots > Nodule | place: USA...
ATATATATTTATTGTACTATACCTAGGCGGACCAAGGCAAGTACATGACTAAGACCGCCTAGACATAGTCCCACAAAAAGAAAAACCATATAGCGGCCCAAGCCGCCTACTACAAAGAATAATACATAATAAGTCGATAACACCTAACTTAGAAATGTCGTAAACAAGGCCCCTAGTACCAACATACGCTAACATAGGGCCTGGGCTAAGCCCAGGCCCATCGAGAACCCAAATATTGGCCTAGCCCATAAGAATGGAGGACATAAGTAATAACCCTATAAATACATGTGGACCCCAACAATTAAAAGGTACACTTTCATTAATTCCCTAATCTGAGATTTGACCTTTGAGAACCTTCTTGCTGACTTAATTGTCAGAGCCCTCTTCGCAGGTAACCCCCTAAGGGTCCAGACCGTATACGCTAGCAGATGGCATGTACAAGTCGAGAAGGAGCCGGCTCGAGAGGTTCGGGGTTGAGGTAAGGCATTATTTGTGTTCCCTAATATCTCTTATTTGTTTCCGCAGGAACAATTGGCTCCCACCATGGGGCACGAAGTGATACCTTACCAAGCAATCCAAACACTGTCGAGAATGGTCTCCACCCGTAGCAAAGCCGGAATCGTGAAGCACCCTGAGGCAGGCCCTACTATGTATGCAAACATCACCCCGGACTTGGCCGCCATCCTTGAAGGCCAAGCCAAAATGCAACAAGAGCTTGTCGACCTTAAAAAGCGCAGTGTTGATGAGATGGAAGCGCTTAGGCAGGAGAACTCCAGGCTGAGGAGGAAGATTGAGGCTAACCCTACCGAGAAAGGGCAAGGCAAGGAATCGTCAAAAGCCACCAAGTCCCCGGCCTACCAACCCAACGAGGAAGAAAGTGAATATAACCCCACCCTGCACACTTTCACCATCACTCAACAATCACCTATCATCTCTATCCACCACACAAACATCCATCATCCAACCACCATCCCCAAGCACCCCACAAGATCCAATCCTGTTACCACCTTTCCCACCACCCATATCCCCCCTCATCACTTCACCACCACTTTTCCTACCATCATCTGTCATCCCATCCCACCACACCCATTACCACCACAACCACCCAAACGTTGCCACCCTTTCATTGACATCGTCACCAACACACCCCTCCCCACCCAATGGGAACCCTTCACACTAGATCGCTACACGGGAGAAATCGACCTCGACGAACATCTCAAAGTATACATCACTCATGTGGCCCTCTACGCATCTAACAATGTCGTTTTCTGCAAAGCTTTCCCTATCACCCTCATAGGCCTTGCCTTTGAATGGTTCACCACCCTCCCCCTATACTCCATTGACTGTTTTGACACACGTTCTCACCTGTTTACCACCCATTTCACTGGAAGCCGCCCACATCAGGCCACACCCTATCTCTCCTCAGCGTTAGACAAGAACGAGACGAGATGTTGCGTGCCTTAATTGATCATTTCAGCAAAGCCACCCTCCGCACGCCCAACCTCGCTCAAGAAATGATCTTGTAGTGTATGGCTCTAATCCTTAAACCAGGTCCGTTCGCTAACAACATCTACCTCCAACCTCCATGCACGAACTCAAACTGTGTTGCGGACTACATCCGCATGGAAGAAATGCAGACCCTCCACACCAAGTTTTGCAATGACTTCACCCCCTCAACCACCGGCCCAGACAAACCACTTCCACGACCTGAAGTTGTCCTAGAGAGCCTAGACAACCACGATTCACCAGATACGCTCCAATAAACGTCCCCAGGTCACGCCTTCTCGATGAAGCGCTCCAAGCCGACCTCATCCCACCATCACGCAAAACCTCGAACCCTCCAATGCTGACATGACCAAGTACTGCAGGTACCACAGAAATAATGGCCACACCATCGAAGAATGCAAAGCGCTCAAGGATAAAATTGAAGAATTGGTTTGTGTCGGCCATTTCTGCTACTTTGTCCGAAGAGATGGACCTCCTCATCCACGACAGTTCGATAACTGTAACCCCTCGCAATACTCATCACGATAATCGGCCAAATCCGCCTAACTGCCCGGATCCACAACCAGCCCGCACTAATGTCAACCAAGTTGATCCCCCCTACGCAGCACAATCAACATTATCTTAGGGGGTTTCGCCAGTGGTGGCTCCACCTCATCAACTAGGAAGAAACATCTTCGTCACATTCTATCTATCAACCACATAACCCATTGTCACCACAGACGCTGAATGCCCTCCATCACCTTCACTGACGCTGTTTTCCATGGCATCGACCACCAACAAGATGACCCCATGTCATCACCATCGAACTCGAGAAATACGCGGTTAAAAAGGTGTTTATCGATAAAGGCAGTTCCATTGACATCCTTTACTGCACCACTTACCAAAAACTCCAACTGCCACCCACTTCCATGGTTCCCTATGACGAGCCCATCTGTGGGTTCTTTGGAAAGAAGGTCTCAACTCTAAGGTACATCAACCTTCACACTATTTTCCGAGAACGATCTCAAACCAAAACCATCCTCATCTGCTTCCTTGTCGTAGACGCACCCACATCATATAATGTCCTCCTCGTTCGCCCATCCCTCAACACTCTAGGAGTTGTTGTCTATATACCACACCTAGCTATAAAGTTCCCCTCCCCATCCGGCGACATCATTACCATCCATGGCGACAAGCGACTCGCACGTGAATGCTATATGGCAAGCTTGCGCCCTCAGCTACCAATCCTACAAACCCACAACATTGAACGACCACCCGACTCTGGCATAGCTCTATCTGGTGATGACCTGGACCTTAGAGTAGGACGCGATGCACAAATCGAGCCAGTTGAAGAAATTGTAAGTCTAAAGCTCTCCAATGGTCGCACTCTCAAATTGGGAACATGCCTCCAATAAGAACAACGTGATGTCCTGGCACCCACTCTTATCGCCAACGCCGACCTCTTCGCCTGGTCAGCCGTAAATTTACCTGGTGTCGATCCACAGGTAGTAGTTCATAAACTGACAATCTATAAAGAAGTCAGGTATATCTCGTAGAAAACATGAAAGTTAGGGGAAGAACGCCAACTGGCAGCAAAAGTAGAGGTCGAGAACTTGCTTGACGCTGGGTTCATCGAGGAAGCCCATTGCACTACCTGGCTCTCTAATGGAAAATGGCGAATGTGCGTCGATTATACGGACCTTAACAAAGCCTGCCCTGAGATGCCTATCCCTTACCCAACATTGGTCAGTTAGTAGACGGTGCAGCCGACAACAAAGTACTCAGTTTTTTAGATGGATATTCCGGATACAACCAAATACTAATAGTCGTAACCGACATTCATCATTGACGACGCTAACTATTTCTACAAAGTCATGCCTTTTGACCTTAAAAACGTGGGTGCTACCTACCAAAGATTAATGGACAAGGTGTTCAATCACTTGATGGGCAAATGTGTCGAAGTATACGTCGATGACATTTTTGTCAAATCACCCAGCCACCTGCAACATGCGCAAGACTTGTCCATAGTATTTTCTGCACTACGACAATACAACCTTAGACTCAACCTTGAAAAGTGTGTATTCGGTGTCGACCGTGGCAAATTCCTAGGCTTCATGCTCACACAGTGCGACATTAAAGCCAACCCTGAAAAATGCAATGCCATCATCGAAATACGCAACCCCAACAATGTCAAAGAAGTCCAACGCTTGATAGGTCGCCTAACCGCCATATCCAGATTTCTCCCAAAACTAGCCGAACAAACCCAACCCATTATCCAGCTACTAAAAAAATTTGCAAAGTTCTCTTGAAATGATGACTGCGAAAAAGTTTTCCAAAATCTTAAAACCACCTTCACATCCTCACCCATCCTCCACAAACCAAATATACATCAACCACTCTTGGTATACATCACCGCAATAGATCACACATTCAGTACTTCCTTGGTCCAAGAATTTACTAGCATCCAACACCCAGTGTACTTTGTCAATCGAACTCTATAAGATCCAGAGACCATATACTAGATGGTGGAGAAACTGGCCGTCTCCTTGGTGGATGCAGCGAGACTTCTACGCACTTACTTCCAAAACCACAATATCATTGTTAAGACCGACTATACCATCCAGAAAATCTTCTAAAAGCCAGACCTTATCGAACAAATGTCATCGTGGTCCATGAAGCTATCTGAATTCAACATCCGTTATGAACCACACGGCCCCATCAAAGCCTAATGCCTACTTGACTTTGTCAATGACCTACAACACACCCCCGAGGAGGACCAATGGACGCTATATGTTGACGGTTCCTCTAATCCAAAAGGCGCAACAATCAAGCCGAATACGAAGCCATCCCCATTGAAAAATCTCTCCACTTCGCCTTCAAAACCTCCAACAATCAAGTCAAATACGAAGCCATCCTCGTGGGACTGTCACTTGCACACGGAGTCGGTGTAAAAGCCCTCGTATGCAAGACAGATACCAAGCTCACTATTGGCCATCTCAACAACGAATTCCAAATAAAATATGTAACTCTCCTTCAATATTACCACCTAGTCCACAATGTCATACAATCTGGCTTTGACCGAGTATGTAACCAGCATATCCCAAGAGGTGAAAATGTTCGAGCAGATGTCCTATCAAAACTTGCAAGCATTAAGCTCAAAGGCAGGCATAAGTCCATACTACAACAAACGCTATTTGCACCGTCCATAACAAACATCTGCCTCAACCTAGGCCACATCGATAATTAGACAACCACACACATCCAATATCTCAAAACCGACAACCCCTCCCCCAATATCGACAAAGGATGGTTAGCCAAAGCAGCATGGTATACAATGATAGGTGACAAACTATACAAGCGAGGGTACAACCATCCATTGCTTAAATGTGTTACAAAGGAACAAGCACAATACATACTTAGGAAAATACGTGAAGGAATATGCGATGAAAACTCAGGCGCACAAACCATGACCACCAGAATACTTAGAGCCAGCTACTTCTAGCCAACCATGGAGGCGGATTGTCAAACCTTCGTCAAGAAATGCATAACATGTCATAAACATGGTAACCTCATCCACCAGAAACAGAAACAGTTGCATTCCATACTCTCCCCACAGTCATTTGTGAAATGGGGAATGGACATCCTTGAACCCTTCACCCCGGGAAAGGGACAAGTGAAATTCCTCATTGTAGGTATCGACTACTTTACGAAATGGATAGAAGCTAAGTCATTGGCCACAATCATAGCACAACAGGTCCAATTGTTCGTATGGAAGGACATTATATGTCGCTATGGAGTACCGTATACTATCATAACCAACAATGGCCGATAATTCATAGATAAAGAGCTTGCCAAATTTTACATTGGTCTTGGAATCAAACACATCACCAGCTCCGTAGAACACCCACAAAGTAATGGCCAAGCTGAAGTTTCCAACAACGTAATACTAGTTGAGATGCGAAAACGATTATATGGCGCCAAAGGCCACTAACCAGAAGATTTGTTGGAAGTATTATAGGCCTACAGATGCACCTGACAATCCGCCACTAACGAATCCCCCTTTAGCTTGGTCTACGGTGCAGAAGCAATGATACTGGTTAAAATTGGTGAACCTTCCCTATGTCGTCAAGTATATGACCCAAACCAGAACCAACAAAATCTATGCACCCACCTAGACCTATTAACTAAGTTAAGAGACAAAGTGCAAATCTGAAACATAACGATTAAACAGAGAGCGGCCAGGAAATACAACTGGAACCTATGTCCACGGTCATTTGTCAAAGGTGACCTAGTTTGGAGGATGGCCAGTAGTGCAAGAAAGAAGGACGATAAATTCTCAACCAACTGGGACAGACCATATTGGATACGAGAAGATGTAGGAGGATGCGCTTACAAACTAGAGCAACTATCAGGAGAAAAGATACTGAACACATGGAATGTATCTCACCTAAAATTTTCCTTTAGTTAGCCTAATCAATGTAATGAATACTTGTAACCCTGGGTGTACTCTTTTTCCTCACCTAGCATTTTTTCCCTAAGGATGGTTTTGGCCAGGGAGTTTTTAACGAGGCACCCCAAACTTTATGAATAAAACGAAGGGTTCTTCATCCTATGCTCAACAGATTTATCTTGTTAACTTATTAAAGTTCCCCACCACCACTTACCACAAGTAAGCAGCCTAGGTCAAACACTATTTATCTGGTTGAATTTATTAAAGTTCCCCACCACTTACCACAAGTAAGTGGCCTAGGTCGAATACTATCTATCTAGTTAAATTTCTTAAAAGTTCCCCATCACTTACCACAAGTAAGTGGCTTGGGTCGAACATTATTTATCTGGTTAAATTTCTTAAAGTTCCCCACAACTTACCACAAGTAAGCAGCCTCGGTCGAACATTATCTATTTGGTTAAATTTCTTAAAGTTCCCCACCACTTACCACAAGTAAGAGGCCTGGGTCGAACATTATCTATCTGGTTAAATTTGTTAAAGTTCACCACCATTTACCATAAGTAAGCGGTTTGGGCCGAACACTATCTATCTGGTTAAATTTCTTAAGTTCCCCAACAGTTAATACAAGTAAGCGGTCTAGGTCGAACACTATTTATCTGGTTAAGTTTCTTAAGTTCCCCACCACTTACCACATGTAAGCAGCGTGGGTCGACCACCATAACTATTACGATGCTTTGCATAAAAAGTCCATGAATTATTTTCAAAAAACTTCCATACTACTTACCGAAGTAAGTGGTCTATAACACAAATATCGAACAAAGATAAACAGATTCGCAACAACATAATCATTCAATAAACACACTCCTGTAACACATACTATCAGTATCGAATGACAACAAATATGCATAGAACATTCATCATATTAACGAACAAAGTAAAAAGTGTACGGATTATTACAAACTTAGGATTAATATCAAATTGAAAATATAAAACAATAATCCTAAGCTGTTGTTTGATCAACATCCACCTCTGCGGCCACGACCTCATCAGGATTTGCATCTAATTCTGTCGCCATCTTCTCTGCCTCTTCCTCAGGGCTGGATTTTGCTTCACTCACAAGTTGACCAACGATCATATCTTTGTTCACGTCAAATCTAGCGTCTGACGTATCAATTTCTTTGTGAAAAAAGGTCGTTTGCCGCAAGCCCTTTTGGAAACCATTAATGTGCTCCTGAATAATGCAGCCCTTAAGATCTTCCAACTCGGTCTCGAGATCGCCATGTTTCTCCTTCAGCTCGTCGTAATTGGCCTCGAGATCCACAATCCTTTCCTTCAGCTTTTTCTCAGATTCTAAACACCGCACTTTCTAGGTCCCCAATCTTCTCCTCTCCTCTAGACATTCCTCCCTCTCTTTCTTCCAAGCCGCCTTATCTTCGGCATGCTTGTCAACTTGGACTTGCATGTCCTCCATTTTGGACCAATTACCCTCCTTCAACTCTCTCTGATACAAAGTACCCACTCTACGTCCCAAAACCAAGGCTTTGCTGTTAAACTCTAACATAGCCTTAATCATGGCATTCGGTTCCATGTTGTCAATAGAATTGACCAGAGACTCCGCCAAGTTAATCTTAATATCATGTCAAACAGTAGTCTTTGGCAACTCGATAAGTCCAGCCTCGGGTTTCTTTGCACCAGTAGAAGATCATGGCCCCAACAAGATGGCTCTTACCCTCTTCACGTCCTTACCTCCGCTTTCCTCTTGGACCCCCCATGTACATGAACCTCCACCAAGGGATCTTGCAGGTTGGGAACTTCAGTATTCCCAGCAGCCTTGACCTTCGTCGTTTTCTCCTTGCGAAGGGCTTGAAAGATATTCAAATTTTTCTTGCCGACCTGTGCCATATGACCTACAACAATAACAACAACGCCAATTAGTTAACTCAAACACACCTTACCATTTAAAACACAAAAAGATACCTTCTATATCAACAATTGGGTGTATCGAATTATAAACCCTAACTAAGCTCTTAGTGGGCATCTTATCATTAAACTTCATCAGGGTATCCACCACCTCCCTGTCCGTCAATGACAATTTCTCCCTCTTCATATCCTTATACCCCAAGGGTTCTCAGTCCAACTGAAAGGGAACTTGGTGTTCCCATCATCAGTATAGAAATATGAACGCTCAGGCTCCTTCACCACCACCTTGAAGAAACTATCTTTAAAATGCTTAAACGACTAGGTAAATGCATCTAGCCTGCTTATCCTTGGCCGACTTATTAGAGACAGCCATGTTGTTGGACTCTTGGCCCGAGTATCGTAGAAATATAAGAATGATTGTGGGGATGGCTATAGATACAACAATCGACACAAAACCTGGAAAGCTTGTAGATATGCCCAGTTGTTTGGATGCAACTGAGTAGGGGCAACGTTCAGCAAGCGTAATACTCCCATTATTAAATCATCGAAGGGCAACCTCATGTACAACTGTGAGAAGTGGCACATATACATATAGAAAAACATTTCTGAAGCTCCCTCTTAGCCGTGGCAAACATAGTCAATAGCGCTTACCCTCTCCAAAGCCACTATGTTTCGGCTTATGTTCCTCTCTAGGATATGTATACAGTTAAGCCACGACTTCAAGAGACGAGACCATCTGAACAAGGAGTGTTGAGTCCGCACATCCTCAGCCACCCACTCATAATTTGGCCTTTACCGGCTAGTTACTTTCTACCACCTCTTTTGGTGGATTCTCCCTTGTTTCAGTAATTGTCTCCATTGGGATCCTCCCTACACCAACCAGTTGACCACCACTCCCACTATTTGACCGACTACTCCCGTCTCCCCCTGAGCGCTCATTCCCACTACCCGAACTAGATAATGACACACTACTGCTAGCACTAGACATACCTTTTTAGAGATATTAAGATGACAATAGAAACAAAGAACGTATCGGACAGATCTCACGCACACAAATAACTTCTCTCAAACTTCTTGCAAATGAACTAAGGTGAACAAATTGCCCTCATCAATTGTATTTATAACCAGCATCTGAACTACTACAACTTTTCTTGCCAAAAGCAACTACCACTATTTAACTTTCGATAACCTTCTTGCTGACTTGATCGTCAGAGCCCTCTATGCAGGTAACCCCCTAAGGGTCCAGACCATATACGCTAGTAGATGGCATGTACAAGTCGAGAAGGAGCCGGCTCGAGAGGTCCAGGGTTGAGGTAAGGCAATATTTGTGTTCCCTAATATCTCTTATTTGTTTTCGCAGGAACATATATTATATGAATATTGTCTGCGGTAGTTGTCATAGAAAGTTAGTTTATAATATTGTTATTATATTGGTTTAGATATATAGTCTTTTGGTAATTGACAGGTTGTATATTTTATTAGAAACTTATTCATGGGTTTGGGTATTTATTGAAATACATAATGTATTTGGTAAGGTTAAAATACCTTTTTGGTCCTAATTTTCGTCAACTTTTTTGAATTAGGTCCCAATTTTCGCGGGGTGCTCAAATAGGTCCTAAATTTGGTCAATTTGATTCAATTAGGTCCTAATTGGGTAATGCCGTTTAAATTGATAACGTTTTACTGTACAGTTGGTTTTTCCTTGCTACGTGTCGAAAGACTAATCCTACGTGTCAGTTTTTGCTTTATAATGAGATGGTTAATTAGGGGGTTAATGACATTAAGTGTTTAATTAAGAGGAAAAAAAAAAGAAAGTAAAATAAAACATAAATTGTAGCGCAATAAATGCAAGTAGAAGGGGTTAACCCATCTTAAGGTCTTTGCTGAGGGAATTGGCGGTTTAGGTTACTGCGTTGGAATTTGGGGAAAAGATTCAATAGGAATTTTAATCGCAATTGGTACGGGGTCATCGTGAATTCATCGCACATATCGGTACCAGGTTAGGTTTTCTATTGCGTTAGCGGTTTCGATTTCGTTTTTTGTTTTTCGTTTTTGGTGGTTTGCGATTTTCTTTTTGGTCGTTTGCGATTGGGTTGGTGTTGGTTTCGCTAGCGGTTTTGTTTATTTTATTGTGCTATTGTGTTGTCATTGTCTGCTATTGTATGGCATTCTGATTTTCGTTGTAGTGTCCCACTTGTTTGTCCTGAACATGTTTGTCAGTGGATTGGGGTTGTGTGCGTGCTTTGTCGGTGTCGGTGCGGTTTGTTTGAAAGTTGTGGTCCCTTTTTTGTTCGTGGACCCTGTATGTGTTGTTTCAAATGTTTTATGCGATATTAAATGTGTTTGTGGACCCTGCTTACAAATGTTTTTTATATCTGCCAGATATCACTTGTTTGAAAAAGTGGTTTGTAATGTGTGATGAGACTTTCGAATTTGTGGTCCACCATGGTGGAATTTTTAAACAGTTTGGTCCTATTAATTACATAGGTGGGGAATCCACTGTTTGGGGTTGTGACCCAGACACGTGGAGTTATTTTGAGGTGGTAGGAGAAATCAGGGAAATGGGGTATGTATATTAAGGAGTTATGGTATGCAATAGAGAATGCCATGTATAAGTTGGAGGATGACAAAAGTGCAATAAATATGATGCACATTGCGAAACACTATGGCCAGGTTCATATGTTTGTTGTCCATGGTATATCTGAAGCAGAAGTTGTGGAAAACGACTTAAAGGATGAACAGGGTTTCCTTTGTGGGGCTGAGTTAGAGAGTGGGGAGGGCAGTCACATAAATGCGGAGGTACAGGAGGTTGAGAAGGAGGTACAACAGGTTGAGGAGGAGGTCCAAAAGGAGGTTGAAAATGAGGTTGAAAATGAGGTTGAGGAGGAGGTTCATGAGGAGGTTCATGAGGAGGTTCATCGGGAAGTTCATGAGAAGGTTAATCTGGAGGTTGAGGAGGAGGTGCATGAGGTTCAGGTTGAAGTGCAGATGGGGGTGATGGTTTAAGTGATTGTGAGGTGCAATCTCACGTCAGGGGTGAGGAAGGAGTTCAAGAAGAAGATGAAGGACTTGTTGATGTCCAGATCAGTTTGGACCATGGTGATCATAATTTGTATAAAGGGGGTGTGGAGGTGAATAATGAGCAAGAGTCTGACCAGGTGGAAGATATTGAAAAAGAGAATGAAAGTGAAGAAGAAGAATACAGTGACAGTGAGGAAGATGGTAGTTATGTAATTTCGGATAGAGAAACAACAGGAGATGAATGGCAATCAGATGACCTCCTTAGTCTTAATGAAAGTGATGATGAAGGATGTGTTGATGAAAGTTCAAGTGATGAAGGGGGGAGCTGTGGTCCTTTTGGCACATTTGTCATGCCAAATTCGATGGCTTACTATAGGTGGGATGTGGGAACAAATTTCATAGATAAGGAACATTTCCAACAAGCAATAATAACTTATGCAGTTCATTCTGGTAGAAATATAAGATGGGTTTAAAATGATAAACAAAGAGTGAGGGTGAAATGTATGGGGGCACAAGGAAAATGTGAATGGTCCGCATATGCTGCATATATTCCATTACGCAAG
>Ga0214543_1012328_pt1 | contig 11437 bp, 4 predicted proteins | sample CNSS2metaG_FD_160094 | JGI IMG/M metagenome (GOLD analysis project Ga0214543, IMG submission 160094) | Root nodule microbial communities from cowpea collected in UCLA plant growth center, Los Angeles, California, USA - CNSS2 | ecosystem: Host-associated > Plants > Roots > Nodule | place: USA...
ATAAGAAATCCACCAAAAATATTTCCCTGCTTTCAATAAAACATATTGACATTGGATTTTGGGATTTGATTCAATAATTGGGATGATCATAATTCTGGAAAAATAAAAGTCATGTTGATATGAGTGGATTGTTTCTATGATTTACTAATTGAGTTGATTTGAGAATTTCTTTATTAAATCTTTTGTGAAAGAATTTGACCTTGTGAGTCTTGAGCCTTAATGCAAAGGATGGACCGCCATGTGCCATTCCTATTTTTTCTTGAGTGACTTGTGCATGTTTTTTTATACTCAAATGTTTATCTTGACTCTTTTGTTTTGCATCTTAGGTGAATATGCATGATTTGATATGACTGAGGCATTTCTTGTTTTTAGCTACTTGGCCAAATAAGCCAACCTTGATATTAATCCATTGGTAGCCCCTTTGAGCTTTAAACTTATTTTTCTTGTTTTAAGCCTATTGCATAACCTTGAAAAGAAAAAGACCATATTCTACCTTAGGAAGAAAGAAGGAGCTAATGGATTGTGTTCAAGAATGGTTGAGGAATAAAGTGTATGGGTGAGTACCTCACCCACAAAATAATGAAAATGGCAATAAGGAAAAAAAATGATGAAAGAGTTTTGAAAGAAATGTTTAAGAAAATGATTCTTTAATCAAAAAGAGCAACAAATGGAAAAGAGTTGTTTTTGAAATTATGCTCCATTATTCTTTCTATATTTTAATTTTAAAAACCCTCAAAAAGTCCTAAATTTTTCCTACCTTTGCCTTGGCCCCATTATAACATGTGAAAAGTCCTCATGATCTTTGAATGCATATTTTTCTGAAAGTTTGTAAATATTAGAGTCTTGTTAAGTATTATGATAGTTTACTTACATGGGTATTTTGAGTGAAAACACAAGTCAAAACACTTGAGCGAATTTTGGAGAGAAAATATACACTTTATCTTGAGTGATATCTTTCATAATTGATTGTCTTGTGAATTCAAAAGATTAACTCATGTGTGAAAAATAGAACCTTTCCGTTTGTATATACATGATAATTTGATCTCTAGAGTATTGATTTGCCTCCAATGATGTTCATTCCTTTGATCCAGTGTTGATGTGAAATAAAATACCTCAGATTAAGTTTTGAAATTCTTCGATTTTGCCCAGGAGTGCAAAAAGATAAGTGTGTGGTTATGATGAGTGCGTATTTTTGCCCTTATTCAATGTTTAATTCTGAGTATTTAATTGAATTTGTGTGCTTAAAGAGTGATTTAATTAACAATTCTGATATTTAGGCTATTTGAACTTGTGCGATAAAAATGTGCTAAAAAGTGATTTTTAGTTGCATAAATTATTTCTTGGATATTTTAACGTTTGTTAATGCAGCCGAAGTTAAGATTAAGCTCATTCAAGTTACAGAACACCTTTAAATAAGGCTGAAATTAGCAAGTTCTGAAAAAATCACTTTTGCACTCCTAGTTTTTACTTATACACTCCCCTTTTTCTAAATAGGTCTCACCAAAAACCTATTATGCACCCCCTAATATGTCTATTTACACCCCCTTCTAATAGGTCCTACCACTTAAACTCCATTCAACTAGATGCTGCCATGTGGCAATCCCCACCTTTCAAATCAGGCCAACCATATGTTGGCATGTGGCATGAATCCTTGCAAACACATATGCACCAATTAAACACTGCCACATCATCATCTCCTCCATTTCACACATGAAACCCTAACCCTAATTTTAGCAACCATAACCACCCTCCACCACTTGCCGCCGCCGTTCACCGTCAAAGCACTATAAGTTGCACTCCACCATGCCAGAAATCGCGCACCATTCACGCATCCACACCAGTCACGGCCACCACCATCCTCTTCGCATCTTGTCAGAAACCTGCATCAGTTCACGTTGGAACAGCAAAAAACGTAGCCACTGCTGCGAGCCACCAACGTTTCGCAGTCCACAAGAGCGAACCTGCAATGCAAACAACAACACTAGCAACCATTGCAGAAGCAACGCGCCACCGCAGCTTCCTCCTTCCTCTCTACGCCATTACTGCACCTATTTGCATTTGGACCTCACGTTGTCACAATTGCATCTCTGCACCTGTTCGAGCAGCCAAGTCGCCGGAATACAGCAGCAGCAGAAGCCACCACCACCGCACTTATTCATCACCATTGCAGCAAATTCACCATCTTCTCGCGTCGTTCGCACCTGCAGCCTCCATAGCAGCAGCCTCTTCGTTCACGCTGCAGTAGCACACCATCACCACCATTTCTGCATCTGCACCGTGAGCTAACCATTGCAGCGTCGCCAGAAAACGTGAACCAGCAGCACCAGCAGCACCAGCAGCAGTAGCATGACAATGGATGAGCACCACCGTCAGTCACAATCCATGATGGAGATGGAAACCTTGAAACATAGTAGAAACCTAAAGGAGGCGAAAACCCTAATTCTGGAGAAAGAAAGTGCACTATACCACATGTTAGTCCGCTATTGCACAATCAAACTGGTCAAACAGTCAACTATGGTTAAATGTTTAAATATGGTCAAAGACTGATCAAATGAGAGAGGTTTAACTGCAAATATTGATATTTTTGGATGTCTCTGCAAATTTGAACTACAAGATTAAAAATGGCTTATTGAGAAAATTAATGCAAACCTTATTTGTTAATAATTTATCAGATATCTCTAAATAATTAATTTATTTAATTATATCATAAATTATTAACCAAACTATATTTGTTAAATAGTCTAGATCTCTCCAAATATCTTTGAATATTTATCTTTATCTTTATTTTAAAAGATATTTGAGAGGTTTCACCAACCGAAAAGCCCAGCCCAAATCCTATATAAAGAGACAAAGGGAGAAGCAGAAGAGAGGAAGCTTGGGACTTCGGAGTTTTGGGACCCTTAGGGTGGCCTAATTTCGTTTCCTTTCTCTCTATCCATTCTTCTATTTTTATTTTGCATTCATGGAGTTCTAAACTTCTTAGGTTGATGCCATTGTAATTTCTTAATTGGATTCTGAGGTTAGATCAATTAATTTCTTTGTTCTTTTTATTATTTGGTGAGGAGATAAAAGAATAGACATGATTAGGCATAGTAAAATTTGATTGAGACTGTACTTTGGTAGAATTTACTGTGGATAATCTAAAAGTTCTCACTTTTAATTGAGACTGTACTTTGGTTAAAAGTGAGAACCCCAACAAATTAATTGAGACTTTACATTGATTAATTTGTAAATCTACAACAATAATTAATTGAGCAATAATCTTTAGATAACCAATGATGAATCTATTTTGAAAAAGTAATGAAATCAATCTATTTTCTTTACAATTGTTTTTAACTCTTTTTATCTTTTCTATTTCTTTCTTGTTTATCTTAATTCTCTTATATTTTATTATTTTATTAGACTAACTCTTTTGTATAGATTTTATAAGAACTAATTTGTTAAAAAACAATTCCGTGTTCATTGGGAGACGACTTTGGGTTACTTTACCCTATCTATTTTGTTGACTACTATCTTAGCAATACTGACATTGCTATAGTTTAGTGGTATTAATTTGATCGCGTCAACGACAGCATTATCACACAACCTCCTGGATTTGAGGATCATCTCTATCCTAACCATGTTTTCAAATTGAAAAAGGGCCTTATATGGTTTGAAACAAGCACCAAGACAATGGTATGAAAGGCTAAGCAATTTTCTCTTATCAAAAGGTTATGTTAGAGGTGTAGTGGATAAAACACTCTTCATTAGAAAACATGAAAATGATGTTATACTTGTTCAAGTGTATGTTGATGATATCATCTTTGGTTCAAATAACAACACATTGTGTGAAGAGTTTGTTGCAGCTATGCAGGGAGAATTTGAGATGTCCATTATGGGTGAGCTTACCTACTTTCTAGAGCTACAAGTCAAGCAACTCAAGCATGGAACATTTTTAAATCAATCAAAATATTGTTTTGACTTGTTAAAAAAGTTCAAAATGGAGGATTGCACGGAAGTTGCCACTCCAATTGTAATAAATTGTCTTATGGATGCAGATGAGGCTGGCCAACCAGTGGATTCAACCAAATATAGAGGGCTGATTGGGTCTTTGCTCTATCTTACAGCAAGTAGGCCAGATATTCAATTTGGAGTATGCTTACGTGCTAGATTTCAAGCAAATCCAAAGGAATCACACTTTAAGGCTGCAAAAAGAATTCTAAAGTACCTCAAAGGAACAACCAATGTTGGTTTATGGTATCCATGTGATTCTAACATATCTCTTAGTGGCTTTTCAGATTCAGACTATGCAGGGTGCAAATTGGATAGGAAAAGCACAAGTGGTACTTGCCATTTCCACAACTGAAGCTGAATATATTGCTGCTGGACATGGCTGTGCATAAATCATATAGTTGAAACATCAACTTTTGGACTATGGTGTAAGGCTAAGCAAGGTACCTTTGTATTGTTATAATACTAGTGCAATCAACTTAACCAAGAATTCAATACAACATTCTAAAACCAAGCATATAGAGATTAGGCATCATTTCATTCGTGATCATGTTCAAAAGGGAGATTGTGAAATCAAATTTGTTAAAACTGATAATCAATTGGCGGATTTGTTTACAAAACCATTGGCTAGAGATAGGTTTAACAAGCTAAGAACTGAACTAGGCATTTTAGACATCAAGAATGTGGCCTGATGTGTTTGCAGCATGTTAATCTTATGTACTCATGCAAAATCTGCTGTTGTATGCAAAAATTAAAAATTGTCATAGTCAACCTGTTGATTTTGCATTTCAACATGTTGAATTCACTTAAATCTGCCTCTGTTTGCATAATTCATGATCTGTCTACCTGCTGATTCTGTATTTCAACATGTTTATTTCACTTAAACTGCTTCTGAATGCTGAAAAATTTATTTGCTATGATTTTTAATCTGCTAATTTCACAATTCAGTATGTTGATTTCATTAAACTGAATCTGGAAAAATAAAGTTCAATTTCACGATTTTCAATTGATTGATTTTCAAAATCAGTCAGCTGATTTCACTTAACCAGATTCTGTTTTTAATCTCTGATGCTTTGATGTTGTTTTAGTCGACTGATTCTATTTTTCAACGTGTTGATTTTACTTAAATTGTGCTTTTACTCACGAATTAAATTGTTAAGCTGACTCAGTCAAAGAAAACATCTTTTTGTTAGGTACTATCTGCTCCTAACTGCCCATTTCATCAGCCATGTGTTACTTTTACAAAATTGTTAGACTGTAAAAAGCATTCTTGCGTACAATTTCAATGTGCATATAGCTCACATGATCTGAACTGATTGATTCTCTCATAAAAACACATTGAAAACATCATGAATGCATGAGATACTATTTTGGACTGCATTAAATTGATTTGGATAACCTAAAACGAATTAATTAAAAAAATTTGCACCATTTAATCAATTGTTTCTGAAAATTAGCTTATTGAATTATAAATATTGCACTTGTATTGTTGCATTTGCATCATACATCTCTTAGAAACAGCCATACCAACACTCATCATGCCTCGTCGTTCCCAAAGAGCTATCCAATCTGATGATGAGCAGTGCACTCCTCCTACCCTAAGGTCTCCAAATCATGAAAGCCATGGAAGAATTGAAGCATGGTTTGAGGATCATGAGGACAACATTCAAGTGTTCCTCATTGAGATGAATAGGAAGCAGATCAGCATTCCTAAGGTGCTGAGGTTCTCATGGCTAAGGGCTGAAGGCTTTGAGAGCCTATTCCAACAACTAAAGCATCAAAAGTTGAAGTCATTCCTTGAACTTTCAGGGAAAATCTATCCAGACTTGGTGAAGGTGTTTTTCACTAACTTAGAGTTCAAAAATGATGTCCTACTGTCCAGCATTAAGGGTGTTCAAATGGAGATCAACAAGAGAGCTTGGAAATATATGGTTGGACTCAAACCAAGGGGTGTGCAAGTGAGAAAAGGTGAAATTGGGGTTGTTCCATAATTCAACAAGATGCAATACTATGGCCAATGCTTGAGAAATCCTATTGCTGAAATCAAACACTTCCATGTTGGTGGTCGGATCAAAGGTTACTTGGTATGATTGTCACAAAAATCCTTATTCCACGTGGTACCAACCATTCAACATTGACTGAGGGAGATTTGATACTCATGTATTGCATTCAACACAACATTCAAGTGGATTGGATCTATGTGTTTCATGATCACATGCTCAAGATGATGTGACCCCAATAAGACTTATAGCAATGGGCCAACGCCTGGGTCCAATCTTTTTAATTTCTTTTAATTTCTTTTATTTTCTGTTATTTTTTTTTTAATTAAATAAGTGATCTAATTTGGTTTGTTTTGTTAATTGTAGACATTTTCAAAACCTTCCTATTAGTATTGGGCCTACGGCCCAACTCCTCCTTCACATCTCCACGCTGCAGCCAATATCTTCTTCAAACAACAGCGTCAATTGGGCCTTCTGCATGTAGCAGCCCAATCACATCAAGCAGTGTCTCCAATCTTCTTTTGCAACCGTGACCAGAGAGTTAGCAACATTTGTTTTGGGCCATCAATTAAGTCTAGCCTATCTGCTTATTAGAGGGATGCGAGCCACACATCACGAGTGTCAAGCTAGGTTTCTTTCGCGCATCGCCATTCACGCGAATCACTCGTTCAGCCTCCACCCAGCCAAACCTTTTCCACCTTTGTTTTGCGTTGGAGCGCCATTAGGGTTCTGCCTAACCAAAGTCCGCATCTATCCACCACATGCTTTTCACTCACAACCATCTCTTGCTGTCAACACGAGATTCTTCCTTCACGCGTTTTCACACCCCTCTTGATGGGCTTTTATCAACAGCCCATTTGCTTTCACGTTGAAGCATCACAAATACATCAACATTCACTCATGCGAAGTAACCCTCTACTAGGGTTCCGTTGGTCCTTTGGCTGCACCTCTTTGCTAGGTTTCCTTTCCTCCACCATCACGTTTTCCTTACCAATCACTTAGGGTTAACCTCATATCTTTGCCGTTAGGAAACTCTGTTAGACGACATTTCTTCTTCTCCCTTTCCCGGTTGCCTTCAGTTATAAAAGGCAAGCCAACCTTATTGTAACACAGCTTTGATGAATGAGAATATTCGGTAGAGAACACTCCCGCCTTTCATCAGCTCACCATAAATCCTAGTTTAGGTCATTACCTATTCGGGATCCCCCAAACCAGTGAGAAACCAAAGCGAACCGAGCTTAAACACCATAAATCCTCATTCCGCTGCATTTTCCCTCGCTCTCTACGAGATTCAATCGGTGGAACACCGATTGGGAGAGCTTTTCCGGCGATACCGCGACAGAGGAGCCTCATCAAGTGGTAATCAGAGCCACTCGGTTCTCGGCATTGTCGCGAGATAAGTGTTCTTCATTTTTCTCTTTGTTGTTATTTCTTCAATTTTTTTTGTTCGATTTCGTCTTGTTCTGGCTTGATTGAGTTGTGCGTCTCTGTTGTTCATCTGTGCTAATATTTTTCATGCTAAAATTGATTCAAAATACTTGTTATGATTGTCTTGGATCAATACTGATTAATGCATTGTCACAAGCTTCCTAATCTGCCGATTCAAATGCATGTCAATTAGGTTTTTCAATTTTTTTTACCTAGCTTTAAATTGTATAATCTCGTGGTTTTGTCTTAATTTTTGATAATTCGTTTTATATGTCCTCAACTCTATAGATGTTGTCCCTGTTTTGTGTTTTGTTCACTGATTTGTATCTCTTTCAGTTCCTTTTTTTGTGTTTAAATCATTAGTTTCTGTTAGTATATGTTTTGTTGAATTCTGATTTGTTCTTAGATCATGAACAAATAATCTGCAAATCCTGTTTCTATGTGTTTTCTGTTGCCAATTTATTTGTTTCTAAGTTGTCTCTTGATTCAATTTGATGTTCGTCTGATATTGAACTAAGTGTTGGCCAATGATTGTTGCTACCAAACTGCATTTAAGTTATTCAAATCTGGATGTGTTCATAGTACTCATGAGGTTCTGGTTTAGCTGAAAGCATAGGCTATGGTAGCACCTTGTTTTTGTGCATTCTAGTTTCTTGAATCAGTGCCTGGCCAGTTAGTCGCTTTTGGAGCAGTTTTATAAATATTTTCACAGTATCTACTACTTGATTCCAGTTTAAAACTGTCTCTATTTTTTCGTTTGTTTGCTATATCACTATTCTTGTCTCTGTGATTAGCCTAGTGTATGGTGTTTTTGACATGTATCTGCAACTTCATTTTTGACTTGATTGTATTGGCAAATTTAGTCATTTAGATCACATATGTGTGCACTGACCGTGGCCTTAGTTGTGAGTTTTGCAGATTGATTACTTTGTTTCTCTGCAGTAGCTACTTTGTGGTGCTATGATTCTCATAGTCTATGACTACTTTGGCCAACATCAGTGTTTTAAAAATTTGTTGCATCTATCTGTGTTATTACACTATTGACCTTGTTTCATGCAGTCAGTTGTCTGGTCTGGATTTGCTTTGCAGTTGTTGTTTTGTCAGTCTATTGATATTAAAACTGTTTTAGTTTTCTGTTTGTCTGGTCCAATTCAATGCAGTAGTGGTATCAAGTTTCATTTACTCTTGAGTGCCTTTGTTATGGCCTGACTCGCTAGTTGTCTCCACAATTTCTGGTGCTCTTACTTTAATTGTCTGCTACTGGTTTCTTTGTTCACACATGTTCAGATTTTGAGATTGTCAAATGACATAAGCTGCTGCACCTTCTGTAATCTGTGTTGATGATTGATTCAAATCTGCTGCATATTGATTTTGTTTTGTTCTGCACTGGTCGAACCTTTTCTATTTGTCCTGTATGTGTTTTCATCATTATTTTTGAGTTGAATCATTTGTCTTTGTCATATGCCATTGACCATTTGAATGGAATTGGATAACTGCTTTGAAGTGAACCGTGCTTTAAAACAATAGTTGCACATGTGCTCTGTGAGTTGAAAAGAAAATCTGTGAGTTGAAAAGAAAATTTGTGAGTTGAAAAGAAAATTTGTGGATAAGACTATGATTGAAATTCTGCATTGACTCATTTGAGTGAAGAGAAAGAGTGCATCCAAATACAAAATAGTTCACGATTTTGTATTCACCATTACTTTCTAATACAATGTGCATGTGCTCTTGATTCAACTTGTTTTGAGTCTTTCTTTGAGTTTGGTTTTTGTTCATCTTGTCTAGACACCTTCTTTAGGTTCCTTTTGTGTGTCTTCTTTATTGGTTAGCTTGTTTTTCTTGGTTGTCTTTATTGGCTATCCTTGAGTTTGTCTCTTAAATCTTTCAATTGATGCTGTCCCATTCTTTCATTTGAACTTTTATTGCTTTCTGCTTTGTTATTCTTATGTGGAAGATTGTGCATGCTCTTGGTTCACTTTGCTTCCAACTCACTGTTTTGGAAATCCTTGTAGGTAAAGCCTCTTCTTGAAGGTGGAGTGTTGAGTGAACCTGTTGGGAGGTACATTGCCGAGAGATTCATAGGAGTGAGCTGGGACTTGAGACCATAAAAGTGGAAGACACTTGAGGGAGACTTATTTGGAGGCTGACCGAGAGAGAGACATAGCATAGCTTTCTTTTATTTTGTCATTTCTGTTTTCATGTCACGGGATTTTGTGTAAATTTTCTTTTAGATTTCAGTGTTTTCCTTTCATTTGGCTTAGGTGGGAAAATGCTTTAGAGCAATCCCATCCTTAGCAAGTTTGTAATAGTTTAAGCGTTTAGTGTGAGGTTCAAGGGGTTTCAAAGGCCACTTGAATTTTCACTTAGGATTTTCGTCTAGTTTATGTTTTTCGCTTTTATGTTTTCTGTTTTATGCTTTTAATATCCAGGTTTTGTGTGCTTTGTGTTTGCCATTTATGTTTTAGGTCACCGTGATATCTAGGTGCCATCTGTTTAACACCTAGTTGACCTTCTTTTGGTCTTTAAGTTTTCACTTTCTTCACACACCTTGTCAATTTGTTTTTCACACAATCTGTTTCATTTGTATTTTTATTGAGAAATTTTGTGAAAGCATTTTAGAGATCTCTGGCTAGGAAAGGCTTGGTTCCTAAGCTTGTCCATGTGACTCACCTCCCTTTCCTGGGAGTATCTCTAGAATTCTTTTCCACTACTTTCTCTTTAGAAACTCATCAACTTTGTGAAAAAAAAATTTGTCAAAAGTGTTTCAAAATGAGTTTTTCTTTTTCTAGCCGTATGCATGTAGATAGGCATAATAGTGTGCATTTAGATAGGCATAATAGTGTGCATTTAGGTAGGCATAATGGTAGTCATGAGTTGCATCAAACCATTCATAGTGCCATTCCATTCTTTGGGGAAGATATAGGACCAATATCATTTAAAGATTGGATGTGGGATACTGAGAAATTGGTGCAACCTTTGTTTAGTAAATATATTCATTTAGACATTCTTAGACATGTTACATCTAGGTTCGTAGGACGTGCATTTGATTGGTGGCAAGAGAGGCAATATAATGTGAAAATGGGGAGAATATCATGCATCAATACATTTTATGAATTAAAAACATGCATATGGAAACATTTCATACCCCCTTCATTTAGGATCACTAAAGAACAACAAGCTAGGATAGAAGACTTCATTAACATTGGGGATGCATTCATCCAAAACATTGCTAAGTTTTCTAGACTAGAAAAAGATTTTAAGCACAATTTAGACTTGCTCTTGAGTGAACAAAGAAAAAAAGAAAAATACAAGAGAGAGCAAGCTAAACATCAAAAGCTTCGAGAGTTTCAAAAGAAGCAAGAAAAAGAAGAGCTTGCGAAGTTTTGTGCTCAAAAAGAACAAGAGGAAAAAGAGATAAAAGAGAAGAAAAAAAGAAAGGAAGAAGAAAAGGCTAGAGAGGAGAGTCTAAGAAAAACAAAAGATGAGAATAAGAGAAAAGAATTAGAGGACAGGGAGAAAATAAAACAAGAGAGTAATTTTGAAATACAATCACAAGTGGTAGAGTTAAAGTGCATTTCAAAAGAGCAAAAAGGACTCTGTGTTAGGGATTTGGTGATCAATATTCTTCATCAATTCCTTACATGAAGATCCCATTTTCAAACAAAGTTTTTCCATCTTTAAACTCTACTCACTTTTTCATTCAATCTTTTGTTCTGTTTTCTTCTCAAAATTTTTGTTCTCCATCTCATTTCCTTATTTCATCTTCCTCAACACAACATTCAAGTGGATTGGATCTATGTGTTTCATGATCACATGCTCAAGATGATGTGACCCCAATAAGGCTTATAGCAATGGGCCAACGCTTGGGCTCAATCTTTTTAATTTCTTTTAATTTCTTTTATTTTCTATTATTTTTTTTAAATTAAATAAGTGATCTAATTTGGTTTGTTTTGTTAATTGTAGACATTTTCAAAACCTTCCTATTAGTATTGGGCCTACGGCCCAACTCCTCCTTCACA
>Ga0214543_1012331_pt1 | contig 11435 bp, 5 predicted proteins | sample CNSS2metaG_FD_160094 | JGI IMG/M metagenome (GOLD analysis project Ga0214543, IMG submission 160094) | Root nodule microbial communities from cowpea collected in UCLA plant growth center, Los Angeles, California, USA - CNSS2 | ecosystem: Host-associated > Plants > Roots > Nodule | place: USA...
GGTTTATGTGCTTTCCATTTCCTTTTTGTTTTGAATCAACCCATCATCTTCTTCTCTTGAGCTTTGTGAAAGGAACCTTCACATCTAGATAGCTTGCTATCTTAATGTCCAGTGGGGATTTCACTTACCTTTCTTAGTCAACTCACACCATATTCAATAATCTTAAAAAGGAACAAGATAATCCTTCATCACTCATCGAGTGGCAAGGTGTAGAAATGGCTGAGATGCTTGAACTTCTCAGCATAATCAGCTATTGACTTCCCTCCCTGTGTGAGCTGGAGGAATTCCACCTCCTTGGCGTATCTGACGCTGTCAGGGAAATACTCTGAGAGGAACTTTCCCCAGAAGGCTTCCCAAGTGACTGGCTCTCTCCTCTCCTCCAAGATAGATTTGGTGCTGGTCCACCAATGTTCGGCCTCCCCGGTGAGCATGTACACTGTGAAAGCTAACCTGTTCTCCACTGGACATGTTTTTGCATCAAAGATCCTCTCCAGATCCTTCAGCCACTGATCTGCTGCGTCAGGGCTTGTCTTCCCGTTGAACTTCACGGGATGGTGTTTCAGAAAGTCTTCCAGACTCCTCTCCCTAACTGGTGGTCGTGGCTCACGGCCAAACACAGGGGCAACCGCCATGTTCTCCTCCAGCTGGCGGAGGGCCTCCATGTGCTGCTGATAACATCCTTGGCAGCCACCCTTGCAGCTTCTATCTGCTGCATCACCAACTGCCTGTCGCTGCATAGATGCCTCGTGCTGCTGCATCATAGCTGTACTTTGCTGCGTCAGGGCAGCTACCATCGCCTCGATAGCCCTGGCGATATCGGGCACGTCACCCTGGGACGATTGCGAAGTCCTACGAGGAGGTGCCATAGTTCACTGACACACAGAAAATCACTTAGTTAGGCTTGATAAAGGAAAGAATTTTAACTAAGCACTCAGAGACACACAAAGAAAGCTAAGCGGACAACCCAAGTCCATAGACCTAAGGAACGACCGCTCTGATACCATAAATGTAACGCCCCATTTAATTTAAAGCGCAAAATTAAAGGAAAACGTCACACAGAGATAACAAAGTGGCGTAGTCTTGGGGTCCTTAACACAACCCCTACAAACCGGGCACACCACGATGCCAAGGGAACACCAAATAAAAGTCTGACAAAAGAGAAAAGGGTAGCAAGGCGTAACAATACATGGGTCGTAGCCCTCACGAAAAACATGAAGGAAGGAAATATAAAATCCAGCCCCGATGGCTAAGCAGCGGAATCGCCATTTCCTTGTTGACCGCGGGAACCTCACCCATCTGCTCCCATCAATTAAATTGATGATCATCGCAAGGAAGAACAACCACATACAATACAACCACACAACAAAACTGGTATGTCATGACTCTTCATTCAATACACTACGACTCGACTCGACTCATCCGGATACGTATAACCTGGTCGGATTCAGCGGATGCTTGCACTTGTGGTGGATACCTCTGCTCACCCCCGAGCTGCTCACCCTCGAGCTATGTGTTACAAGTGTTATGATGGATCAATTTTCCCTCACCACAAGGTTAGCCCTTAGTGAATTTCAGGCCTCCTGCTACTCTCACCATAGGAGTTAGTCCGCTCTAGGTGAGACTAACTAACCCCTTAGAGTGTCGGGATGCAACCTTACCTTGAATCCTTACCTAGTTATACAGATGGGGCACCACCATGGACACCCACTACCAGGGGCCATGGGATTATGTCCCAACCCCTGAAGCGCAACCTCGAAGGTCTCACCTAGAGATCCCAAGGAATTTACACGCTGACACGGACCAACATTCATAAATCCGCAATAAAAGAACATTAAATCATATTTACAATTCCATACCAACCCCTGAGGTTAATTCCTCATGCGTATCACATTTCGAATCCATACCTCTAATCATCACCACCCTATGAGTCTAGGGCCTCATCTCATATCAATACCATGTTCCTTTAGTTCCAAACCACACATTCATTTCACATGCCAAGTTCCCCCAACACCCATCATTCATCATTTATGAATCATGTCACGCATATATAGCAAACCATTAGGCATATATCCATACATATGTACATGCATCTCATCATGGCAGTCATACCCAAACAATTCCAATCATAACTGAGTAAATACACAACCCAACACCACACTGTCTTGCCCAATCCCTCGCTCAGGCGAGACAGGCTCGCTCAGGCGAGTCCCCTTCGCCTAGGTGAGGGCTCGAAAAGAGCATCAGGAAGCAGTGCGGGATCTCGCTTAGGCGACACCCCTATCGCCTGGGCGAGATGCTCGCTCGCTCAAAAATTTGAACGGGTCGCCTAGGCGACCTCTCGCGCAAACTGATTTCGGCGAACCCTCATTTGTCTCGCCTAGGCGAGACTGGCTCACTTGGGCGAGATTAACAGGTCTCGCCACTGTTTCACCTGCAGCAGCCATGTTTTTCAAACCAACCAAACATACAAAACAGCCATGTTTTTCAAACCAACCAAACACCTGCAGCAGCTCGAGTGATGGACTTGAAGAATTGGCGAAATAGCGGAACAGTGGAAGAAAATGAGATTAGTTCGAACCCTAAACGGTGAAATGCGAAGAACAACTCAGGAAGTAAATACAATAGGGTCAGAATCACTTACGTGGAGTGGGAATCACTACTTGAGCTTTTAGGCGGACTAGTTCGAGGTGGGAGACAAACCCTAGCAGAGCTCTAGCGGTACAGTGGAGAGGAAACGGCTGAAGGTTCTGTGAATGCAAGGAAAAGTGGAGCATTATGATAACTGAAACAGGTTTTATCAGTTGGGCCAACTCTAGGCCCAAGCACAAGGGGCAACCCTTTACTCTAGGGTAGAAAAAATAGTAAGCCAAAATTAATGGGCCTTACATTTATGATCCTCTTGTATCCAATACTACTCTCATTACATGTAAATTCTTTTATAAAACTATTTTAGCAAGAAATTGATGCAAACATTTTTTTTTATTTTTCTTTTACATGAAATTCGTTTAAGATTTTATATATAAATTTTGTAGTAAAATATTTTCTGCATAAAATACATGCAATTTTTCTTATACTAAATTATTTGCAAGAATATAATTTAAAATTATTAGCAAGTTTATTTATATATTTGTCAATTATATATTTTTTCTTGCTAATAAAATTTTGCATGAAATAGCTGTATAATATTTTATGTAAAACTATTTGCAAGAAAAGAATTTAAAATTACCTGCAAAATTATAGATGTATTTGTCATTTCTCATGCCAATAAAACTTTATAGATGTATTTATCATTTCTCTTGCCAATAAAAACGGTATAAAAAGTATGAAAATTTAAGAAAATTAAAGTACTTGCTAATGTTTTTTCCCTTTTTTAAAAAAAAAAATTATTTTGAAGCAAAAAAGTAAAATAAAATATTATATTTAAAACATTTATTAAACTTTATATTGATTTAAGTTTCACTACTAAAAGAAGTTATTTTTTTTTAAATTTTTTTCTATAAAAGATCATTCATAAAAAATATTTACAATTTTTTTATAAAAACAATCTATGAATTTTTTAGAATTACTTGTGTGCTTTTGCTTGTATGTGTATTTGTATATTGGTATCTTGTATGAAAAAGCCTTTTTAGGTTTCTCAATGGATCTTAGTTCATGAATTCAACTCAAGGATGTTGTCTTCATCAAATCAGTGGGAGATTGTTAGCACAAGTAACCTTGGTGCAAGGATTTAATGAAGCAAAGTGCATGAGTTCACATAAGGTTGATGGAGATTGATGAAGATCCATTTTATGATTCTAATTCTATTGTGTTAAATCTGGAAATAAAGTGAAGAATATGATGTTTACATGTTGTACTTTATTCGTAGGCTATATGACATAGGTTATATATCTTTTTAGTCTTAGTGTGTCCTTTTCAATCTGTTAAAATAGGTTTTAACAAGTTAAAAAATTTGTTTCATATAGTTTTGGTATGAATGTATTCAATTAGTTGATTTTTTTTTCAATCGAATGATTTCACTTAAGTAAAGTGAAATCAATAGATTGTACGGACAAATCAACCTATTGAATTCACTTAAGATCAAACTATATAAGCGGGTTTTCAAAGAGGTGGATAACGATTTTGAGTTTTTAAGAGCAAAAAACAATTATTCATGTTTGGAAAACTCTATCTCTCTGAATCACACAACTACAATTGGTAGATTGAATATCTTGGTCGACTATGGAGGCATTTATGCTTGGTTGGGGGTTGAAGAACCCGAGTTTGTTGGCTAGGGAGAGCCACCATTAGGTTTTGTAGTTCGTGTGCCTCTGGTTGTGTTCCCAGTGTGCTTCCATGTTTGTAAGTGTATTTCTCACAGTGGTGTGGTTGAGATTTTTGTGTGTTCAAAAATCTTGGTGTTTCTATTCTTCAAAAGTGTAATCTCTCTGGGTGAGTTTTGTAAAACTTTTTATAATATTAGAAACCAAGCTTAGGTTATCCTGGTAAACTGGATCTAGCTTTGTGATCGAGTGAACTAGTATAAAAACAACTATGCAATTCTCTTTCTTTCATCTTGCTTACCTTTAAAACCTCAAGAAAATTAAGCAAATCAATCTTTGTTTAGTTTGCATGTGTTTCTGTGTTACCCGGTTGTGTAATCTTGTTAGAAATATTATTTGGAATGAATCTCTTGTAAGAAAGCAAGTTGTTTGAGTGAGATTCGTGAATTCTACATTCTCCATAATTTCCCAGTATTTTAGCCGATTGATTTCATATTTTAATCTATTGATACATGGTGTATGAACAGATAGACCTACTATTTTTATTTTCAATCAGTTGAAAGTGTACTATCCTACAACTTTTGCATTCAAATTTTGTGGTCTAATTGATTAAAAGAAAAAGGGTTTTAAGCTTTCGAAAAAAATTTATATAGCCAATTCAACCCCCACCCCTCCCCTTTCTTGGCTTAAACTACCATTTCAGTACTTACAATGACGGTGAGACATAGTTTTTGGAGTAGCACAATTAAGCTTGAATTTCATTCCATGTAGTGCAGTCCATTAGTGCAAAAAAAATTTGTTTAAAGAAGGCAATTGGCATCAATCATTTTGCTGGTATTTTGGTGCAATAAGTTGTATATGCAAGTGATGTTTGGATTCATTGACGTGGTTAGTCTGCTATGTTTTTGTGATCCGTTTGTCCTAGGGCTAGTCATTTGGAATTATTCTTGCAAGGTTGAGGTATAATTTGTAAAGTCTACTAAAATGTGTCAAAGGGTCCACGTCCTCAAACTTTGAGGTACTCGTCCTCGTCCTAAAGTCACAAAGGGGGGATGTGCATGCAAAAGAAACTCTGATGCCAAAATCAATATGATGTGTCATAAAGTAAATGCTAATGAAAACGTAATCAATGTGCTTCATAAAATATGCCTTTTATACCACAGTTCATGGGCCTTACCTAGTTGGGCTTTGTCCAAATCACTTAATTAACTCATAATCAGATTAGTGCGGTTAATCTTAGGTTTAGCTATTCTGACTAACAATTATTTTGACTTAGTCCGTTGGTGCATTTCGAGTATATGTTGTCCTAAAGGACCGATATGTACTCAACCAGGTCATGTACCCTATAGGGGCACTCTGACTTTGTACAACATACTAGGCCCCCAATATTAACATGTCATATGTTGAAGACTTGAGAGGGAGGTCACATGTAACGTTCCATTTAATTAATAATTCAAATTAAAAGAAACGTCACATAGCATAATATAGTAGCGCAGTCCTGGAGTATAAACACTACTCCGTACAATAACCAAGACACACTATGATGCTAAAAGAAAATAAAAAGGAATAACGATAATATTTCAAAAACAAAGCCCAAAGGCCAGACAGTACATATAGGCCATCGACCTAAAAGAAAAGCCCAAGACCAGAAGCTAGTCTAAAGGCTAAGCAGTGGAACCATCACCTTCCTATTGGCCACGGGTGTTCCTCGCATATGCTCACATCAATTAAATTGATGATCATCGCAAAAGGAGAAGAACCACACACAAAGCAATCAAACAAGCAAAAGGGTAAGCTAGAGCGAAAAAAATAGTTTTTCATGCAATCATATACACTTTCATAGTCAATTATACATACATCACCCAAGCATGTTATAACCTTCCAAACAATACACTAAGACCCGACACGACTCATTTGGATACGTATAATTTAGTCGGATTCAGCGAATGCTTGCACTTGTGGTGGATTTCTCTGCTCAACCCCCCAAGCTGCTCACCACCATGAACTCCCACTAACAGGTGTCATGGAATTACGTCCCGACCAATTGAGGCACCACCGTGAAATCTCACTTAAAGATTTCAAGGAATAAAGTCCTAACCACACAGAGGATTGGTGGTCGCTGAATATATACTTAAGATTTTATGGTCGCTAAACACACGAAACTGGGCACCGTAGAGGTAGTGCCTCTAGATCTTCAAGGCAAACACAATAGCCGCCAACTCCAAGTCATGAGTGGGGTAGTTTCTCTCATGCACTTTGAGTTACCTCGAAGTATAGGCCACCGCCTTCTTTTCTTGCTTCAAAACACAGTCGAGTCCAAGGTGAGAGGCATCACAATAAACCTCAAATGGTTCATCAACGTCAAGGATAACCAATATGGGAGCACTCGTCAGCCTCCGCTTTAGCTCTTGAAAATTTTCCTCACACTTATCCATCCCAGTGAAGGGTTGGTCCTTCCGGGTAAGCTGTGTCAGAGGTGCCACTATATTGGAGAATCCTTCTATGAATCTCCTATAGTAGCCAGCTAATCCCACAAAGCTCCTGATCTCGGTTGTTGACTTGGGACTTTCACACTTTACCATTGCCGCTACCTTTGCTGGGTCCACTGCAATGTCCTGTGCATATATCACGTGTCCCAAAAACTGGACTTCATCCATCCAAAACTCGCACTTGGACAACTTGGCATATAGTTGCTTCTCCCTCAAGACACCAAGCACCAACCTCAAGTGTTCTGCATATTCCTCCTAAGTCCTGGAATAGATGAGTATGTCGTCTATGAAGACTACTACAAACTTATCCAAGAACGGCCTGAAAATCTTGTTCATATAGTCCATGAACACCGTCAGAGCATTGGTCACACCAAAAGGCATAACCAAGTACCCATATCGGGATCGGAAGGCTGTCTTCTGCACATCATCTGCCTTCACTAAAATTTGATGGTATCCCGACCGCAAATCAATCTTTAAGAATATGGATGATCCATGCAACTGATCCATCAAGTTATCGATTCTCGGGAGAGGATACTTGTTCTTGATCGTCATCTTGTTCAATTGCTTGTAGTCCACACATAGGCACGAACTTCTATCCTTTTTCTTCACCAACAACACTGGTGCGCCCCAAGGCGAAGTATTGGGTCTTATGAATTGCTTCCCTAGTAATTCCTCAATCTGACTCTTTAGGTCTACCAGTTCTGCTGGAGCCATCGACACTGGACCGATTCCTTGTACCAAGTCGATAGAGAATTCTACTTCTCTCCTCGGAGGCAACCTTAACACTTCATCTGGGAACATGTCTTCAAACTCATGCACCACTGGTATGACCGATGTTCCTTCCTTCTTCTCTACCTCCATACAAGTAAAAGTTATGAAGCACTATGCACCACTCTAAATCTCCTTCACAACTCCCTGAGAAGATACTAACTCAGGCTCCTTTAAGTCGAGAAATAACAGTCTCCTCTCTCAACAATCTATAAGAATGCGATTGGTAGAGAGCCAATCCATCTCCAAGATCACCTCCAACTCTTGTAGAGGTAGGCAAATTAGGTTCACTTTATACCTGCGTCTCTCTACTTCTACCGGACACCTAGCACATACGGACGATGTCCTGACCAAACCCAATGCCGGAGTAGATACCACCAGCTCACACTATAGCTCACACACCAGCAGGCTTAGACGTTTCACACAAACATCTGACACAAAGAAGTGTGTCACTCCAGAATCATATAACACACAACATTTCATCCCAGCTATTACACAATAACCCATAACCAGGTTACCTAAGCTTGCAGCCTCTGCTCCCGTCATAGCGTAGACTCTACCCATCGCTTGAGGCATGTTGCCTCTATTCCTTTGTTGGTGCTGGGTAGGAGTCTAAAGTGGAGGTCGCACCACTGCCCTTGCAAGGGTGGGTCAGTCTTTCCCAAAGTGGCCCTCCTTGCCACAATTGTTGCACTTGCGATAACCCTCCATGCATGGCAAACGTTCCTCAGATGACGGCCTTCACATATGAAGCATTGCACTCAGCCCTACTAGGGAGGAAAGTTTCTAGACCCTTGGGACTGATGGTGGGGTCTATCATATGGTCTCCTCCACTCGTCATGTCTCGATTTTGACCTAGATGGTCCACCAATCCTTTGTTGTTGTTATGGCCGCTGACCTTCTACTTCATGCTTCATCTTCTGCATTACTCTGGCCTTCTCCACCAAAGCAGCAAAATCCTTGATGGACAATGGGGCTATCATCAGGCGGATATCTCCCCTAAGGTCGTTCTCGAATTTTCGGCATCTTCACTCCTCATCGAGTGGCAAGGTGTAGAAGTGGCTGAGATGTTTGAACTTCTCAGCATATTCCGTCATTGATTTCCCTCCTTGGGTCAACTGGAGGAATTCCACCTCCTTGGTATACCTCATACTGTTTGGAAAGTATTCAGAGAGGAATTTCCCCTTGAATGCCTCCTAAGTCACTGGTTCCTCCCGCTCCTCCATGATGGATTTCATGCTGATCCACCAATGCTCAGCTTCTCTAGTGAGCATGTATACTGTGAATGCCAATCTGTTCTCTGTAGGGCACATTTTTGCATCAAAGATCCTCTCAAGGTCTTTCAGCCACTGGTCTACTGCATCTAGACTAGTCTTTCTGTTGATTTTCACTAGGTGGTGCTTCGAAAAGTCTTCCAAGCTCCACTCCCTGACTGCAGGTCGTGGCTCGGGACCAAATATAGGGGCAACTACCCTGTTCTCTTCCAGTTGTCGGAAGCTTCCATATATGAGGTACATCGCCTTAAGAAGATTGTGAGGTCCTATGATGGGGTGTCATAATTCACTAGCACACAGAAAAACCATAAGTTAGGCTTGATAAGATAGAGGACTTAACCAAAGACACTAGAAAGACACTATAAAAGCTAAGTGGACACCCAAGTCCACAGACTTAAGGAATGACCGCTCTGATACCATAAATGTAACGTCTCATTTAATTAATAATTCAAATTAAAAGAAATGTCACATAGCATAATATAGTAGTGCAGTCTTGGAGTATAAACACTACTCCGTACAATAACCAAGGGACACTACGATGCCAAAACAAAATAAAAAGGAATAACGACAATGTTTCAAAAATAAAGCCCAAAGGCTAGATAGTACATAGGCCATGGTCCTAAAAGAAAAGCCCAAGAGCAGAAGCCAATCCGAAGGCTAAGCTGCGGAACCATCACCTCCCTGTTGACCACGGGTGTTCCTCGCATCTGCTCACATCAATTAAATTGATGATCATCGCAAAAGGAGAAGAACCAAACACAAGGCAATCAAATAAGCAAAAGGGTAAGCTAGAGCCAAAAAAATAGTTTTATCATGCAATCATATACACTTTCACATTCAATTATACATACATCAGCCAAGCATGTTATAACCTTCCAAACAATACACTAAGACTCGACACGACTCATCTGAATACGTATAATTTAGTCGAATTCAGCGGATGCTTGCACTTATGGTGGATTTCTCTGCTCACTCTCAAGCTGCTGACCCCCGAGCTAAGTGTTACAATGTCTCAATCCCCCCACACAAGGTTAGGCCATAATGTGGTCCAGGCCTCCTGCTACTCTCACCACAAGAGTCAGTCCGCTCTATGTGAGACTAATTGACTGCTTAGAGCGTTAGGATGCAACCTTACCTTGAATCCTTACTAAATTATATAGATGGGGCACCACCATGAACTCCTACTAACAGGGGTCATGGAATTACGTTCCGACCAACTGAGGCACCATTTTGAATTCTCACCTAGAGATTTCAAGGAATTACGTCCTAACCACATACAAGTTAGATTTCCAATAAACACATCAAATCCTCTATCATGCCATAACCATGCCACTTTGATAACCAACCACTTCATGTTCATTTCATGCCAAGAATCATCCAAGTCCACCATCCAGAACTCATGCATATTCATTCATTTCATACTTTGACATACCAATCCAACCAAACATGTATTAAACACCCAAAAACAAAGATGGAAACAGTACCCAAGCATTATCTCGCCCAACTCTCACTCAGGCCAAGAGGTCTTGCTCAGGCGAGAGGGATTCTTGCCCAGGCAAGCTCCTTTCGCCTAGGCGAGATAAGCTCGCTTGGGCGAGTTTCTACTAGTGTCGCTTAGGCGAGATAAGCTTGCTTGGGCGAGAGTATCAGATCTCTGCACAACTACATTTTCATATCCAAATCACCACATAAGGCATCCCACATGTTCACAGCAACATATAATCCATACAACCACCAAGTAGATTCAAAAACAGACAAAAAAGATGATTCAAAACTCGAAAACCTAGCTTCCCTTACCTGAAAATCTCAATACAGAGGGAGCACGAGTTTAGTACGAGGAACCCTAACAGCAAGCACGAAGATTAAACTAAAGGGGAATAGTATGCATCGAAAGTAACTTACGTGAGTGGAAGAAAGGGGTTGAACTCAGTTGAACTTGGATGAATCCTAAACCCTAGCAGAGTGTTCTGTTGAGAAAGAGAGAGTGTGAGGAAACTGTTTTTTGCAACATAATGATGTTTTTTGCAACATAAATACAAAATAATTTAACTTTGTATAATGATCAATAAATCTCCATATGAATTAATGTATTAAAATCTTGAAGTGGTAGAAAAATGATATAACTTACAATAATTTTGTGGGTTTTAAGGACGTGTTTTGAAAAAATTTTAACATGATGAAGTGATGTTCACCTTTTATTTATGAAATTAAACAGACAATTTAGTTTTGTTTGCAAATAGAATGAAAAATAAAAGTAACTTATATTCATAAAAAAATTCCATAGTTAAAGGTGATGAAGGATTGACCCAAACCAAGGATGGAGGTACATGCTTAAGAAGACTAAGCATGTTTAGAAAGGAAGTTCACTAACCCTTTATCCCTTTCATTTGTGTTTGTTATTTTTGATTCCCTAAGTTCACTTAGTTGAATCAACTTTAGTTGACTTGTTGACCTTTGACTAGGTTTGACTTGTTCACTATAGTTGACTTGACTTAAGCCAACATGCTAATCTATGTTGATTTGCTTTGTAGGTTAATTAGGAGTAAGAAAGCAATGCTAGGTGGCGCATGGTGATTGGGGAGCATAAATGATGTGGAGGAGAGAGTAAAGCAAAGGCATAAAGCATAAAGTAAAAGGCATAAAAC
>Ga0214543_1012332_pt1 | contig 11435 bp, 12 predicted proteins | sample CNSS2metaG_FD_160094 | JGI IMG/M metagenome (GOLD analysis project Ga0214543, IMG submission 160094) | Root nodule microbial communities from cowpea collected in UCLA plant growth center, Los Angeles, California, USA - CNSS2 | ecosystem: Host-associated > Plants > Roots > Nodule | place: USA...
TTAGGAGAATTAACAACAATGCTTATGAGTTAGACTTACCCCCAAGCTACAACATAAGTAACTCATTCAATGTTTGTGACCTTTCTCCTTTTGATATAGGGTTTAAGAATTCGTGGTCGAATTCTCTCCAAGAAGGGGAGGATGATGAAGGCGTGACCACCTCCTTAGAAGCTCCCTCAAGAAGGATCACTAGAAGAATGTCTAGAGGGGAGTCTTCTATTCTATAACCTTTATCTTTGTTTTGCATTACTTTAGTTTGAATTCCCTAAGTTGGTTTCTAGTTGACTTATTTTGGTTGACTTGTTGACTTTGATCCAAAGTTGACCTTTGACCATGATTAGATTAACTTAAACCAATATGCTAATCCTTGTTTGTCTTGTTTTGTAGGTAATTAAGAGAAAATAGAGCACAGCTAGGTGGCACTTGGTGATTGGAGCACTTGTTATTGCCGTGTGTGTTTAAGCTTGAATCCAACTCTCTTCCTACTTTCATGAGCTTGAGAAATGAACCTTCACATCTAGATAGCATGCTATCTTAATGTCCAGTGGGAATATTCAAAAAGCTTTCTTAAACAACTTCACCATATTTAGAACTCTAAAAGGAAAAAGGATAATCCTTCATCAAAAGGTACGAATTCATTACTCCATTAATCACCTGATTTGACTTTTGAGAGCTTTGGCTGACTTAAGCTTCGGAGTCCCTTCTGCAGGTAACCCCTCCTGGGTCCAAGTCGATATATGTAAGAAGGGGAAAAGCCAACTGAGGAGATAGCGGATATGGGTAAGGTGATACTTGTGCCTAACTGATCTTATTTGTTCTCTGCAGGAACAGACCCCAACAAAGGATGAAGGCACATGCTTAAGAAGACTAAGCATGTTTAGAAAGGAAGTTCACTAATCCTTCATCCCTTTCATTTGTGTTTGTTATTTTTGAAACCCTAAGTTTACTTAGTTGAATCACTCCTTTATCTTGTTCCTTTTTAAGATTATTGAATATGGTGTGAGTTGATTAAGAAATCTAAGTGAAATCCCCACTAGACGTGAAGGTTCCTTTCACAAAGCTCAAGAGAAGAAGATGATGGATTGATTCAAGAAGGATTATCCTTTTGATTAATGGATGTCTTTTCTTTGCACAGAAGAGAACTTGTTATTACCGTAGCACAACTTCTGAAAGAAGATGAAGGTGAGCAAATGGTTCAGCTATGTGAGAGACAGAAAATTGGAGGTGAAAGGGCAACTGAAAAAGGTAACATATGGGCTGACTTAGGCCCTTTAGCAAGGCCAGGTCGAACGTTTTAGGACAAAAAATAAAGGGGCTTATAATTATTTTATTATTATTGTTTCATTTTATTTTATTTTATTATTATTATTATTATTATTATTGTTTTGTTTTATTATTATTATTATTATTATTACTATCATTATTGTTGTTTTTTTATTGTTATCATTATTACTATTTTATTACTCGTGCGATATTTTGGGGCAATGGTATGTGTTCTTCCTGGTTTGTATATTGTTTGGTTGTCTAAGATTGTGTGTTGTGTTAGTTTTGAAATGGTTGAAATGCCAAGAAGGGGGGGTTGAATTGGCTAGTTAAAAATTTAGGCTATCTTTGAAAGCTAAAAACCACCTTTAATTGAATCAATTAGATCACCAAGTTAGGATGCAAACACTACTGAACTGTATACTTTCAATCGGTCAATAGAAAAACAGTCGACTGAAATACTGGGAAAATGCAGAAATGTAGATTCGAGTTTTAAACCAGGAACAATGCACAAGAATGATCAAGACAGGTTCTAAATGATTATGCAAACATGCTCAATGCTGCAGATGTTACGAAAACTTGCAAGAACATGAAAAAGATGATTAAAACACAAGTTCTTTAAACTTTAAAATGAATATACAAGAGGGAGAGGTTAGAGTAGAGAAGAGACCATGAGATTTTTATACTGGTTCACTCAAACCTGAGCTACATCTAGTTTGTCAAGGCAACCTGAGCTTGACTTTGCACTATTTCAAAAGATTTACAAAGTATCCATCCTTACACTTTCAAAATATGCAAAACTCGTACAAAAGACTCTTGAATCACACAAGAGTCACACCAGCACAACAAGAACACTCTTGCAGACCTGGAAAACCACCAGGCACACACACAAAGCTTGAGAAAGATCAAACCTTAGTGCTAGCACAACCCGGCCTACCACAAACCACTTTCTCCAAGCTTCAAACCAAGCCAAATGCTCCAAGAATTGATCCAAGATCAATCTTCAACTGCCGCAAACTGTATGATCACGAAGGTGAGAGTTTCCACGAGTTTCATGAACAATTTTTAGCTAAAAAATGATATGAATAAGTCTCTTTCGAAAATCACAACCTTTATAGTCAAACTGTTACGAAATTCAATAGGTTGATTTTCAAATCAATCAGTTGATTTCACTTGACTTAAGTGAAATTAGTCGATTAAAAAATAAATCAATTGATTAAATTTGTTGCAGTTTAAGAATACTGTAGCCAACCTTTTAGCCTTTTGAAAAACCATTCAACAGATTAAAAGACACATTTTAACCGGTTGAAAAACCATTCAACAGATTAAAAAACATAACAAAGACCAAATACATCTAATTAATGCTACAAGGTCTACAATATGAATTACAAACTTCAAATACACTTTCTTAAGGATGTAACTATGTGGAGAGCACACGTTCTAGCCTTGATCAACATGAATACCATCAAATCTCCTTTCCTTCATCAACGTAGGCTTCATTCCAATGGTAATGGCTTTTAGATAGTTCAAAAGGGCTTCACTAAATCTTCATTAAATCTTCAAGAAGTATACAACCTTGGCTTCTCATGTCAACAATCTCCCTCTGATTTGATGAAGCCAACCTCTATCTTCTTTTATCTATCTTCTTCTATCTTTCATTGCAAATTGCTTTCATAAGTTGGATACCATTAAATTGATGAAATGACACCTTAGCTTGAAGCTTGTGAACCTGAAAAACATTTATTGTAGCAATACACACAAGCTAGCAAGCACACACAAGCTAGCAAGCACACACATATGCACATGCTCTCCTATCAATAATATGGGTTCAAATTCAGATTTGATTATTGATTCCAATTTTAATGCTTCTACTTAGTTAAGTGTGATCAATTTTATATTTTCCAATTTTCCCTTGTTTGGATTCAACAAAAAAGAACAAATGCATAAAGAGAACAAGCATTACATATCCTTTCATTAATACTGGAACAAAATACAACCAACAAAAACTTAAAACAAAGAACATATGCATAAAAATGATACAATCAGCCGACTAAAAATAGAAACAACCAACTGAAACTGACAAAGCTTAAACTAAAAATAACACAAACAAATGGATGCAATGCATGATCCTAAATAGTCAACACACTCAATCATCCTGAGGATCATTTCTGGTCTAGAATGAGTTCAACATGTCATGGATATCATGGATTTGGCCATCCAATGCATTGAATCTCTCATTGCTATAGTTGTGATATGCATGTTGGGACACATTGAGCTCATGCAGCTGATTCAATATCATCCTCTCAAAATGTGAGTACACAGGGTCTTTATCCTCTATAGGGTTGTAGGGAATTAAGTCCATGGGTCCAACAGTTTTTTCTTCCTCTTATTTTGCACCACTTTTGGGCTAGCTTCATGGTCATGTGCACTACTAACTACAACACCAACAGTTGTCCATGCATTTCCCACCTTGAGAAAACCCACTTTATGCAGATTTTGGTTGGAGGTATGGTTCAACAATCGAGTTGACTCTTCTAGCTCATCCTCTACATAAATTCCAAAGTATTCTATGAATTTGGATACCAAAACCAGATAGGGCAGCCTAAAATCCGTGAGCCTCTTGGTCTTGAGCATGTGATCACGAAACATATAGATCCAATCCACTTGAATGTTGTGTTGGATGCAGTACATGAGAATCAAATCTCCCTCATTCAATGTAGAATGATTTCTACCATGTGGAACAAGGATTTTTGTGACAATCATACCAAGTAACCTTTGATCCACCTTGAGACCACCAACGTGAAAATGCTTGATCTCACCAACTGGATTCCTTAAGCATTGGCCATAATATTGGACCTTGTTGAATTCTGGAACAACCCTAGTTTCACCTTTCCTCACTTGCACACCCCTTGATTTGAGTTTAAGCACATCTTTCCAATCCTTTTTGTTGATCTCCATGCAGATTCCTTTAATGCTTGACAACAACATGTCATTTTTGAACACTTAGTTGGTGAACACTTTCACCAAGTCTGAATAAATTTTTCCTGAAAGTTCAAGGAATAACTTCAACCTTTGATGCTTCAATTGTTGAAATAGACTCTCAAAGCCTTCAGCCCTCAACCACGAGAATCTCACCACCTTAGGAATGGTGATTTCCTTCTTGTTCATCTCAATGAGGAACACTTGAATGTTGTCCACATGATCCTCAAACCATGCTTCATATCTCCCATGATTTTTGTGATTTGGAGACCTTGGGGGAGGAGGAGTGGAGTGCTCATCATAAGATTGAGTGGCTCTTTATTGATGACGAGGCATGATGAGTGTGGGTATGGCTGTTTCTAAGAGAAATATGGTGCAAATGCAGCAATACAAGTGCAGTATTTATAATTGAATAGGCTGATTTTCAGAAATAGTCGATTAAATGGTGCAAATTTTCCTAATTAGTTCTTTTTACGTTACCCAAACCAAATTCATGCAGTCCAAAATAGTATCTCACACATTCATGGTATTTTCAATGTATTTTTATGAGTGAAACAATCGGTTCAGATCATGTGAGCTGCATGCACATTGGAATTATACACTAAACATGCTTTTTGGTCAAACAAATCAGTAAAAGCAACACATGGCTGATGAAATAGGTAGTTAATAGCAAATAGTACCTGACAAAAAGATGCTTTCTTTGACTGGGTCAGCTTTACAATTCAAATTATGAGTAAATACACAGTTTAAGTAAAATCAACATGTTGAAAAGCAGAATCAGCCGATTAAAACAACATTAGAGCATGATAGATTAAGACCAGAATCTGCTTAAGTGAAATCAGCTAACTAATTTTGAAAATCGTAAAATTTAACTTCATTTTTCCAGATTCAGTTTTAATGAAATCAACATACTGAATTGTAAAAGCAGCAGATTAAAAACCATAGCAGATCAATTTTTCATCATTCAGTGTTAGTTTAAGTGAATTAAACATGTTGAAAAATAGAATCAACAGGTTGACAAATCATGATTTGTGCAAACAGTGGCAAATTTAAGTGAAATCAACACGTTGAAATTAAAAATTAAAAGGTTAAATATGACAGTTTTCAATTTTTGCATACAGTAGCTGATTTTTATGAAACCAATGCATGAATACATAAGATTAACATGCTAAAAACACAACAGACCATATTCTTGATGTTTAATATGCCTAGTTTAGTTCTTAGCTTGTTAAACCTATCTCTAGCCAATGGTTTGGTAAACAAATCCGCCAATTTATTTTCGGTTTTAACAAATTTGATTTAACAATCTCCCTTTTGAACATGATCACGAATGAAATGATGCCTAATCTCTATATGCTTGGTTTTAGAATGTTGTATTGGATTCTTGGTTAAGTTGATGGCACTAGTATTATCACAATACAAAGGTACCTTGCTTAGCCTTACACCATAGTCTAAAAGTTGATGCTTCAACCATATGATTTGTGCACAACTATGTCCAACAACAATATACTCAGCTTCAGCAATGGAGAGTGCCACACATGCTTGCATTTTGCTATTCCATGAGATTAGACTTGATCCAAGTAAATGGCAAGTACCACTTGTGCTTTTCCTATCCAATTTGCACCCTGCATAGTCCAAATCTGAAAAGCCACTAAGAGTTATGTTAGAATCACATGGACCCCATAAACCAACATTGGTTGTTCCTTTAAGGTACTTTAAAATCCTTTTTGCAGCCTTAAAGTGTGATTCCTTTGGATTCCTTTAGCAACTAGTGTAAGACCCAGGAAAATTAATTAATTAAATAATTAATTAATTAATAAATGCGGGTAGAAGGCGTCTTTATGATATTAATTGTTGTTTAATGTGACGTGGAAAAGTACTAGCTCATGTGGTTAAGTGTACTTTGGTTGTGTGAGAAGACTTGGGTTCGAGTCCTATGTATGCCAATTATGTGTTGTTGTTTTATTATTGATTTTAAAGATATGTATGATGATGTGATTGGTATTGTAAACTTATGTTGATTTATGTGTATCACCAAATGTGCTTTGGCATGGTGGTTGTGCTTTGACCTTATGAGTGGAAGGTCATGGGTTCAAACCTGGTTGGGCATAAAGAAGGCTTTATTTTTGCTAATTCTAGCTTAGAGTGGAGTTGAAAGAGCAAAGGTAAAAAAATCAGAGAGGGAGGAGTAGCCAAAGGGCTGAAAAACCTTAGTTAACATTGAATAAGAAATTAAAAATATAATTAAGACCATTTTCGTTTTACCCTTTTAGACTCTTAATTAAGACACCTATAAAAGGCCATTTTAAGGTAAAAGAAGGGTTTTGGCAGTGCTGAGAATAGGGTTTTGAGAGGAGCACGAATTTGAGAGTAGAGTGGGGTTGTGAGTGTAAAAGGGCTGGACCAAGAGGGAGAGCGCGAATCAAGGATTTCATCTTCTCAAATTTTTGATTACGAACTCCAGGTTAGGGGAGCTGAACTGTAATTTTTATACTTTTGGTCACATTATATGCTGAGATACTGTCCTATTGGTATGTTTTGCCAACAAATTTCGGGTTCCCCATGAAAGGGATTTGGGGTAGGTATTTGTGTATGGTTATATTAGTGTTTTACCTAAATTTATGTTTATGATGGATGTTGCATTATGTACGCTGCCCTTGTGAAAATGTGAGGGTTGGGGAATGGTATTGCATTCTAATTATATTGTATGTTTGTTGCAATTGGTATGAGTTGCCTGGGTACAAAGTGAATTGTGAATTTGATGGGGTTGTTGTTGTTGCATGCGTGATCAGAGTAGTAGTGTGCAATTCTCGCTCAGGCGAGATTAGCAGAGACTCATATCCTATTGCCTCACGAGCTTCTCGTTCAGGCGAAGAGGATGGCTTTTGAGCGACACCAACTCTCGCTAAGGCGAGTGAGGTTCGCCTGAGCGAGATAGTGAAGGAGTTGCCCGTGTTGAGTGCGATTTCTCGTTCAGGAGAGAGTTTTGTGTGTTTTGAGCGACCTAGGGTCTCGCCCAGGCGAAATGGCCTCGCCTAGGCAAGATGTCTTTGTCATGTTTTGGAGTTGCGTGTGTTTCAGCCCAGGCGAGTTTGAAATGTGTTTTTGGGCGAGAGATGATCTCGCCTAAGCGAGAGGATCTCGCCTAAGCGAGATAACTTAATGTTGTTGCTGTTTTAAGCTTGCTCAGGCGAGGTGAGCTAGCTTAAGCGAGCTGAGGGCTTGGCTTGGGCGAGAGGTCCCTGGCTTAAGCGAGTTTATGTGAATTACTATGTTTTTATGTGCTTGTGGGTGTGTCTTGGCTGTTTATACCAAGTTAGATTGTATATGCATGTGGTGTGATGTTTGGGCTTGAAGCACTAAGTCCAATAGGGGTCTGGGATGTGCTCGATGGTTGGACATGTGATGGGCATGGAACTGGTTGAGTTTCCGTCGGCTACTAATGGGCGAGGAGTCCTTAGTATGGTGATTGCATGTGTCGGGCGCACGATGGGCAAGGAACTGTGATGTTCTCGTCGGCTACTGTTGGGCGAGGAGTCCATAGTATGGTGATTGCATGCGTGCCAGGGTCCAAGTGATGAGACTTGGATGTTTATACTACAGGCGAGGAGTCTGTAGGGCAGGACTATGAGCGGGATAGGCTCATAGGGTTGGACCACGAAAGAGTTAGTTTCTTGGGAGCACAGGGAAGTTCCAAGACCTAGTTCATGCATATGACTCATGAAGGACTATGAGGTCATGGTTGGGTGATTTGGAAATTATGGATTTTGTACTTATATGATTTGGGTGTGGAAGCATATTTATTTCATATATATATATATATATATATATATATATATATATATATATATATATATATATATATATATATCTGTTTATGTTTTATCGTGCATAGCTCACCCTATCTGTGTGTGTGGAGATGATCGGATATCTTGTTATCCTGGAGCAGATGATTTGACAGGTGAGCCAGGAGACGCTTAGACTTGGAGCGTGGGCTAGCTTTGGGATTTTTGTACATGTATTATTATTATTTCGGTTTTTGCGATAAATATGTAAACCTTTGGGAGCCATGTGATTATTGTTTTAGTTTTATAAATTGTGGACTCTTGGTTTTGTGACTTATATATTAAAGTTTTAAATTTCCCGTGCTTTTGGGAAATAGTTTATATTAAACGTGATATTTATTTTATTTCGAATTTTTTTTATTAAAAATTAGTAATATCCGTTAGGGATGTTACAACTAGTCTAGCTTTGTTCCTTACAATATTACCATCTTCATCCATTTTGTTTCTAAAAACCCATTTAGTTCAATTATATTCATATCATCAGTTTTAGGCACTAGAAACCACACATCATTTCTTGTAAATTGGTTGAGTTCATCTTACATAGCAACAATCCAATTATTATCATTCAAAGCATCATTCGCAATTTTAGGTTCAATTTGAGATACAAAAGCAACATGTTCATAAAATACAATCCTACTCTAGTAGATACTCCCTGTCTGATATCACCTATGATGTTGTCCTTTGATAAACCTTTAGGCTGGATCCAATCCTTGGGTAAGTTGTTGTAAACAGTGAAGCTTCATAGGGTCTTTTTGTCCAGGTGCAGGTAGTCCGCATCTTCACAGACATGTCTATTTCACCGAGTCTTTCTCTGAGACAGTGCCCAGATCGTTATGCCTTTCGTGCGGGTTAGAACTTACCCGACAAGGAATTTCGCTGCCTTAGGACCGTTATAGTTATGACCGTCGCTCATTGGGGCTTCGGTCGTCGGCTCCCATGTCATCAAGTCACCAACTTCCTTGACCTTCCGACACTAGGCAGGCGTCAGCCCCCATACATGGTCTTACGACTTTGCGGAGACCTATGTTTTTGGTAAACAGTCGCCCAGGCCGGGTCACTACGATGCCCTTTGTGAGGAGGCACCCCTTCTCCCGAAGTTACGGGGCTATTTTGCCAAGTTCCTTAGAGATTCCCTATTTGATATCACCTATGATGTTGTCCTTTGATAAACCTTTAGGTTGGATCCAATCCTTGGGTAAGTTGTTGTCTACAGCTTTTTCAGTCGGTTGTTTTTGCTTTTCAGTCGATTGATTTCCTGCAACAGAGGGCTTTTCTGCAGTAGAAATCTGCTTCTACAGTAGATCTTCTTCATCTGCATTCTTTGGCACTTGATCTTGCAACTTTGGGTTAGTTTCATCAAATACAACATGCATAGACTCTTCAACATTCATCAATCTCTTATTATAAACTCTATATGCATGACTTTGTGTAGCATAGCCTAGAAAAACACCTTTATTCGCTTTTGCATCAAATTTGCCAAGACTTTCTTTGCCATTATTTAAGATGAAATACTTACATCCCAATACTTTTAGCTGACTTAAAACAGGCCTCCTCCCTTTGAAAAGCTCATAGGGGGTTTTCTTCGAAATTGGCCTAATCAACACTCTATTTAAAACATAGCAAGCAATGATGACTACATCAGCCCAAAAATACTTAGGTAGTGAGTTTTCATTCAACATAGTTCTAGCTAGTTCCTCAAGTGGCCTGTTTTTCCTTTCAACAAAACCATTTTGTTGTGGGGTTCTTGGTGCAGAAAAATTAAGTTTAATGCCCTAATTTTCACAAAAGTGTTCAAACTTTTCATTTTGGAATTCCCCACCATGGTCACTATGAATAAACACTATCTTGGAAGTCTTTTCATTTTCAAACATCTTGCCAAGTCTTTTAAAGGCATGAAAATTGTCATTTTTGGCAGCTAAGAACAAAGTCCATGTGTACCTAGAGAAATCATCAACAATGACTAATGCATAAAGATTGCCATCAAGGATCATGATTCAAGATGGACCAAATAGATCCATGAGAAGTATCTATCTCTAAAGGTCTTTTAGTTGAAACAACATTTTTGGGTTTAAAAGAGACCTTGGTCTATTTTCCTTTTTGACACGCTTCACACATTTCATCCTTCTCAAACTTGAGTTTTGGTAGTCCTTCAACCATCTATTTTCTATTCAGCCGATTGAAATGTTGCATGTGTATGTGACAAAGTCTCCTATGCCATAACCAAGTGTCATCCTCTTTTGTAAGCAAACAATGAATGCAAAATGATGCATGATGCAGATCAAGTAGATATATGTTATTGACTCTTTTGCATATCAAAATAATACTACCACATGCATCATTTATCAAACAATTATTTGGTTCAAACTTGACTTTAAAGCCTTTATCACATACTTGACTTATACTTATCAAATTGTGTTTGAGTCCTTCTACCAGCAACACATTCTTGATGTTGAAAGAGGATCCATTGCCTATGACTCCATTTCCAAGGATTATTCCTTTGTTGTTGTCTCCATAGGTTACAAACCCTTCCTCCTTCAACTCCAACTTTGCAAATTTAGTCTTATCTCCTATCATATGTCTTGAACAATCACTATCAAGGTACCACAAATCTTTCTTATCACCTTTTATGATCTGCAAAACAGATTTGGATTACTTGGTACCATTTGATAGGTTAGGTCCAATATGGTTATACCTTTCTAGATCCTTTTGGGATCCATTTCATAACCCCTTTAGGAACATTATATTTTCTAGCATGACAGTTCTTAATAACATGACTTTTTTGCATACAGTAGTTGCATGAAATGAATGGCATGTCACTTGGCTTACATTTTGAAAAGAGAGTAGAGAACTTCTTGGTTTTCTTTTCAAAAGAGGGATTTCTAAATGCTCAAAATCAGTTTTTAAATCAGATATTTCTTTTTCCAGTTGACTAACTCTGTTTTCCAACTAGTTGTTTAAGCCTTTCAACCGATTGTTTAATGCATAAATCTTGTTTGCTTCATTATGCAACTCTTCAAAATAATGCAACAATTGATTATAACCATTTTTGTCTAGAGAAATTACTTGGCTTGAGGAGGATGACTCATAAGTAGCCATGAGGCACAAGTTGGCTTCTTCACTCTCATATTGTGTGGAGCTACTTGTTGTTGAATCATCATTCTCCTCCCATGCAATGTATGTACGTGATAGAGGCCGTACCCCACTGACAACGCTGTCGTCAAGCGATCAAATTAATACTACTTATCTTATAACAACTTCAGTATTGTTAAGAAAGTAGTCAACAAAATAGTAAGGGTAAAGTAACCCAAAGTCGTCTCCCAACGAACACGGAATTGATTTTTAACAAAT
>Ga0214543_1012333_pt1 | contig 11433 bp, 5 predicted proteins | sample CNSS2metaG_FD_160094 | JGI IMG/M metagenome (GOLD analysis project Ga0214543, IMG submission 160094) | Root nodule microbial communities from cowpea collected in UCLA plant growth center, Los Angeles, California, USA - CNSS2 | ecosystem: Host-associated > Plants > Roots > Nodule | place: USA...
CCTCGGTTCAATTAATAACCGAGGCCAAAAGCCCCCTTTACTGCCTCGGTCCTTAAAGAACCGAGGCCAAAAGCCTGATGCTGACTTTATGGCCTCGGTTCAATTAATAACCGAGGCCAAAAGCGCCATTTACTGCCTCGGTCTTTAAAGAACCGAGGCCAAAAGCCTGATGCTGGTGGCATTTGAAAACTGGGCTGCCTTATATGCTTCGGTTCATTTGTAACCGAGGCCTAAAGCCCCCTTTATTGCCTCGGTCCTTAAAGACCTGAGGCCAAAAGCCTGACGAAATTGCAAAAATGCCACCGCCTCCTTATAGGCTTCGGTTCAGCTGTAACCGAGGCCTATAAGGCGAAGTAAAATGTCAAATCTGCACTAGTGGATAGTTTACTTTGTAAAATATAAAATTATCATCGGTCAGAATTTGCAGGCTAAGAAAAACTGCTTTGTGCTTTTCTGCAACTACTTACAACTTGTATGATCGCTGTAGACAGCTGAATATATCAGTGATCTTATAACAAAATTTTGCCCTTTAACATGTAGGAAAAATGCTGTATTTGGGCACCAAAGTAAGGCTTGGAATTCAAAAATGTTACCAAAAGTGAATCCCCGAATGATAGATAGGAGGAATTCAGAGAAAGATGAGAAGAACCAGACAAAGGGCTGATGTGGAAAGATAGCAAGTGGTACCTGAAATAGTTCCAAAGTGTTTGAATATTGAAGCTGTGAACACCATAGACTGTGTTTCTGACTTTAAATCCAAGTATATTTTCACAGTGCGGTTTTGTACTAAACAAATGATAAAATTTCAGATGCACTTACTATATAAACTATATATCATGCATTATTTTATATAATCGACAAATGATAATCGTTATTATTTTGTTAACGAAAGAATTGAAATTACGGTCTCTCTTTTCAAATCCATTTTATGACTTTCAAACATTAGTGGAAGAGTTAAACTGAGTACCTCGTCGACTCTTAAATTCAACTTTTATTACTAAACCAACCTTAAAAGCTCTAACTTTATATCATGCATGATAATATTAATGCATGCAGAAACGCGTTTAACCCTTTAAGCAGAGAATAAAAAAAGAATAATGTTAGAAGTGGGTTGAATGATTGATACTAAGAAGGATACGATGCGATGGCATTCTGGGGTGGCTGCGGAAAACGATCTATTTTCCTGTTTGGTTAAGGTGATGATGCATAAAGAGAAGAGGAAAAAATGATAGTAATCGAAATGAAAATGTGCAGAAAGAGAGCCGGGGCTTTCGACACGTAAATAGAACATTACTTGATTTGGTAGCAGTTTGTACGAGTCTGTGATCGATTTGAATTAGTGGTGTATGATGAATTATGTTGGAGTTGATCTTTTTATAAAGCATGTGGTCCACATAATTCAACTCTTGCGGAGAATCTAGTAGCAGAAGAGCACCAAAGAGACAAGATAAAGGGCTGGAGTTGAGTCTATCAGAACATTGGCGTCTACTTGAATTTAGGTATTAACCCTATTTTTGGGTAGAGAAAGTGGGGTTGTGTTTGGATTGAAATGCTTCTCAGCCATTTTAACTTACCTTGAATCAGAGGAAAAACAGTGATAGATGGTGGCAGACAAGAGGTTTCTTGCATCGTTCTTCCTTTGTTGCATTTTACCTTAAACTGAAAACTTTCAAATTTCATTTTCTTATTTACATTCACTTTTGGCTCACATGTATGATCGGATAGATCAAAGTGAATCCAATAAAAACGCTTTTTTCAATATACACAATCTCCTACTTCTCAATCAAAATTTTATGTATTTTACCCCATTTTTTTCTTTTTTAATTTTATAAGAGAGTGATTATTGGTGAAAATCATTACGGTGGGATTATTTTTAAATTTCTTAAATATTTGCTTATATTTTTGAAAGTTAATTGAATGGTAAATCTACCTATTAATTACTTTTACTTGAGAAATAGATATGTTGATTATTAATAATCATATTTTTTAGTTTGTTAATTTTTTTTTTGATAATTATAAATGTAAATATTTTTTATGAGATCCCTTGCCTTCAACTTAATTACAAGATTCTAAAAATATTTTCCCGCTTTTTATTTTATTTTTTATTTAATTTCAATAATGAATATTAGAATGCGTTCCGAATGAAATTATATGGAGAAAAACTATGAAAATGAAGTCCTGTTAGGAGGCATTTGATATTTGGGTTGTAAAAGAGGATTATGATATATTTTTACTTTTTAAATTTTTTGTATAATTCAAAATCGAAAGTCATGAGGATAGAAAAATAAGGAAGGCAAAAGTAAAGTGATGTCTTTTAGTCAATGACACCCTTCTCACAAGAATCATGACTTTTAAATTAAAAAAAAAGAAAGATATTTTGAAATATATAAAAGAAATATATATATATATATATATATATATATATATATATATATATATATATATATAAAGATGTTTAATTTAGTAGCGAATTTTGAATCATAAAAGATGTAAGAGTCTGAGATAATCAAAAAGCAAGATGCGTGCTTAAACAAATTATTCATAACAAGATAAAGTGGTTGGATATAGATTTTGTTGATATAGAAAATTATGGTAACAATATTAGAGAGGTACAAAACATACATAGCCTCATTGGAGAATACTAAGAATTTGATTAAGATCACTTAATATAAATGCTTTACAAGCTCAAACAACGGTTGGTAAGATAATATTACTGTCTTATTGAAGATGTTTTGGCAACAAAACATCATGATTTTGAGAGGAATAACTTTTTTGTAGAATCACTTATTAATCAACAAAACAAACAACCAAATTAAGGACAATAACATAAAAGAATAACTATTCACTTTATCAACATTGTGGAAAAAAGGTAACCACCTTTTAGTAGAGTCGTTAAAGTGGGTTAGAGCTTGTGGGTCAACTTGGCCCACCATGGGTTCAGATTGGATTGGGTTGTGTTGAAATATTTTTTAAATTTTAGTATGAATTAATTTTTGACCCGGCCCACTAAGAATCCGGCTCATTTAGGTTGAATCTATGGTGAGCCAACCAATCCACCGGTAGATAAGGGTTACACATTTTTTTGTATTTGGATTGGGTTGGACTGTATTTTTTCAGCTAACATATTGAGTTGACAAATACAAACCTAATATTTTTGTGATTTTAGTTTGTATATGGGGTTGAACATTATTTTGGATTGTATTGAAGTTTATTTAGATTTTAATCACACTTATAATTTAGTTTTTTGTTGGACTGAAGAAAAAAATTATTTTTTTTAATTAAGTGAGTCAATCCGTTTAACCCACCAACCTATTATGAGTCGAACCAAGTTTAAATATTTTTGATTCGTTAATAAGTGAGTCAGGTTGGATTGTCTCACTAAATGACCAAGCCGTGGTGGACCGATTTGACTCTCGTTTGACAACTCTAACTTTTAGATGTCGGGAAAAACCAAATGAAAAATGCAACAAGTGCAACCCAATGGACATGAAGCTTTAAGTTGACAAAACAAAAATCACCATGGCGAAAAGGAGTCCAAATTGTTAATTAAGAGAAAGAAGAACAATATTTTTATCCAATTATTTCTCGAGTATTAATCTTGTGAAAGTTGATTGATTAATTCTAATTGTATCAATCAATGACCTTTGGCAAGACACTAATAAAATATTAATAAAATATTTGAAATAAATGAATGTTACCCAAACTCAAAATTGATAACTATGATTATATCTCGGTGAAAGGAATAGGAATAGTTGCAATTACAAGTTGTGTAAACAGAAAACTATTTACGACACTCTTTTTGTTTATTATGAAATTAACTAAAACTTGTAAATTGTTAGTCAACTTATTGAATACAAATTTAAAGTTGTCTTTAAAAGTAAATATCCGTGCTTACAAAATTAGATGATGAAATAACCTTTAAGGTGAAAATGAAAAGAAAACTTTTTATTCTAAATCTATTGGGGGAGGAGAAAAATGTTTTCTCACCCAAGAAAAATCTCATACAAAATTTGGCATAGAAGGCTCAAGTATTGTCACCATCGTAAGGATGCTGCAATTGAGTGAAAAAGGATCGGTACTTGATGTTACCAAACTTAAGGATTACATTTCCAATTGCAAAGCTTGTCAATTTGAAAACAAAAACAAAAGACCTTTTTCAAAGACAACATGGGAGCATCAAGAAAGTTGCAGTTGATTTACACATATGTTGGAGGGCCTTACACTTTCATGGAAAGGAAACAACTTAAACCTTGAAAAAGATATTGAAGAAAGAAATGATGATGGAGTTTGAGATGAAAAACCTCGTTCTAATAATTTTCTTGTAATGAAATTCAAACAAGGAGACCATAAAGTCTTCATTTGTATAAAAGAAATGAGAATTATAATCATTTAATAGAAAATTTATTTTTAAAGATAGATATTTTACACACCAATATAATTAAAAAAAAATATAAGAAACACAAAAATAAACTATAACTTATTATATAATATTTTTGCTAAACGTTTTAATAAAGTAAATAAATAATATATTAATTGTAGAGCACTTGATATGTTTTAATTCTTATACACAAAATATAAAAAGAATAAAAATATAAGACAACAGTATGTAACTTTTTTGTTTATACAGAAATAAAGTAGTGGTATTACGTACATTTTGAGATTTGTTCATGCATCTAAACTCGTGAGAGTAAACTGATTTAGTTTAATGATAAGGTTTACTAAATTCTAAGTTACTATGCTTCATACAAAAATGTACCTTAAAGAGTTTATGTTGAATGATGCCACTATCAAGTTTAATTTTTAGTGGAAAATGATTGGTTAAACTCTATTTACTTTTCTAACCATTTTAAATTTGATATGATTATTTTTGGAATACGGATTAACCGAGTTTATGGAGAAGATTTCCCTAACACTAATTTTAGAATAAATATATCCTTTATCAGTTGTTTAACTAATGATTAATTTTGAATTGTGCAATGGATAAAGTTTGGTGAATAAAAATAAATGCTATACAAGTATTTGATGGTGGTAGGGTCACACCCTTTTAGATTCTTTGGTTGGAATCAATTTGTCATCCACTGAGAAAGGCAAAAGAAAGTATCAACTTGGGTTGGGGAGACCACCTTCAATTATACCATCAAATTGTTCCTCTTTTACAAAAATCCCCAAAGTAATAGAAAATACCAATAAATCTAAGAAAAGACAAACACCACCTCAAACATCATGTTTGTGTCCTGAAAAACATCTCACACTTTCCAATGTCGTTGAATTAATATTATATACGTATTTGATAGTGGTAAAATTAGGCTTATTTAGTGATTTAAATTGAGATAAAACTACCACTTTTTCTCTTTCTGAAAACGCAATGTTTGTCTAGTTTCTTCTGATTACTGTAAATAAATAAATTTTAAATCAGTGTATGAGAGGTTATATTTAAAGTGGCTCAAAGAATGAAGATCGCGATAAACTATTTGCAGCACACAAAAAAAATATCACTTTGGTTATTAAGAGCTATTATTAGGATGTAAGTTGTATAAGTATTTATATTAAAAGGTTACTCCTTTCAAATTCCTTCACAACTTTACTAAAAGTTGCATCTAAAATTTAGTTGTGAGTAACTTAAATTAACAATAGTTTTAAGTCATATTATAAAAATTGTAAGAAAAAAATAATTGTTGAGTTTGGATACAAAATTTTACAAATTCAAATACATTAAATTTCAATCGATTTACATTTTAAATTTTTTTAAAATGTATTATTTGATAAGACAATAAAGATATACTGAATTTTAATTTTTTTATTGAAAACTATTTCAACTAACATCAAATTCAAAAAAGCTATTTAAATATGAAATAATTGTTAAAAAAAATATTAAAATCGTAATTTTTTAGTCGATTTTGATTGATCTTTTTTTTGTCAAATTTTTTTAAGATTTTGTTTATTTAATAATTGTAACTTTTTTGCCAATAAACGAGGTCTGGGCCAAATCAGTCCACTAACTCAATTCGATATTCGTCTTGACATTCAATCTTGTATCGATTCGTCTTGACGTTCGACAACTAAATCTACTCTACCTTTAGCTAGGGTTAACTTGTTTCGACCTTTAGCATGACAGACTCATCTCGACCTTCAGTAAAGGCCGACTCGTCTTGACCTTTGATCTGGACCAAATCGTCTCGACCATCGACCAAGGCCAACTTGTTTGTCAACTCATTTGGCCGATTTGTCTCAACCCTAAGGTCGAATGACTCACATTAACCTTCAACCTAAACCAACTCAACTTAACCTTTGGTCTAGGCAATTTCGGCTCAACCTTCGATCCAGTCTAACTCGTCTTGACCTTTTAAACAAGCCGACTCGTCTTGACCTTCACCCCGGACTGACTCACACTTCGCCCTTGGACAAATTTGCTCAACCTTCGATCTGGGTCAACATGGCTTGAACTTCGACCCAAACTAGCTCACACGACTTTCGACCCATACCAACTTGACTCAATCTTCAGCAGAGGCCGACCCGACTTGATCTGCGGTACGGAATGACTTAATTAGACCTTCGGTCTGGGGCGATTCAGCTCAACCTTAGACTCCAGTTGACTTGACTCGACCTTAGGCCTTGGCTGAACTGACTTGACATTCAACCTTGGCTGAATCGACTTAACCTTCAACCTCGATTGACTCAACTCGACCTTCAAGTTGGGTCGAATCATCTTAGCCTCCAGTTCAGGTCGAATCGACTCAACCTTTGGCTCGAGTCGAATCAACTTGACCTTCGACCTGGACCGACTTGACCTTCGACCTGAACTGACTCTTCCCAACTTTCGACGCAACAAAGTCATCTCAACCTTTGACCCTTGCCAACCTTTATTGAGCTTCGATTAAGCTTTCAGCTCAGGCCGACTCGTGAACGGAGTGAAAATGAATGGAATTTTGAATTACTTATATTTTTTAGGATATTTTGAGATTCTTCTATTTTATTTATTTGAAATATCTTCCCAAAATTTATTTATTTTCAATTTCTTGCTACTTACTTTATCCAAAAAAAGTCACTTTAGTATGAAGAATTTTAAACTCTCCAAATAAATAAATTACCTTTCTAAATTACCTAATCTAAAGACAAGGTTAAGTACTATTAAAAATTTTACAATAATTTATATCAATATTCTAATTTTTCAAAGTTGTATAATGGTTTGTATTAAGATCTGAATCACTTTAAGTTGTACTATTAAGTTTGTATAATGGTTTGTACAATGGTTTCTAAGTTTTGGACATTGAAAAAGTGACAAACTTTCCAAATATGTCTTTATCATTACTATCACATCAGTGTCTTCACAATTGAGTAAGTCTTCTGATTCCCATTTATTATCAAACAGTCCTTTTACATGTCTATTGGTTTGGACATTCTCATCATTCCCTAATTTATGCTCATCCTGGTCACTTGTTTTATTGTTTCATATGGAAGTCCAACACGATCCACTTGCATCACACTCAATGTGCACATCAATTAGTCCTTAATTATCTCCACCTCTATAATAAGTGATATTTTAAGAAAAAATGACATTCCATTTCATAAAAATATTTTAGAAATAAAAAAGTAAAACCGTAAAGTTCTCTCTTTTATTTTCACTTTCCCCCTCTTGTTATTTGAAGCACACAACTCACCCTTCCAACTTCATTGGCATAGAAATTGCTCTTTCATCTCCCACTTTGCTCTTTCATCTTCAAATTGGACTCGCACTTCCATGCTCCATTTTTTTCTTCCATCCTCCATTTTTTTCAATCGCGCTTTCAACCTCTGTTTCACTTTCACTTTTCGGAGTCTTTCGTCCATCCTTCATGCTCATTTCTATTGTTGTGGTCTAAGGTGACAATAGCAAATATAGGGTAAGTATTTCTAATCTATTTTGTAGTGATTGCATTTGAAATTGTTAATGTTTGATAAACCTACTTTGTATTGAAGAGTTATGCATTTGGGTTGAACTTTGTCATTTTCTAGATGTGAGAAAGAGTGATTTGGCATTGATGGTAAAGGCTGCTTAGTGGTCTTGAAAGTGTAAGGTAAGGTTTCATGTGTTTTAAACCAATTGATTGTAAAGCAATAACTTTTAATGGTTTGTGTTATGGTTATTGTGAATAAAAGAGGTTTTTGTTATGGTTATTGACCAATGTGAGTGGAAGTGATGAAAATAGTGTTCTTTGTTATTTGTGTTATATGTGTTATGTTTTTGTTAAGTTTATTGAAATGATTAAAGTGCCTTTTAGATTTACTAAGAACATCTGTTTTGTCTTTATTTTATAATTCTACCCAAAGATTTTAACTTCATTTCTTTGTTCACACATTGCATTGTCAATTTTATAGGGTTTAAAATGATTCTATGGTTTTCTGGCTTTTAATTTTGCTTCATATATAACAGGGTAGTTGACGCATTTGAAGAGATATTTGGTTCAACAGTTGAAAATAAATGGAAATTATTTATGCAATTTCTGCAAACTAGAAGTGGTTTATGTTTGAAAATGAAGCACTTTATGCAAACTGGAAGTGGTTTAAGTTTGAAAAATAATGATGAAACAAGTTGACACAAAAGCATGATATTAGTCACTAACAAACTCAATTGAGAGATCTTGGTATGGATGGGTACACACCTCTCTAGAAGAAAACATCAAAAGGCTAAAAAGATTTACATTTTGGTGTAGTTATTGTTCTCGTTATGAGTGTCATAAAGATTAGAAGCCATTATAAGATCAAAAGGAACATAGCATTAGGGGTGAGCAACAGACGGATTGGATCGGATTCGAGTCCAACCTGTCTGATCCGACATAATCCATTTTTCATATTTTAAAATCCATTACGACCGATTAAAATGTCGGTTAAGTATGAATACGGGTTCGTTGAGGTGGGTTCATTCGAGTTTTAAAATTAAAGAGATGAAATTTATCTAACAAAAACATAATAATATTTTTCAAAAACCACTTACAAGAAACCATGAAACATCTAGAAAAAAAAAACAAAATGAAACTTGAAACTCCCAGCAAAATCGGACAGCAAGAATAGCGGATCTACATCTACTCCAAAACAGAAAGCACTTTCAGAAGACTAAAATTGACTCTCAATAATAAAGTTGAGAACTTTTTATGATCAGGTTCAGATTAATCACAAAAAAAAGAAGAAAAAACCAAAGAATACCATAGTTACGCTACATTTGAAAAAAAAAATACACCAACAAGATTATAAAAGTGATTGCTTTTCATGGGTGCATGAAGTTGTGGTGGCTCACGGTGTCTAACAGTTTCTAGCGAAGAATGTTTCTTAGATCTGCACTCGTGGTGACTCGCGGTGAATGTCGTTTTGTGTTTACATTGCTGTTCATGGTGGATTTGCTTCAGTGGAGCTCCGGTGAACACTCGTAGCTGACGCGATGGTTATGGTTCGCCGCACGTCCTGGTGATCGTCGCAGTAGTTGCAGAGTTGCTCGTGGTGGTGTAGGGAGATGGCAGCGGGAGACGAAGTAGTCGAAGAGAAAACAGTTGCAAAGGAAGTCGTTGAAGAGAAAATTTAGGATATTTTAGTCTGACAAAAGACAAAAGGGTGATTGCAATTCGTACCTGACCGTTTACACCCATATTAACCCGTAAATTTTTATCTAACTAACCTGTATTCATTTAACCCGACCCATAAGCATAGTTTTTCAATCGGATTAGATGGTTTCGGACGGGTTGAGCTTTTTTGCTCACACCTACTTCTATCAGACTAAAAAGTCCTAGATTCTCTCTCTAGTGACTTCCTTTGTGACTATATTCTCTTTGACTACTTCGACTCCCGCTGCCATCTCCTTGCACAACCACGAGCAACTCTGCAACTGCTGCGACAGTCACCAGGACACGCGACGAACCATAACCATAGCGTTAGCTACGGGTGCTCACCAGAGCTCCACTAAAGTAAATCCACCATGAACAGCAACGTAAACACAAAACGACATTCACCGCAAGCCACCATGAGTGCAGATCTAAGAAACATTCTTCGCTAGAAACTGTGAGACACCGCAACTTCATGCACCCACCAAAAGCAATCACTTTTATAATCTTGTTGGTGTATTTTCTTTTTCAAATGTAGCGTAACTATGGTATTCTTTGGCTTTTTCTTCTTCTTTTTTTGTGATTAATCTGAACCTGATCATAAAAAGTTCTCAACTTTATCATTGAGAATCAATTTTAGTCTTCTGAAAGTGCTTTCTGTTTTGGAGTAGATGGATCCGCTGTTCTTATTGTCCGATTTTGCTGGGAGTTTCAAGTTTCATTTTTGTTTTTTTTTTTCTGGATGTTTCATGGTTTCTTTTAATTGGTTTTTGAACAATATTATTTTGTTTTAGTTAGATAAATTTCATCTCTTTAATTTTAAAACCCAAACGAACCCGTATTCATACTTAACCGACATTTTAATCGGTCGGAATGGATTTTAAAATATGAAAAATGGATTATGTCGGATCGGGTTGGACCCGAATCCGATCCAACCCGTTCGCTGCTCACCCCTAGATAGAAGACAAAAGGGTGACAGCAAAACCTAAACTTTGGATTTTATGTTCTTTTACGGATCGGGTCGAATATCCACGGGTTTCTAAATTAAAATTCGTACCCGACCGTTTACACCCATATTAACGCGTAAATTTTTATCTAACTAACCCGTATTCATTTAACCCGACCTGCAAGCATAATTTTAAAATCGGATTAGATGGTTTCGGACGGGTTGAGCTTTTTTGCTCACCCTACATAGCATAATTAGCCTTTATTTTTATTAAATTGAATGAATATTTTGGTGTTAGTCATATTAATTTAATAATTGAAACACATGAGAGATCTGGCGATGCTTCCCAAATAACTTATTTAAAAAAATAACATAATAAATTATTTTAAAAAAATAAAATAATGAATTGTTTTAAAAAAACAACATAAAAAATTATTTAAAAAAAATAATATTGTGATCACGTAGAGATGGTTTACCCACACTAGTGCTTTTGTATTTAAATATTTAATTAAAAATGAGAGCCAAGCCATTGGTCTTGGATATACTTTTCAAAAAATTAAAGAGTTACATATTGAGTGGGTTAACCTGTCTCTTTTTAGCATAGACAATGATACTTTAATCCACTTTTTTTGACCAACTCTTTTTGATTCACTTTTAACTCACCACTTCAATCACCATTAGATCATCATATCACATTACTAAAAAAAATAAAAATAGATGATCTATTAATAATTGAAGTAATAGATTAAAAGTGGATAAAAAAATAAGTTAAAATATCATTACCTTTTTTAGCATCTATCTCACAATCCACTCAAAAACCGAATAGTTTCGTGGTGTATTGGTTAGATTGGAAGTCAATGCACAATGTACAATAATTTTCGTTTTTGCGTTTTGTATCAGTTTTATTAAGACTTTATA
>Ga0214543_1012336_pt1 | contig 11431 bp, 7 predicted proteins | sample CNSS2metaG_FD_160094 | JGI IMG/M metagenome (GOLD analysis project Ga0214543, IMG submission 160094) | Root nodule microbial communities from cowpea collected in UCLA plant growth center, Los Angeles, California, USA - CNSS2 | ecosystem: Host-associated > Plants > Roots > Nodule | place: USA...
ATATATATATATATATATATATAGTTTACATCTTTGTATTTGTTCATGAAATATTACAAAAATATATATTTGTATAATATTAAGAGTCCTACATCAGAATAGAAGATTATCTATATTTTTAATATCTCATAAAGATATTAATAGAAATTATCCATGAGTCAATCTTCAAAAGATCCACCAATAATATCCCAAACAACTATCATTGAACAGGTTCCTCTTCTGCTCATGCAACAGGTACATATGAAAGAAAAATATGAAAGGAGTGAGGTCTTTATAAGCCTTAAATATCAATCTTAATAAACTCAACAAACAATATATACACTAGGGGCCTAGAATTGGACCTACAACCACCGAACTTGATCTTGTTTTACCAGACATATGGATCCATATTCCACTTCTGATGATCCATTATGAACATCAAAAGTTACTTTGGAAAGTGATTAGGTAGTTGAGTATTTCTCATAAAACATTGGTACAATCATAATTATGTCTTTCTCAAGAATATTAGCCATTTATAGGCCCATAAAGAGATATACTCACTACCTAACATCGACGATGCCGAACAAGTATCGGATAGTCCCAAGTTTGGCATATGAATGTCCTAGTCTAGTGCGTTATTCTGAACTATCCAAATATTCACCTACTTGGTAAAACTTCCTTAGACCCCACCATGGTCCCCGCCTTTCATCCCGTAGTGTACCAAATTGTGATTTCCCAAATACAAACGCTCTGACACTAGTTTAATCTCAACTTATTGAAACCAGATTAATTGACATACTCTTGGATAATTTCAAAGGTTATAGAATGTGATGACTATCAAATCATGTCATTGTATAAACTATACACAAAGAATATAAAATAACAATAAAATGTACATGTAATTTTCTTCTACCTAAGTTCACTGAATAAAATAATATTTACTTTTACTTTATTTTTTTTTATTTTTATTATTATTATTTATTTTTAAATAATGATAAAATAAGAATCAAAGCAAGAACTTTAAATAGATAACTAGATAAGGATTAGAATGATATAAATAAATATAATAACAAAAATATAAATTAAACAAGACTAGTGCGTAATTGGAGATATATTAATTGAAATAAATAAACAGGACCAGTACATAATTGGAGATTAAATAAAATAAATAAATAGGACCAGTACATAACTGGAGATAAATTAAATTAAATAAATAAATATGACCAGTGCATAACTGGAGATAAATTAAATTTAAGAAATAAACAGGACCAATGCATAACTGGAGATAAATTAAATAAAATAAATAAAAAGGATCAGTGCATAACTAGAGATTAAATAAAATAAATAAATAGAACTAGTGGATAACTAAAAAATAAATAAAATAAATATAAGAGGATAATAAATGAAAATAAGTTAAATGAAAGAAAATAGAACAATATATGAGTCAAAATAAATAAAAGATTAATATAAAACCCATGAGTTTATCAAGATTAATATAAAAAGAGCTTAACCTCACTTCTCCTTTACCTGATTAGTTGGAGGGACACACTAGTAATACTTCTAGAAGACTAAGATCTCTTTCAAATCTTTTGCTCCAACTTTTTCTCTCTATTTCTTTCTCTCTTTCTCTCTCTTCCCTTCTTTCTTTCTCACTTAACTCACCTTTCCTTTAATTCTTTCTACATTTTTCTCTTTCATTCCATCCTTTTATAAGCAAACCATGTGGAATTTCATTAATGCAAAGATTCTCTTCATTAATGAAGAGATAAGCTTCATGCCTTCATTTTTTTCTCTTACGTAATCACCCTTTCCTCATTTCTTTTTCTCTTTCCTATCACATTCACACATACTTAGGTTCAAAGTGATAATTGCATGCATTAAATGCAATCTTATCATTTCTTATTCTCATGTTCCTATATTCTTGTCTTCTTCTTTTTACTTAATTTTTTTTTTCTTTCTTATCTCTTAGATTTAACAAGCGAAGATTCATTTATTATTATTATTTTTATTTTACTTATTCTTAATGTTTCTTAAAAACTACTTAATTTCTTTCTTAATGTTCAAACTATATCTAGATATAATACAAAACACTAATAAAAATGCAAGATTTTCTAACTCTTATATTTAGAGTAAAAATAAAGTAAATAATATAATTTATTAAAAGTAGGGATGTTACATCATGCATGTTGGACCACGAGCGGGCAGGTTCATGGAAGCATTGAAATCCCTAAGACCAGCTTGAGTATGTACCTTGTGTAGCTTAGTATGCTTTTCTTAATTTCATTTTGATGCTGCGATGTGAGACTTGGATCAGGAGATGATGTGCCATGAGCGGGTAGGTTTATGGATGGTGGTGAACACGTGATGATATGAGCGAGGAGGTTCATAACCTGATACTCTCGTGTGAGGATACGAGCGGGGAGGTTTGTATGTTCCGTGCTCACACTGGAGAGATGCTGCGAGCAGGGAGGTTCATAACTGGTGGATCATGTGTGTTGGACTACAGGCGGGGAGGTCCGTAGAGTTGGACTACGAGCGAGGAGGTACGTAGAGGCATGACTATGAGCGGGGAGGTTCGTAGAGGTTGGACCACGAGCAGGCAGGTTCGTGGGAGCATCATATATCCTGAGTCCATGGTCAATTATTTGTGTGACTTGTAGGTTGAAAAACCTTGGGGTAATAATGTCTTGGCCAGAAATTATCTAGAATAAAAAGTTGGTTGTATCTTGATTTTATTAACTTATATGTTAATTGTTTATGAGCTCACCCTATCTGCTTGTGTTTGATGATGATCTTGTATTGCGTTACACGGGAGCAAATGATGTTGTAGGTGGTACTAGTGAAGCCTAGAGCCAGAGCGGGGCTAGATTGGGGAAAAAGCTTTATCAAAGTTTTTATTGTGTATGGTTTTGAATAATTTTGTAAACATTTCTATTAAAAACTTTTATATATTGATTTGAGTTTTATACAGTATGGATTTTCGACCATGTTCCGATGAAATAAATGTTTTAATTTTCCTGCGTTTGGGAAAAGGCAGTATAATAAATGATGTTTAATTATTATTTCTATTTTATTTATTTGAATTCGTAATATTCAACCGGGATGTTACACTAGTCATGTAGGCATCTCTGCAATCACAAAAGAATCAAAATAACAATTTGTGTAATCTCGCAACAATATTCAAGGGTTCAAGAACTAAGGTTTATGGCATCAACAAATAATGCTTATAATTAATCTTTTTTGGGATGTACAAGATGTAGAGAAAATTGAGGGTTATGAATGGAAGGGTCGAGTTGAAAGAGAAGTGGGGGGAAGCAAGTTGACTTGGATCAGAGCGAGTCATCAGGTTGTTTCAAAATACTGTGGAGGCGATTTACATCTCTAGAAGTGCTTGATAGCCCTTGGATTTGAGCGACCAAAGCTTCCAAAGGTGTGTAACACCCCAATTTTGAGATGTCATGGAAGCTAGAAAGTGAACGCGCTTGCCGAAAAAAAAATTATCATTGAAAATGTACTAATAAAAAAACTTTTAATTTGATTTAAATTACATAGTTCAAAACATCACTGTGTCTAAAAATTCAAATAACACTTGCGAACAAAAAAAAATACATAATTTTTAGTATCTGATTTAAAACAACTAAATAACTTATAAAAACTCCCTAGTCCACCCCAGCCTCTCGTCAATCTACTCCATGCCAAGATTATCTGCAATATCATTTGCTCCCGTATAACACACACGTTATACGATCATCGCACATACACAAACAAACAATAGGGGTAAGCTAACCATAAACAATGATATTCATAAAAGCAATTCATAAATAATACATGTCCAATAATACTCAACATCACATTTAAGTAACACAGAAACATTATGATCACAATCCATCCTTGGTTTGAACACACAAACCCCAAATCCAAACAATCATACTAAACCAAACATAGCATCACATTCATAAAAAATCTTCAAACACAATAATCATAATCAAGCTTTGGTTTTTCGCCGCCTCTCACCCCAGAACAACATCTAGTTTCCTAAAATAGATGGTTCGATGTGTCCCACTATCATAGCCAGACTGTCTCCCTTATTCCTCAAGGACTTATGAGTAAAAATGTCGATCCATCGCACATTGGGCACTATACTCGCAACGAGCCGAAATAAAGTGAAACATTTTTCTCCTCTCCACTGCTTCACACAAGCGAGAGGGTACAACACTCGAACCAATCCTCTATCGCTGCTTCACATAGGAGAAAAGGACCCTTTTCCACTGCTTCACACAGGCGAAAGAGTCTTCACTAGGTTCCTAGGTATGGAAAACCTCACACAACACTTAATTCCACTAAGAGTTCTCAACAAGGTAAAACACTCTCAACATGCAACACATGAGGATTACATATTGCCAACCAAATACACACCATCATATCATGCATGGGAAATAAAGTTCCATAACAAAAATCCATCAACTTATCAAACAATACATTCAAGCAATGAACTCAACGAATGACATTCATTCAAACACAGACATAACATCACACTCAATTAAATATCCTCAAATCACCACTTAAACTCCATACCATGTGTCGCAATCGGAATCGCGACGGGAAGGCGAACCAAAAAAGAGGGGTTTAAAAAGATATTGGGAGTTGCCACCACAATTATTTTTGGAAAGCTATGGAAAACCATAAATAAAGAAAGTCTGCGAAAAACCAAAGTTTTGGGTTTGGGAGTCGGTTACGCATAGAAAAGGTGTTAGCACCCTACGTGCCCGCCCAAGGGCGGTACCTTTAATTAAAAATGCAAATTCGATGTGGTTTTCAAAATGTTAATTTTCCCTCAAAAGAAATAATAAGACAAAAAAAATGCTAAAAAGAAACAAAAATATTTTTTAAATTTTTTGGGCCCGACAAGGATTGACCTTGGTCCTACGTATTCTCATTAAGGATGAGAAATCAGGGTTACATAGTTCTTTAAAAGATATTTGAAAAACAATTGAGAAAAAGATTTGATTTTTTTTAGAGGTGAACCTAATAAGGATTGGCCTTGCTCCTACGTATCTCACGGTGGAGAATCAAGGATCACGTAGATCTTAAAAACGACATTTTTTGTTTGAAAATATTGATATTTTTATATTTTGAAAATTTTTTATTTTTTGGTATTTTTGAATTAGTTGAAAATATGTGTCATACGACGCGAGCGGTCGAACAGACACTAAAAAAGAAAGAAAACTATTTTTGGTAATTTTAGGAAATAAGTGTCACACGGTGCGAGCGACCGGACAGACACAATAAAATGAAAGAGATCATTTTTTATTTTTTTTCTATATTTGTAATTTTTATAATTTTTAAATATTATTTTAAAAAAATAATAATAAATAAATAATTAAAAAGATGAAATTTAATTAAGGAGGATAAAAGTGGAAAACAAAATATGGGATACATGGGTGATCAGTGGGGGTGCACAAAGTAAATACAACAAGCCCAAAAACACTAGAAAAAGATATTAGGGCGCATGAGTATCACATGTGGGAGGTGTATGGAGTAACAGGTGGGGTGCATGCGTAAATAAAGGGGTGTGCTAAGCAAATACAAAATGGAGGTGTAGGGATTAAAAACAGGGTGTACACGAAGAAAAGAAAGAAGGAAACACAACATAACATATGGGGGGTGGATGAGGTAAAAAGGGGATACGCGTGGTAATAGAGTTCAAGGCTTGCAGCCCCTTTTTCTTTTTCAGAAAGCCCTAACAGAAGCTAAAGCTTCTTCCCCTCTAGCATCTCTACTTCTCGACACCACCAACACAACTCCAGGCTTGGACATGCTTCTGCCTTTTAGCCGCCACCAACGACCTCCCCGGAGGCTTCACCGGCGATGTTGTCACCCTTCACTCCCCTCTCACGCGATCTCCGTCAGCCACGCGATCTCCATTCTGTCAGCCAAAGTCGTCGCCGGCAACGTCGTTCACCACCGGAGTCGTCACCGTCGACGCCGAAAGCCAACCTTTCTCTCCTTCTCTCTCGCGAGATCGACGCCCGCCCTAGGAGCCGCTAGAGTGCGTCTGCTCCTCACTCAGAAGCCAAGAACTGCCATACCCGTGGCCACTGCATCGCATCACTGCCGTCGGAGACATCACCGGCGACATCCTGTTCTTAGGGGCGCCGTCGTCGAGAACCCAGGAATGCTCGGCCTTTGCTTTCTCTTCGCATATCATCTCGAACAGCCTCTGTGCGACACCCAAGGTCGCTGCCGTTAGTACGTCTTCCGTTTAAAGCTCCGAATCGCCGGCGAAATTTGGTGTTTATGTGTATTTGTGCAGGCGAAATGTGCAGGCGAAGGTGATGATGCTCGTATGTGATCGTATGGGGTGGGCTGTTTTGGGTGAGTGGAGTGGAGAAAAACCGAGAACGAAAATGGCAGCTACGTGTAGGTGTGTTCCATAAAACATAACTGTTTATGGTGTTCTGTGTGTTTGGATTCTGGTTTGGTAGTATGGTGATGGTGAGGGTCGAAGGGTTCAATCGAGGGTGATAACGGAGGATTCAAACAATGATAATGTAGTAATGTATGTAGATTCAATGAGCCAAATAAATGACACGCAAAATTCAATATACACAACTACATTTTATTCATTCTCAAGCACAACACAACAACATCAGTTTCATCTCAAACACTCAAGTATTCAGATGGAAAACTTACCTCTTGCAGCCCTATTGTCAAACGAAAGTTCCCTGATCAAATAGCTCCCCTCTGTTGTTCTTACGCTCTACAATGCAATCTATTCCAACCCCCTCAGCATATGAATCTCCCCTTTTTATTATGTAACTATCTGCACCTTCCAATCTCAAAATTTGGGATAAGGCTGAGAGCAGATGTTGCTTCCTGCTCCTTCAGCCATCATGACATGGCTATATGTCATTCCCAATACAAAACCATGATAGCATAGCAGGCATGGGTCTGATAACAGAGAGACCTTACGTTCTCTTTCTTTCCCTTTTTTCTTTTCTTTTTTTTTTTTTACTTTTTTTTTGTTTTTTTGATTTTGTTGTTTCGTTGTTTTTTTTCTTTTTTTATTAAACTAGAATGAGAGACGTAAAATAAAAATGGAGTTGTAATAATAGAAAGGAAAATAAAATAATAAGCCCAAATAAATAAATAAAACTAAACTAAACTAAATTAAAAATAAAATAAAATAAAATAAACATAGATATTTATTTTTTTCTCAAACCAAAACATATTCTTTTCTTTTCTTTTATTATTTATTTATTTATTTATTCTTCTCAATTAAACTTTAATTAATTAATTTTTTTGTTATTTTTATCATTGTTATCCGGGCGAAATTAGGTGTTGACACCATGCAACCCATACAAACCAAGAAAAACCACCAATCACATAACCCATTTATTCATGTCACTCTCCCACTGTGAATCACCACCTTTCACACCTTCATGCCTCAACATTCTCACTTACATCTCTCTCTTGGAAAATAACTAATTCTTATAATTTTTATCCAGTCCAACTTAACAACACATTATGCAAACGATTTGGGATTTTAGAAATAAAACTGCAACTTGTGTAAAAATAAAAAAAAATATTTATATTCAAATTAAAGATGATTGAATCAAGAATCAAATGCAACAATAACAAACTTAATTGAATAACTATAGAGAAAATTATGCACCAAACAAGCAACAAAGGTCAATGTTGTTAACAACCAAACTACAAGGACCTTGCGATAAAAACTGCTCTTACTATAGAGCTCCGATTCAAGATCCGACCAGTTAAAGTAAAGAACTATGCGTTAAGGATCAGTTGTTAAAATTTCAGCTCGATCCAACGGTTAACGAAGTAGGAACCTTCATTTTACAAAAGGTATGTAGTGTAGTCAAATGGGTAGCGCCACACCATATGCTTCTTTGTTGTGAAATTTTGACTTGTTCCACTGCACAATTTGGTATCTTATACTTTTATCTTCTCAAACTCATTTCAAAGTGGTTTATAGATGATACAAAACTGAACAATTACAACGATCAATATCTCTTATTCCAATTGTATTTTAAACTGCCTAAAATTCTCTAACCCATAGATACCCAAACATGAAATTCATCCCCATTCAATGCAATCATCAATCAAACATACTCAACACATTCCAGAACAAAAATAAGTACACTTTATTTCAAAAAAATGAAGGATTTCTAGTTTCCCTTACACATGCATGTTTTTACCGTTTCATCCATCAAACAAACAATAAGAAAAACAAGAGAAGAAAGCAAGGTTGGCTTCCCCTACCTTGTGTAGAAGGCCCTTCAAAATTTACGTCGCTCCCGCAGCCTCACCTTCACGGTTCCTTGCCTTGCCACTTTCTTTCCTCCCTTTCTAACCCCTAAACCCTAAACTATTCTATCTCTTCCCTTAAAACCCTACCTTTTAATCTATAATTCTTTTCATCCTAATCTTTTTTGTTAACATTCTATAATTAAAATTTTATTATTTTTTTTCTTAACCACTGTATTATTTATATATAATAATTCAAAAATATAGGAAAGATAAAAGATAGTAATCTGCGTGACAATCTCAACAACCACACACACACATACACACACACACACACACACATATATATATATATATATATATATATATATATATATATATATATATGTTATAAATGGAAAGAAAAAAATTAAGCACTACACAGTCACCAAACTTAATCTAAAGGAAGATGCAAAGGAATAACAACCAATATTTTCCATCAACCAGGTTCAAACTAGTGACTTTACACATGTAGCATACACCATAACCATTAAGCTATATGCTTATCCGTGAATATTTTGCGAGCTTATAAGTCTATAAGCACTCGTGTTCAACAAATCATAATTAGATTAAATACTTAAATTAAATAAACAACATCTTAACTCACAAATTAAATAAAATAATTAAATTAAAATAAATCCACAAACTTAATCAAACCATTAATTTTTCTATGTGTTTACCTTTATTCTAATTTTTTCTCAGGTCTTACACCATGCAGTGTAGTTACTTGCTTTTCGACTCGTTCACTCGTTTGTTCTTACCGACTCAGTGAAAACATAAAACAGTGATTCGTTCCCGAAGCTCCTCTTCGTTTTTCTGTCATCCTAAGAGTGTAATGTAGCACATGAATGTATTTGTGATACCACTTAATCCTAAATAAAATTTCTACTTAAATTTATAAGAAGATAATTCTTATATAATTTATTTCGGCTAAAATATATTTCATTAACTTTTGTAGTTAATAAAGAACATTTTACACAAAAATATTGTTGTGAATAAAGAAAATAGAGTTTGAGATTAATCTCCCTTGTATATAAACCACACGTAGGGTAATCTATTTATAATAAAGAGATGTACAATTAAAAAAAGTAACAGAAAATAAATAGAGTAAATGGAAGATATTGTTTGATATTGTGATTAACAATATCTAACAATATCTTAATAATATCAAACAATATCTAAACAATATCTAACACTCCCCCTCAAGTTGGAGCATACAAATCGTATGTGCCAATCTTGTTACAAATAATATCAATTCTAGGCCCCCGTAAAGACTTAGTAAAAATATCTGCTAATTGATCACTTGAGTTAACAAACTCAGTTTTGATGTCTCCAGACATGATCTTTTCCCGAATGAAATGACAATCAATCTCAATGTGTATGATCCTCTCATGAAAGACAGGATTATAGCTAATATGAAGAGCAACCTGATTGTCACACACAAGTGTCATTTGAGTGACATCTGCAAATTGTAATTCTATAAGCAATTGCTTAAGCCAAACAAGTGTACAAGAAGTTGAGGCCATAACTCTATATTCTACTTCTACACTGGATCTTGCCATAACACTCTGTTTCTTACTTTTCCATGAGATCAAATTACCATCAATTGAGACACGATACTCAAATGTAGATCTTCTATTAGAAGGAGATCCTGTCTAATCAGCATCTGAATAACAAACAAATCTTGTATGATTATTAGAACCATATAAAAATCCTTTTCCAAGAGATCCTTTAATATAGTTGAGGATACAAATGATTGCATTCCAATGATCTTCACATGGGGAATTAAGAAATTGACTTACCACATTGGCTACAAAGGAAATGTCAGGACGAGTAACTATTAGACAATTCAATTTCCCAACCAAGCTTCTATATTGCTTAGGATCAGATATAGGCTCCCCCTGATTTGGTAGAAGTTTAGTATTGGGATCCATGGGTGTATCAACAGACTTTGAACTCACCAACCCAGTCTCCTCCAACATATCCATGGCATACTTCCTCTGAGATATAACAATACCATTATTGGACTGTGCCACCTCAATACCCAAGAAATATATGAGTTTTTCAAGATCTTTGGTCTGAAAATGGTGACAGAGATGTTGTTTCAATTGAGAGATGCCATGGTTGTTACTCCTTGTAAGAACGATATCATTAACATATACTATCAAGTAAACACATCCAGCACTCGAGTGTTGATAAAAGACAGAATGATCTGCTTCACACCGAGTCATACCAAATTGTTGAACAACATTGCTAAACTTTCCAAATCAGACCCTAGGAGATTGTTTTAGGCCATATAGGGATTTGTGAAGATGACATACCATCCCAAAAGACTCCCCTTGAGCAACAAACCTAGGAGGTTGCTCCATATAGATTTCTTCTTGTCAATATTCTGACCTAGCTTACCACAATGTTCACACTTAGGACGCCTTTTTCCTTGTTTGCGAGGGTGAGTACGGTCATCACGGTGAAATGCCAATGTAGAAGAATCATCAACAAAAGCATATGTATCAGTGTTGGGGTTTTTTAGTACACGCAAAAAGAGTATAGCAGGTCGAAGTCAAGTTGGGGACAACCGAGAAACCCAAAATCTGATTAAGAATATGTGAATATTTATCAACAAGTTTGTGTAATGCTTCATTTGAATAAGTAATATTCAATATTACGTTTTTAGGGTTGAATGTTGTTCATCATTCTTTGATATATAGGAGTGTTTATATGAAAATGGTATTTCTTTAATTGCATGTTATCAGAAGCAGGAGGATTACTATGATGACTACTTTCTTCAATCTTTTCAGAAAGAAAGGATCTTCCTAGTACAATCAGCTGACCATAATTGATTTAGGTATACTTTAATATATTTATTCCATTGAACTATTCCAAGATTTGGTCCTCGTTGGTGTTTCCATAAACCACAAAAACATAATAATCCAGTTTTATAGTTACCCATTTCTTTTATTAGTTCAAACTTCATTTTTGAAAAGGGTTTGGGTAGGTGTGACTCTTACGGTAGTCTAGGATTGTATGCTTATACTCATAAGCATGACACCAATTTTTTGTATTCTTTGGTTTTACAATATGATTATACAAAAAATTGATATGATCAAAATGTTATGTGTTTTAATCAAGTTACAATAAATATATA
>Ga0214543_1012343_pt1 | contig 11423 bp, 3 predicted proteins | sample CNSS2metaG_FD_160094 | JGI IMG/M metagenome (GOLD analysis project Ga0214543, IMG submission 160094) | Root nodule microbial communities from cowpea collected in UCLA plant growth center, Los Angeles, California, USA - CNSS2 | ecosystem: Host-associated > Plants > Roots > Nodule | place: USA...
TACCCTTCTTATTGGGCAATAAGAATTCTGATATCCCTAACAAAATGTAAATCCTGCAAAAGACTTCTACACCACCAACATCATCATCATATTTCAAAAGATAGTCGTATATCAACTTAACAATAACTGTTTCACCCCCAAAAATATTCAAACTGTCACTATCCAAAATGGTCTCATTTAAATCAATTCTTTCACCCAAAACCCTCAAACCTAACCCTAAACAAACATCTAATAGATTAAATTCTACAACTTGGCCACCAATATGAAAACCGCCCCTTCTCTTAACCCAGTTGTAACATAACAGACTCAAAAGTTTCCTACTGATCTTCACCGAATCGGTTAACATGGGAAACCACCAAAATGGAGTGCCTTCAATATACTTCTTCTATTGCACACTTAGTTTATTGTTTATAGCACCGATAAATTTCGTTTTGCAGAAATGACGAAATAAAATCTGAAAAACATAACAAACAACTAAATATCATTGATTATAATTGCACAATTATTAGTACATGACTCGAGATTAACAAACCTTCTTCTCCTCTGAGCAATCAACATGTCCATCACGTTTGCGGTCCATCTTACAATCCTACAATGCCATAGACATCACACACACCAAATGCATCACAAAATATGACATGTAAAGGCAACAATAAATTTATCCAACGTCAACACCCTATACACAAACCGGACAACCAAACACAGACATAAAATGCTTATTCACCAACCATATCTCTCAAAAGAACAAAAATGACCAACAACCACATCCACAGCCAACGAGATCAACTTTACAAACACATCCCCCAATTCATTCAAACTTGCAAAACTAAATTATATCATTCTATAGACATCCTCTGCGTAATACAAACGAAATACGTTACCTTTGGGTTAAATAAATTAAATGGGCTCCGGCAAAGGTTTGATTCTACGGCTTAGGAAGATGAATTCCTTGTCGTAGACGACTTCTTCTACGACCTGTCTCTGGTAACCCACCCAAACGGCGTAACTCGCAATTATCCACCACTAATCTGCAATGCTTAACTCCTCTCACTCTCTCATTCTCATTCTCGCTTTATCCCTCTTTCTCTCTATCTTTCTCGCTTTCACTGATAACTATCCTCCACTAACGACGGCGAAATGCTTGCCGGAATCTCATTTTCACTGAAACACAAACTCCGGCGACCTTACTTCCTCCCTCTCTCTTTCGATTTCTCACTTCGCAACCCCCCCGACCTCACTTTCCCCCTTTTCTCTCTTCATTTTCTCTCTCTAACGGACATTTAATTTCAGTTTTCTTTCTCTTTCTGCCGCACGTGTGAACTAACCTTTTTGTAATTAAAATTTTAAAAACCCGCTGCCATGTCACCTTTGTCAAAAACTTTTGTTGAAATATCATTATCCTTTTGCAAATTAGTCCTCTCTTAGTTTCTAAAATCTCTTCTTCATGTATCATTTTTTTTTTCAAAATCTGCCATACTTTGTTAAGAATTAAGAAATATCTTTATTTAAATTTTTAAATACATCTTTTTATGCTTTTACCGTCAATTTTAATGAAACAAGTTAAGAAAATTAATTCTCAAAACTAATTTTACCACATATTAAAATGTTGTCATATTTAGATATCATGCTCTAAACTTAGAGTAAGTAGTTAGAGGTTTAATTGAAATAAAGAGTTACAAATAAGGGGAGTTGTTTAGTTTTTTACTAATGTTATAAACTAAATGAGTTGTGGTATACTTGTTGGGCAAACCATCTAGTTGCTAAGCAAAGGTGAAAATTTTAAATGTCTGCTTTTGCAGGCTAAATATATGTTCATACCTTATTTACCTATGCTAGTACCCCAAAAAAATGGAAAGGGTATGACAAATGGAATGAATGTCTCTTTTGTATTATATTTGGAAATGCCTGAATTTTCTTTGATTTATATCATTATAACATGATTTATTATGCAAAGTTTGAACTCTTTCAATGATCTAAGCTTGTAAGGCCAACTTAAATTCCACCCTAGAGTTTAAGGGCCTATCTTAGTTTGTTCTGCACTTTTCAGAAAAATAGTCTCTTGCTCACTTCCTTGTTCCCTCTGTAACATCTCGTCATGATATTACGGATTTTAAGAATAAATAAGGAATTAATAAACATTTTCATTTAATAAAACCTCATTTCCCAAAACATGGGAAATTTAAAACTTTATTAAATCTATGACAAGTCCAAAATTTCGTAATGTATAAAACTCAAAAATAATATAAAACAGATATAGTGTTTTAAACTGGGATAATAACCAAAATGTCTCATGAGAGTTTACAATTTATTTCCAAAGTATAATAAATACAAAGACTCTCATGTTATCCCCACTCCATGGCTAAGTCTCACTAGCACCACCTACATCAACATCATCTGCTCACGTGTACCGCGTATACGATCATCGCCAAACACAAGTAGATAGGGTGGGCTTAATAGAATAAGCATACAAAATACATGCAAATACATTTATAGGAATCACTTATATATTTCATGTAACATGCCAAAGAAAACCCTCCTTCGATTCCATTTCCCCTGGCCACAACCAGGTCATTCATGTTCCACCTCTTTTAGTGATTACCCCAAGGTGACTTGCTGCCATACCTATCGGCCACAACTGATAGAGCACGTGCGAGAAACCATTACTACGGATCATACACCGTAACGCCAGGTGGAGTTCTCATATACGAACATAGTAACGTCCCAAGACTACCAAACTCGTCAGCTATTTACTGAGGAGAGCAATCTATCTAGACCCATCCATACTGGCCACAACCAGCACACTCACACCAGAAACACTTGCCAACCCAAGCTCAACTCAAGGGTTCCTCGTGTTCATCCGCCATCCCAAGCTCAACTCGAGGGATGCCATTCCGAGCTCAACTCGAGGAATGCTACGTAATTAACCCCTATCCCGAGCTCAACTCAAGGGATACGTTTCAAGCTCAACTCAAGGAACACCAGCAAGCCGAACTTTAAGATATCCTACAAGCCTTGTAGATCACGCACATCATAGCAAGCATAACACCAATCTGCTGCAACAAAATCGCCTGACGGGGGACATGTATTGCCAGGCGCTGCCGCTTCCAGATCGCCTGGCGGGGGACATGTACCGCCAAGCACTAAGCGCCTTCGTCTTGACTACCACTGCAACTATCGTGTGGCGAGACTTCCTCTACCACCAGGTGCCACGTGCATTAATATTTACTGAACGACAGACTTCACCTGGCGCACCCCTCCTTTGTCGCCAAGCGCCACCGTGAACCCGAAATCCCTTGTTTCTACGATGTCGCCTGGTGCGTCGATCACCACCACTAGGCGCTACACTAGTACTTGCACACTCCACACAGGTTACTCTCATTTGCTCTCATTCTAAAGTACCCCTAATGAAAGACATTGCCATATATAATGTTCCAGGCCTTATAGCACCTCACATGTGCATTCATCCCCTAGTCATATAGACCATCCCAAGCATGCTCAAACAAAATATAAGCAGCAACACTCTAACAATTTTAAGCACATGATCTTATGCACCAATGCAATTTAATATTGACACCCATGCCTTCACCAAACCAATTCACCACATGTGACTAACAAATTGACAGAGACTTACCACATAACCCAATCATGCTTTATTAGAAGTTACTAGGAATTATCAAGAGGTTATTCATGCATTTTAAAGACTCCAAAATCAGCAATATTGAGTAACGTATATCTCTAGATACTGACCTCAAAATCAAATCTCCACCGTTCAAAGTGAAGAACCACATGTTGTGGACCACCTGTCAAAATTTCACCTAACTCGAACGATTAACGAACCGGAAAATGCAATTTTACGAAAACTGCGCAAACTAGAAAAATGGTGGCGTCTAGCGCCCAAAAGTGAGGAAGGTGGCGCCTGGTAGGACTAAACTACCGCCCGACGATTCCTGTTGTGCAAAAACTACAAAAAACAACATTTTTCGTGAATAAGAACACCATGGAACTCTGGTATGGCGCCTGGTCGGCAATTAGGTGCCGCCAGGCGATTCCTGCACCTGCGAACCTTACCCCCTTCACTACAACTCTGATTCCCATCAATTTATGACTCCATAGGATACGATCCCAGTTATTAGGATTACGGTTCATCCCTAACACTTCCCATTCATGAATTCATTCACATTTTCCCCTTAGATTGTTGCACTATAAAAATTCCCAAATCATCAACCCTAAGATAATATTCCTATTATTTCATCCAATTTAGCCATCAATTAAATGAATTTCAATAATGTTTGACATCCAATCACCCCTTAACCATTAAAATTGGCTTTCCCTCCGATTAGAGTCATCCCACAACACTCAGAACACCAAAATCGAACCAAAATTTGGTTCGCGCCGCCTGGTGGTTCAAACACCTCCGCCAGGCTCTTCATCAGAGAACCCATAAATGGGTTACAGGTTTGCGTCGCTTGGCTGTATAGGGTTCACCGCCAGGTGATTCCTCAAAGGAACCCAGAAACACACCAACGCTATGAGCTACCTGGCAGCTATGGATAGCTTGCCAGGCGATTTCTGGAAATTTTCCAAAAGTTCAAATTTTAACAAACAACAAAGGTTCATGGAAATCAAACACATGCATATATCATACAATTCATGCATTAGCATAAAATTTAACGTGAATAACTCCCCTAACATGGAAATTCCTTTGCTTAAGATATGGAGCTTGAATGCTTTCCTTGATTTCCAATAATCCTTCTAAGTTCTTCCATTGGCCAGCACCTCAATTGATCAGTCACACGCTCTCTACACTCTGATTTTCGTCTCTATTTTTTGAGAACACTCACAGCTTGCCAAAACCTTTCTCTTTACCTCACATTGGTCTTTTAAAGGTGCCTTAAAGCTAGGGAATTACAAAAAAACGAATCCAAGGTTTAATGGTAATGTTTATTATCATTCATTGATCCTTTATGATCTGTTTCTCAGCCACCCTTGGTTGTCCATGCATCTAGGGTTTCCCTTAACCGTTAAAATTCAAGCCAAAAACCCAAAATGGTAAAAATAAAGTTTAATTTGAGTTCTCCAAGACTTGAACACACAACCATGCAAATGCCAAATCAATGACAAACTATCATACTAATTCATATTTCATGCTAACTAATACAATTCAATCATATTATTCCACAACATGATTAACATATATTTAAAACAATAAGAAATAATAACACACAATTGGCATACATAAGACTCAAACCCAAGTCCTCTCACGCAATTAAGTATTCTCAATCATTTGAGCTAGTACTTTTCCACGTCATATGAATTAGAATTTAATGCCATAAAGGTTTTCCTACCCGCATTTATTAATTAATTATTTATTTAATTAATTAAATTCTACGGGTCTTACACCCTCAATAGAGCTCTACTAGGATTTGGATCTCAAACGTCTTCAAGCTAAGCTCAACTCCACTCCCGTAAGTTGTTTCTCAACCGTACCCTTCTCTTTTCTAGCTCTGTGTTGTGATTCTAACTAGGGTTCACCTTGGTAACCCATTTTGAATTTGTTCCACTATTTTTTCAGCTTACGAATCTGCTTCGAGAGTTGTCGTGCTCATTTGCTTTGGTGTTGGGGTGTTCTGCTAGCTTTGGTCTTATTTCATGATATTGTGGCTTATTTGATGTGATTTCTTGAGAAATGCTAAAACATCATTTGGTTGTGAATACTTGGCTTTTGCACGCGTGAATAGTGGAGGAACCTTGTGTTTTCGCCCAGGCGAGCAAGGCTCACCTAAGCGAGAGTGTCAGAAATGCTCCCTAGAGTTCTCGCGAGTTGTCGCTCAGGCGACGAGCTCCAGTTTTGAGTGAGAGTCCATCTCGCTCAAGCGAGGAGGTCTCGCCTAAGCGTGAGAATGCAAGAGCCACTATTTCCACTTTTCGAGTTCTCGCCTAGGCGAAAGAAGCTCGCCTGAGCGAGAGAACCCTCTCGCTTGAGCGAGGTCTTCTAGCTTGAGCGAGAACTGGGCGAGAATATGCTCATGTGTTGTTTTCTTCTCTTTTCTTGGTTGATGGTCACCTGTTTGGTTGGATTACTATGTTAAAGCATGAATTGAGTGATTTTCCATGTATTAAACGATCTATGGGATAGAATTGATGAGTTTGGTATGATCTTTGTATGAAATATGATTGGATGGTTGGTCATATATATTGGCATGAGATTGGTATGCATGAGAACTCTATGGTTGGTTGGTGAAACATGGATAAGATATATGTAGGACAATTCCATGACACTCTTGGTGAGAGCTCATGGTGGTGTCTCATCTAATTGACGTAATTCTATGAACCTTGTGGTGAGAGTTCATGGTGGTGCCTCATCTAATGGATGTAATTCCATGAACCTCATGTTGAGATTTCATGGTAGTGCCTCATCTAATGGACGTAATTCCATGAACCTCTTGGCGAGAGTTCATGGTGGTGCCTCAAGTAAGAACATAATTCCATGACCCTCTTAGTGAGAGCTCATGGGGGTGCCTCAGGTAATGGACGTAATTCCACGAACCTCTTAGTAAGATTTCATAGTGGTGCCTCAGTATATAATTAAGTAATTCAAGTAAGTATTGCATCCTAAAGCTCTAAAGAGTTAGTTAGTCTCACGTAGAGCGTACTGACTCAAGTGGTAAGAGTAGTAGGAGGCCCTAGTCTTTGGTAGGATAATGGCCTTAGATATTTGAAGGCTAACCTTGTGCGTGGTAGAGTGAAACCCATTGGCAATGGCTCTGTAGAGTAGTAGAGGCCACCATAAGTGCAAGCATCCAGTGAATTCGACTGATTATATGTATCCAGATAATTGAGTCTTGGAGTCTTGCCTTGTCTATTATCACATGTTTGGATGACTGATATGTATTCTTGACTTTGAATTGCATGTTTAGTTGTATGATAAAAATCTTTTTACTCTAGCTTACCCTTTCTATTTGTTTGTGTGTTTTGTGTGTGGTTTTCTCCTTTTGCGATGATCATCAATTTATTGATGTGAGTAGATGTGGGAACCCCTAGTGGTCACCAGGGTGATGGAAATTTTGCAGAATAGAAAAACTTGGGTTGGATCTCTATCCTTCAAGTAACCTTTGTAGGCAATATGGCCTATGTAATATCTTGCTCTAGAGGAGCAAGCTTTTGATCAACTGTTAAACTTTTTTTCTTTCGGTTTTGTTATTGGCATCGTGGTGTGCCTCAATCTTCTTTTTTAGCACATTTGGGATAACTATAATGGTTTAAACATGTGTACCTTTTGGTACTGCTCTTCTATATTATATCTTGTGTGATGTTTCGTTTATAGATTTATTCTCTATTAAATGAAACGTTACAAAGCCTGGTCACTTGATCCATTACCATTACATTAAATAATCAAAACCTAGCATACCCTATTGTCTTTATCCAACTCTTAGTGTTGTTTATGTTGTGACTTGTTTCAACTAATTTTGTCAACAATGTGCCTCATGAATTGACCACCCAACAAACTAATAACAAAAAGTTTCAACACATATACTAATACCTAACATCGACGATAGAGAACTCAAAATAGCACATTCTAATAAAAAATATCATTCATAAATGTGTACAAAAATTATCGAAGTATCAATATCATTCATAAGAACTAAGAAATATTTTTATTTAAATTTTTAAATATTTTTTTATGCTTTAGGGTTTGGCAGGAACCTCAGCTCTACTCAATTATTCCTTCCCACAAAGATCTTAATCACCTTCGACTTCAACATTAGGGATACATTAGAGTTTGACAATGCAAACTAATCAACAAATCAGAGAGGAGTTTTTACCTTATCTCGCAACTCTCCCTTGAATATCTGAAATCGACAACTAGGTGGATTCACTCAAACTCCACGAACCCTCAAATTGATTTGCTCAAGCTCCACCAATCTTCAAACAAAATGGAGGTCGCTGGAGGCCGGAAGATGCGTTGGAAAAGAAATGAAGCTAGAAATGAAATGAGGAATGAGGTACACAAATGTAGCTGAAAAAGAAAAGAAATGCACATTGTTGCTCGAAGAAGTGAGAAATACAACTTCTTGCTCGAAAGAAGTGAGAAATGCAGCTTCTTGCTGAAGAAATGGTGTGTGAATGGTTGCTCAAATAGGAAATGGGTGGTGGGTGCTTGCTAAAAGGTTAAGGCTCCAATGAAAAGGGGAAATTTTAATTTGCACCAATCCTTTTATATTTTCATTTTTCCCTTTTTCTTAAACCTAACGTCGACATAAAGTCCATAAACGATGACACTATTACGTCATAAAGTCACGTGACACTACACCGTCATCATGGAAGATGTTAAATGCAATGTACAACTTAAATAATAATATAAAATAAAAATATTTATCTTTTTACTACCACTTTGAATATTTTATCTTTTTTTTTTCTTGCATATTGTAAGCTTAGTCAATGTATGGCCGACACTATTAACATTATACTTGATGTAGAAGCAATTTTTTTGCAACTAAAATGAAACATTCTTGTAGTGATTTGTTCCATCTGCTATCGGATCATTATCAGACCATTCATTAATATCGAGTCTCATTCGATAACATTAACAAAAAAAGTACATACAACATGAAATCAGATGTGTAAAAAAAACTAAAATAAAATAAATATATGTTTATAAAAATTAAAGCGTTGTTTCACAACTCTGAAAAGATCCCTTAGAATGGTTTTGGAAATACAAAACATGCATTGATATAACTCTTCAACCCCTATTATTGCTACAATAAAAAAATTATCACTCAACATATATTTCCTCATAAGTTTTCTTCTATTTATATAAAATATTTACATTTAATTAAAAATAATAATATATTACAGACACAAATAAAATATTTGAATAAGTAGAATGTTGAGACGGTCAAATATCACTAATTTGTCATCCTTATATTAATATTTTATTGTTCATTATAATTAATGTGATAAACTAGTCTACTAATATTTGTTTTATGATTAACCGATATAATTCAGGAGTGGAATGATTCACCAATTGTAGTGTTGTCACTGATTCAGAAGTTCTTACCAGAGATTTGGATGTACATGTACCAACTTACTTAATGTAGTGTTTTGATAAGTTTGGGTATTTTTGTTTTTTAATATAATATTTTGACATGGAATTTTACTTAATGATTCATAAATTAATAATTTTAAACTTTTGTAAATATTTAGTGAATTGTATGTAAAACATTATTTATACTTAGCAACAATTTAATTTATCATGAGATATATAGATGTTATACTTTTAAAAACTAAAAACAATAATTATGCTACAAAATAGCACATCTTTTATAATCAAATTTATGATCAACAAAATACATGTGATAGAATCACACCCAAAATTAATGACAAAGTTTAGCAAATTATTCTTGCATCTTGACATTGCAACGGACATTTTATTTGAAAAAATAAATTATAAAACGGATGTTTACAAAGTATTCATCACACAATCCAAATAAACCATAGAAATAATTTTGTTGTTGTTGTAATGAATAATAATGGGTTATACCTATATTACGAGTAAAAAAATAATAAATATTAAAATCTAAGAATATTATATATATATATATATATATATATATATATATATATATATTTAAAAAACAAAAAATAAAAAAGATGAATTAGATTACACCAAAAAATAATAACTATTAAATAAATAAATAAAATTAGGATGAAACATGAAATTGTAAATCTCACAAAATAAAAATAATTATAAAGCAAGTGAATGATAATATTATGTTAGTGAGTGAAAATAATCAGAAAATAAATTATATAAGTAGATATAATGTTTTTATTCTTTTTAATTGTAATGACACGTTAGGAATGAAACTAGTAATATTTTCTTAATTTTCTATAATTTTTTTTTACCCTTTTGCATTCTACTTATTTGTCTTTTTTGTTTTTGTCCGCACTCCATTCACTCCTTTCCTATTTAATGCGAGAAGTGACTTTGCATTTAAAAGAGAATGATCCATGAATTATTTTTTAAGTGTTTTTCTATTTTTTATTATTGAATAAAACATATTCTGATAATACTAAAATTACGTGACTTTTTCCGTTCAAAAGATACTGGATCCGTCCCATAAACAAGCACGTGAAAGTTTTTCACATCTTATTTATTTTTTAAAGCTTTTCATGACAAGAGATAAAGGTTATCTTCTACACGAAAAAATAAACTTGCAGGATGGATTTTTTAAAATAAAATTGTTAATTTTTTAAGACTTTTTTTTATTTATTTCATATATATATATATATATATATATATATATATATATATTAGTTAAATGGATATTTATATAATTTAATAGAAGTTTTAAAAATAATAAGTTGAGTTAATTAATCATTCCATTTTATTGTATTTTTATTTATGTGTTAAAACTTAGTTCTTTATCCACTGCCTTTAAATTGGTCCATTTGCACTTGATGACTAACAACGTTAAGCTTAACAAATTCTCTTCAAAATGTTACAAACATAATATTCTTGGTAAAGCTTAACAAATTCTCTTCAAAATGTTACAAACATAATATTCTTGGTAAAGCTTAACAAATTCTCTTGGAAAATTTACAAACATAATATTTTTGGTATATATGACAAAATGGATCAGAATTACCGAGTCAATCTCGCCTAGTACGAGTTAAGACAGATTGAATTGAAATTTTTTAATAAATTTCACTACGAGTTAATTTTTTATTTGACATATCAAGAACTTGACTTATCCTAATTAAACTCGTGGTGAGCGGGATTATCTTTTTTTAGGCCTAAAAGAAATTATCTTTTTTTTTAAATAAATAAGTCAGTGAACCAACCCATTTAACCGATCAATTCGTGGTGAGTTAAGTCGAGTTCAAATTTATTTAACTCACTATTAAGTGAGTTAGATTAGATTTACTCACTAAATGATCAACCTATAATGAATCTACATTGAGATCGAGCCAAACCAGGTAACCGACAATTGTAATTCTTGGTTAACGATAACCATAGAAAAGTGGGCTAATTAATCAAGTTATTTTATATATTATAACTCATATACAGGATAGAATAAATAAAAGTGTTCTTAACTTTTGGTTGTCAATTAATTTAAATTAAGAAAAACCATATATTTTAATAAGTTAAAAGAATATATTTACCTTTTAAAAATAACTTGCAATTTATATTTTAAATTGGGAATCTACTATATATCTAAGAAAAGGTTAGTATAATGAAATTACTAAATTGACCATTCCAATTCGTTGACACGTATTCCAAATGGAGGGTTTTTTTGTCTTTTCGATGTTTAAGCTTTCCCGCTTCTTCCCTCCTAAATGGCTGACAATTTTTTGAATGATTCCACATTTAATATTTTATTAAAATATTGATATTGATTGAATGTTGATTGACGTGTTGGCTG
>Ga0214543_1012347_pt1 | contig 11418 bp, 7 predicted proteins | sample CNSS2metaG_FD_160094 | JGI IMG/M metagenome (GOLD analysis project Ga0214543, IMG submission 160094) | Root nodule microbial communities from cowpea collected in UCLA plant growth center, Los Angeles, California, USA - CNSS2 | ecosystem: Host-associated > Plants > Roots > Nodule | place: USA...
TTAATTACCTACAAAAACAAGACAAACAAGGATTAGCATGTTGGTTTAAGTTAATCTAATCTTGGTCAAAAGGTCAACTTGGGTCAAAGTCAACAAGTCAACCAAAATAAGTCAACTCTAAACCAACATAGGGAATTCAAACTAAAGAAATGCAAAACAAAGATAAGGATGATGGAATAGAAGACTCCTCTCTAGACATGCTTGTAGTGATCCTTCTTGAGGGAGCTTCTAAGGAGGTGGTGGTGGTGGTCACGCCTTCATCATCTGCCACTAGGCGACGCACGCAGGTTTAGCTTGTTTCTCCAATTCGTGGGTTTTTGAGGTGTTTGGGGGCTCGTTGGGGCTCTTGTACCTTTCGTAAAAGTGTTGCTAGACTAATGGAGTGATATATATATATATATATATATATATATGTGATTACTACAATGAGATGAATTAGTGATTTCATGAGTATGAGGGTTTGTCTCTATATAGGATGAATGAGGGATGTGATTTAAATTTGGCATTTGCACTGATTTTGGGTGTATGTATAAGTTGAATCAATATGCTTGAATATTGTGAACCTGAGGCGAGGTCGTGTTGTATGAAATCATGTGAATAGGAAGGATCGTTGAGGTTTTGGGCTTGTGCAGGTGCAGGAGAAAAATCTGGAATTGCCCATATTTTATGCACTGCCTGATAGTGCTTGACCTGTCGCCAGGCACCGACCAGTGCAGAGGTGCACTCTACAGTTCACTATGTTGGCAATGGAGGGGGGCTCCCTAAAGATTTTTTTATTTATTAAGTGTGTGATGGCAGTAGTGAACCGTGTTGAGTCTAGGACATGAATGTTTCTTTTGTGTAATTCATATGTTGGGATTAGTTTAATTGGAAAGGTAATGTACAACTATACAAATGGAACTGATATATGTGCAATGTGTGGCGACATAAATGAGTTGTAAAGGGATATATGAATGGGAAGAAAGGGATCCTAGAAGGTATTCCTAAGATGAACCTAATGTGTGAAAATATGTATAATTATACATAGTAAGGTGGAGGAAATTGAGGGATGAGCTGAAAGGGGTTTTGGTAGTTACCAATTGAGTAAAGTCTGCAACTTTGTATGAGTATGGGTATGATTAGGTTGCTGTATTATAATTTTTGAAAGCATTGTGTATCCTTGGCCAAATTCAAGTGTGGGTTTGCTTTCAAATTGAGAATGTGTGTGTGCTCGTACATAAATTAGGATGGTGAGCTATAATAATACACATTATATTTTGGACTTGTGCATATGTGTTCTTAAGGTTAAAACCATGTTTTGGAGTGCATAAATTAGTAGCTTTAAGCTACTAGTATAGCGCCTGGTGACATAGAGGAGACTACCAAGCGACAGCTACAAACTAGGAGTCCCTAGAGCGCGTGGCGCCTAACGGTGAGAATGATTCTGCCAGGCAATATCTATTGGGGCAGTGGTCACTAGAACGCGTGGTGCCTTGCGGTGAGGATGGTCCCACCAGGCGATAACTGCAAAGATAGAGATTTATGGGGCGTAGGGCGCTTGACGACCTATAGTGACTCATCGCCTGACAACGCTTAGGTTGCGCCATGCGATAGCGCAAGGGCATGGCTGATTTTGGGATTGCGTTGAATGGGTTACACGTATTTGAATAATTCCTTTGGATGTGTGACATGCTGAGACCCATTTACTAGTGGTGGTTATTGTATTGACTGTACTAAGGGAGCATACGTGTGGTGGCTCGTATTGACTATCTCCACTTGATTGCAACTCATGGGTTATGGTCGGTGATATTGGGAATCCAGTGTTAAGAATATAGATGGTTGTTCATATTGGTAGCTCCATTTGGTGGTTATAGATGGTGGTTCGTAACGTGAGATTTCCCACGCGTGTTGGTCCATGAGTGGTGGTTTGTAAAGGTTGGATCTCGAGTGGGGGTTCGTGGCAACATGTGACATCTTAAGGGCGTTATCAAAGTGTGTGGAAGCTGGATGAACATGGTGGAGGGCCATGATTTCTAGTGCATAATGAATGGTTCTCAGGAGAGGTTTTGGGATCTATTATTTTTCTTTGAGTGAAGGTTTTATAATTTTATATGAATGTTTGATTCTATTGAGCTCACACTATCTACTTGTATTTGGTGATGATCATGTAACCTGTTACATGGGAGCTGATGATGTTTTAGGTAGAGTAGAGCTGGTGATGCATAGAGCCGAAGAAGCGCTAGCATGTGAATTATATAGAAAAATATTTTATAATATTTTATGTAATTTGAATATTATGATGTTTATAGTTTGGAACTAGTGATGTTGTCATTTTAAATTTTTGAACTTTGGCGCTTATAATAAAAAGTTAAATTTCCTGCGTTTTTGGGACAAAGGTTTTATATATTGTCGATTTATTACTATTTATTATTTTGTTTTATTTAAATTAGTAATATTCGACCATGATGTTACGACTATACTAGTACCGATGCTGGTGGATCAAGAACTGTGCAAGACATCAATGAAGGAGTTGTTGAAACCTTATAAGAGAAGGACACCAATATTGATATTGGTGCATCTAAGGAAATTAAAGATGATCCCCTTATTGCAACATTCAAGAATGTGAGAGAAGAAGAAGGTGAACCCCTTCCAGTAATTAAGAGGTAGCAAACACTAGAGAGAAGGAGGGAGAAGGCTCTAATGAATTCTTTGACTTTAAATAAGCATCTAGATCATATAATCCAAAAGAGCAATGAAGAACCATCTCCCACCATTAACCAATAGATTTTTTTTTCTACACTTTAATTTTTTTCATTTTAATTTCAGTTTTTAGTGTTTTTAAATGTTGTTTTAGATTAAGATGTTTGATATGTTTTAGGTAACTTAGTTTAGGATGGTTGGATTAGGGAACATGCAAGAAAAAGGAAAACACACTTTGAAAATGTTTTGAAAAATTTGAGAATGTTAGAAAGGAAAGAAGCAAGAACCGATAGTGTTTAAAATTGATGCAATGTAGATATGTTCTTGGTTAAAGAACTGAAGCACACACCTTGAGCTTAGAGTTAAGGAAATTCAACCCTTCTTATTGATGATAAGGGTGCAATAAATGTGTGGGGTGTGTCATGAAGGGATTGGTGAGCTGTGAGTATGGATAATGGAATAAAGTTGGGCTATGTTGAAAGCATACCCAAGAATACAACGGAAAAATGAAAATTGTAGCAAAATGAAACTAAAATTTGAACACCTCAAATCAGAAATGATTATGATAAAGCAAAGCAAGTAATTAGAGGTGTAACCAAAAGGAATGGAAAGAATTGAAAAGAAATTGGGCTATAGTAGAAGAGAAAAACAAAAGAAAAAGATGGTTGGAATAGACTTAGACTCATGGCACTTGCACATTGTTGTTTTCCTCTTTAATAATGAGTCTTGCTTGTCTTGTAAAACAAATTTCTTTGATAGACTAGCCATGTTACAAGCCCAACAGATTTTAGTTATTTTTGCCAATCATGTATACATAGTTGTTGGGAATAAAAATACAAAGCAAAATGGAGAATTGCAAAAGGTGCTAAGAGAGCAAACACTTTGAACACTTGGGAGGATGTAATTCTGCACTTAAACTGGAAATCATTTGAGAGACCCTTTGTTTGATCTTTAGCTATAATAATTGAACTTCATTTGCTTTAACTAATTACATTGGTTCCAATTCAAGTACTTGATTGCATTTCTCTTTTGATTTTGATAAAGTGTGAATGATAAATTCCTAAATCCACCATGATCAAATCTTTTAAAACCATTTTGTGGAATTGTTTCAAGCTTTGTTTGGGGAAAAATAAATAGCTAATGTTGGGGCATATTGATAAGTGTGTAGTATTAGTTAAAGTACACATCATTTAGACACTTATCTTGCATTAAAACAATGTAAAAATCATTAGAATTTTCTTAATTGCACAAAAATACACAACGTGGTGATGAGAAATCATAAAAAGTGGAATTTAATAAAATTGTGTCATTTTTGCAAGTAAAATGAAGAAAATTACGAAGTTGGTGCTAAGCCTAAAAAGTTGTAGCTCAAGCTAGAAAGATGAACTGAGAAAAGTAAATTTCAAACTTGTGGCTGAGCAGCGCTATTGGCATTGAGCCACATTTTAAGAAACCTACACTGCAAGGAAACATGAAGATGCGGATTTGAAGCTGAACGTCAAAAGAAAACCTCCATGGCAGAATCCTCCATTGTTGATCACCAAAGATGGTTGCCCCAAGCTTGGAAGGAAACCCATGCATAAGGGAAACCTCCATGGCTAAACTTCGAGAATGGAAGCTAGAGAAGCACTTGATTTTCTATAAACAAGGGCATGTTGATAACATAAATTTTTACATATTTTTGTGTGTTTATTGTCATTAATAAATAAACTCTTTCCTAACTTTTATCTTGTTATATTCTCAAGTTTAGTGTCTTTTGTATTATTTTTGTGTTTTAGTTATTTTATGCTTTTTTTACCTCTAATCTCTATTTTGAGTGTGTTAAATAAGTCAATAGGAAGCATTTGTGGTGGAGGAAAACAAGCAAGAACTCAAGGGAACATGTTTCGGAAACCAAAAAATTGATTTTGAAGCAAATACCCATATCGAGCGCCACTAGAATCACATCCAATGCTTCAAATAAAGAATGTTATCAAATTGCACAAGGTTGAGCGATGGAAAGTGAGGCTGAGCACCCACAAGGCTGAGCGGTGGAAAGTGAGGCTGAGCCCTCACAATGCTAAGTTGTGGAAAAGTGGGGCTGAGTGCCATTCAATTCATAAAACCTGGTGCTGGGGTGGCTAGCGGTGCCTAGCAGAGGAGAAGTGCCACTAGGCGGTGACTCTCTAAAGTTGCCTGTTTCACATCTTACTGATACAACGCCTGGTGGTGCTGAGATGACACCTATCGATGACGACGTTGGCATGTCGAAAAGGGATATTTGAACATGTTTCATGTGAGGGTTTGAAAAAAAAAATTCTCTCCACCCACACTTCATTCTTCACCTAGAGTGACTAAGAGAGGTCCTTGGAGTTTGATTGGGGTGTTGGGAAGCTCTCACACTCCTCCTTAGGTCTTCAATCTTCATCCATGGTATTCTCTCCCTTTTGGGGTTGATAAGGGAGAGGATATATGAATTGGAGGTGTTGATGGGAAGGGGAGGCACAATTGGAGCATGGAGAAGCTGCCAAGAGCCTTGGGAGAGGCTTACATCTTGTCTTTGGTTTCCATTTCTTCCTTCTCTCTTTAATTTGTAAAACCTAGGTTCTCCACCATGGAGAGCTAAATGTATTTGTTGAGATTAAATGTAATGAACTGAACTCTTGTGTATTTTGTGATGTTAATCCATATGTTTTTTCCATTTCTATGTTACTATTTGATTTCCATGCTTAATGCTTGCTTTTGGTTTGGCTACTTATGCATCATTTATGGTTCTTGAGCTGTTGGAAAATGTCTTTCGAACCTAGAACTGAAATTGAATGCATGATTTCACTTGTTAAGGATTGAAGGAATTGGAACTTGGTGAGTTATCATAGGCTCAAAGTCTCTTGAAATAGGATTTAGTAATCTTGTGAGTTTATTTTGACTTAAATATGGAATTGAGATGTGTGTGTATGCATGAGAATGAAATGAATGAAATCTAGTCTTGACAATTGTAAATATTCTATGTTAAAATTCTGTTACACACCAATTCTTTGATAAAATACCAAAAATAGTTTATTAATGTTTTTGTGAACTCTATTGTCTAATGAGTCGTTAATTGTGAGAGTTGTCATATGTTGCACAAGTCCCTATGGAGAAAACAATATTTATTACTTGCTACAAGCGATCGATGCGTGAACAACCCGACCGGATATTACGAATTTAAATAATAAAATAAAGAAATAATAAATAAGCGTCATTTATTGAAACATCATTTCCCAAAAACGCAAGAAATTAAAATCTTTATTACCTCAGAATTTATTAAAATATCCATACTTATAAAACTCAATTACAATACCAAAGTCTAATAATATAAAAGTTTACAATTCGTTTAAAAACCATAAACTTAAAAACTCTAATAAATCTTTTCTTCCATATAGCCCACGCTCTGACTCTATGCCTCACCAGATCCACCTGCAACATCATTTGCTCTCGTGTACCGCGTACACGATCATCGCCAAACACAAGCAGATAGAGTGAGCTAATAGTTAAACCATATATATATATATATATATATATATATGGATGACTTGGTGGTGGACATGTGATATGGAATCAAAGGATGAAATTCCTTTGGTGTGTTTGTATGTATATATGTTATATATATATATATATATATATATATATATATATATATATATATATATATATATAACATTTATACATACAAACACACCAAAGGAATTTCATCCTTTGATTCCATATCACATGTCCACCACCAAGTGATCCATGGTCTACGTCTTTATATAAATATCACAAGATGTCTTGTTGCCATACCTACAAGCCACAACTTGTAGAGCACGTGCGGGAAACCTGCTACAGGCTATACTCTGTAACGCTAGGTAGAGTTCCCAATATGAACATAGTTCGTAACATCTCGAGACTACCAAACTCGTCAACTTAATATTAAGGAGGGCAATCTATCTAGACGCATCCGTACGAGCCACAACTCACACTCACACCGGCAACACTCGCCAAATCGAGCCACCAATCAAGAGTTTCTCGTGTTCATTTGCCATCCCGAGATACAACTCAAGAGATGCCATTCCGAGCCACAACTCAAGGTATGCCACGTGCTTAACCCCTATTGTAATGTCCCTACTGGAAATTACTTAATTAAATAAATAGATAAAGAATTGAAATTCAAACGTCAGGATTTTATTAATCCCAAACTCGGGAAAAGTTAAAACATTATTCAATGCGCCAAAATTCGACTAAAGCTAAAATAATAATCTTATTACAATTTCCAAAATCCAATACAATAGTGAAAGAAAAACATAGTAAAAATCCCTAGCTCATAATATTCCCAAGCTAGCCCTTTCTCCGTCTCTATGTATCGCCAACATCACTTGTAATATCATATGCTCCCGTGTAACGAATCAAACGATCATCGCCAAACATAAACAAAAAAGGTGAACTCATAATGAAAATAAGACATACATTAATAATATCAATTACCCAACTAATTTAGTGTAGTTAGTTCTTGGCCAAGACCTTAATACCCCAAGACTTTTCAACCTTCAAATCACACAAATAGTTAGCCTTGGATTCAGGATTTATGATGCTCACACGAACCTGTCCGCTCGTGGTCCTGCCTCTATGAACCTCTGTGCTCGTAGTCCTACTCTACGAACCTCCCCGCTTGTAGTCCTGCTCTACGGACTTGCCCGCCCATAATCCAACACACGTGATCCACCAGCTACATATACCTCCCCGCATGCAGCATCTCTCAAGAGTGAGCACAAAACATATGAACCTACCTCGCTCGTATCCCCACAAGAGAGTATTAGGATATGAACCTCCCCGCTCATATCATCACGTGTTCACTACCATCCATGAACCTACTCGCTCATGGCACAACATCCCCTGATCCAAGTATCGCATCACTACGTGAAAATAACACACACAAGCCATTGACCACAACATTATCGCCTAGCGCAGCCTAAGCACCGCTAGCCAAAACCTGTGCAGACCACTTAGCGGAACATCCTCGTCGCCAGGCGCCAGGCTCTAGACAGCCCCACTATTTCAGGGTCTGTCGCCTGGCGGAACACACCTTGTCGCCAAGCGCCACGCGGTGCAGGGACTTCCCGGGAGGTCTTATCGCCTGACGCATACATCGGGCCGCCAAGCGCTATACCAGTAGCGAAATATACTGGTTTAGCACCCCAAAATAGATTGGCTTAGAGCCCAAAGTACTTCCAAAAGTCCAGAAATACACTCGTCACTCAAGGTTAGACTCTTGGTAATCTACAGTTCTCACAGGGTTCGAATGTCTATCATTCATAACTGTCAATTCTCTTATCCAAATCCTATGATTTTACCAAGTCCTTTAACATTACATAATACCTCAATGAAGCTCATGGAAAAGGTCCACCAATTCCAGTACATAAATAATTAAACTACCTGCTACTTCCTTACTAAAATGATGCCAACCTTTTATTCAATCTCTTCCACCCAAAGCTACCCAATTTATGATTTAAACCTTACCCTAATAGATAGTAAATGTCCAAAAATCATAGTTCTATATCCAACAGAACATTACCTTTTCCCAGCACTCCCAAACTTATTAACCATCAACATCATTCCTTATTATGTTGACAATGTCATATGCAAACCCACTCTCACATATTAATAAGTTATACACCTTCATATTCTTTTCGGTATAGCCTTCCACTTACCACAACTTTAGTTTAATATTCTCATCCACCTAAATTTATCACAAGAGCCCATACACCACTCTCGGCCTCTACACCATTAGAACACCAAGCTGGAAAACCCCCAGTTATCGCCTAGCGGCAGATAATGCACCGCCAAGTGATGTAACAAGTCCTGGAAACGTCCCAGTTTTTTCCTCTGTGCAAAGACCCCCTACGTTTTTCCCAACCCGTCTCACCATTCCACTAGGCTGAACCCTTACACATATCCAGAAAATAAAATGCACACAGATGGATACGAATACTTAATAATCAGACACAAAAATAAATTCCTAATTAACTTTGCTCCACCTCTATCACTAATTCCATGGTTATGCCAAACCTTTGATACAAATCTTTATCACCAAATCCAATTATTCAATTTATATTAGTAAAATCAAACATAGTATACACCAACCAATTCCAGAAGGCGCGATGACTTCTGCATCACAACACCACAAAAATCGTGCAGAACAGCGTCGCACCGCCTAGCGGTAGTTCATCGTCGTCAGGCGGTTCATAGTAGAACCCGGAAACTAGGTCAATTCTAATGTGTCACCAGACGGTTTCTAGGCGAAAACCCAGAATTTTGCGGAAAACAGCGTAAATAGAAGGGGATTTCATACAATTTCATTCATACAAGGCACAATATATTATATACGATTAAAAACATAGGCAAGAAGCTCCCCTTACATTTAAAGTATGATTATCATGTTCCCATATTTGCCCAAAACCCGTCATGATCATGCAACACTCGGTCATAGTGATATCATCAATAATGGCCTTTTTTACACACTTATAATATCATACACTCGAGCTAACATATATAGGTTTATATATTCAACATGGCTCAACAAGCACTACTAAAACATACTCATCAATCACACACACACACACACACACACACACACATATATATATATATATATTATATACATTCACCAATGAAGGCCATATCAGCACTTAAGCACACTTAATCATTCATTAATAATCATACTATTAGGGAATTAAAACAACCAATCATGAGTGATGTATATCTCTAGCTTTAGACATCCAATACAAATCTCACCGTTCAAAGTGAATAACAACATGTTATGAATCGTTTGTCAATTTTTCACCTAAATCGGACGGTTAACGAATCGGGAAACCCAATTTTACAAAAACTGCACAAACTAGAAAAATATGTGGCGTCTAGCACCCAGAAAATCAGAGGTTGGCGCCTGGCAGTATAAGACTTGCGCCCGACGGTTCTTGTTGCACGAAAAGTACAAAAAATAGCATTTTTCATAGTATTCGTGTCGCCTAGCGGAGTCACCCTTGCTGCCAGGCAGTTCATCACAAAAAAATACAGAATTGGGAACTTCCAGAAACACGTAAACAAAGAGATTTTTATCATACAAAGGCATCACAATCATACAGTATAACACGAAAATAAGTAAGATGATATACACATATAAAGGAACTCTTCTAACCTGGAATCATTGCTCCCAAATGGTCTTCCCCAGCCTTTCTTTCAAGAGGTCCAAGAACTGATGAAGGATTATGTTGTTCCTTTTTAAGATTATTGAATATGGTGTGAGTTGATTAAGAAAGCTAAGCGAAATCCCCACTGGACATTAAGATAGCAAGCTATCTAGATGTGAAGGTTCCTTTCACAAAGCTCAAGAGAAGAAGATGATGGATTGATTCAAAACAAAAAGGAAATGGAAAGCACATAAAACATAGAAAACCAAGAACAATTAAAGAAAGAAGAAAACATAAAATGGAAAGGAAAGAAATGGTAAAAATGTGAGAAACACGCCACTACAAGGCTAGGCTAGAAGCCATGGCAACCTTGAAGATGAATGGATGTGTGCCGCCACTTGCTATCCAAGATAAGGCTTAAAAGTATTCACTCCCAAGGGAGGAAACTCAAAAATGGTTGAGACACAAGAGTGTTTTTACTTCAAAATGTTCAACCCTTTTACAAGACAATGAGCACCCTTTAAATAGGAGTTCATAGGGGTCCTTTAGCAAATACAAAAACATGAAAAAGGATTAACTAGCAAACCCTAAACCTAATGTGAGAGTGAGTCTTGGCCAAGTGAAGGGAGATGATTGGTGGAGGCATTCCCATGAGGATTCTAGGCCAAAAGAGGAAGGAGACCAAGTGACCTTCTAAGGCATAAACTACAAAGGCAAAAGGAGACAAGGTACATGTCTACTTTTGCTTTTGCTTTATGCTTTTTGCTTTCCTCTCTCTTCCACTTCATCCAAGTGCTCCATTCACCAAGTGCCACCTAGCCATGCTGTACTTTCTCTTAATTACCTACAAAACAAGACAAACAAGGATTAGCATGTTGGTTTAAGTTAATCTAATCTTGGTCAAAGGCCAACTTTGGATCAAAGTCAACAAGTCAACCAAAATAAGTCAACTAGAAACCAACTTAGGGAATTCAAACTAAAGTAGTGCAAAACAAAGATAAAGGTGATGGAATAGAAGACTCCCCTCTAGACATGCTTCTAGTGATCCTTCTTGAGGGAGCTTCTAAGGAGGTGGTCAGGCCTTCATCATCCTCCCCTTCTTGGAGAGAATTCGACCACGAATTCTTAAACCATTCTTTGGGGGAGGCCAACCCTTGATGGCCATCACTTTTTCTTGGTCCACATGGACCCCATGTTGATTTATTTTGAAACCTAGGAAGATCACATGATCCGTCCCAAACATACATTTCTCCATGTTAGCATACAAAGATGTTTTCCTTAAGGTCTCTAACACACTCCTTAAATGATGCAAGTGGTCATCTTGAGACATAGTATAAATGAGAATGTCATCAAAGTACACCACAACAAACTTCCCTAAGAACTCTCTAAGAACATGGTGCATGAGTTTCATGAATGTACTAGGTGCATTGGTCAAGCCAAAAGGCATGACTAACCACTCATATAATCCAAACTTAGTCTTGAAAGAGGTTTTCCATTTATCACCTTCTTTGATTCTAATTTGATTGTACCCACTCTTCAAGTCTATTTTGGAAAATAT
>Ga0214543_1012351_pt1 | contig 11416 bp, 2 predicted proteins | sample CNSS2metaG_FD_160094 | JGI IMG/M metagenome (GOLD analysis project Ga0214543, IMG submission 160094) | Root nodule microbial communities from cowpea collected in UCLA plant growth center, Los Angeles, California, USA - CNSS2 | ecosystem: Host-associated > Plants > Roots > Nodule | place: USA...
GAATGTAACAACTTAAAAAAAAAAAAAAAGATACAAGTATGAAACTCTTATTTTAGTGTCAAATAGAGCAACATAGAGTCATCTCTCTTTATCATAAAAAATGGAATAGAACAAGTGAGATAAAACTAAACAATAAATTTGTATTTTTTTTAGTTAGAATATAATATATGAAAAATAAGTAGATACAAATACAATAAGTTTTATACTTTATAGCGTTAGAAACAAAATATGAACAAGTGAGGAAGAAAATATTAAAAAAAACATCTTAATCTTTTTTCCCTAGATAATTCATCTTTTTATTATTTAAAGTATTTAATTTTAGATTTTAACATTCATTAAAATTAAATGAGGTAGATTATAAAATAAATTGAAAATCCTCCCCCATCCTCTGCTCCTCATGTAATCAATCCTCTGACTTACTTCCACAACTTTATTTTCAATTATTTACTTAGACAAGCTATCTCTTTCTCTTATATTTTTTTACACTTTCTTTTTTAGCTTTTACTTTCACATGTTTTATACAAGATCTTTGTGTATGATCTAAACAAATCATGTTGTGATTAGTATCTTTATTTTTAAACATCTAATTAATAAAAAAAAAGAACTATAGATCACGTGAAGTATACATTGAAGATAAATGTCTGAAAAAACATTATGTGCCATTTTCCCACGTTCTTACGGAATCGCATTTCCAACCGTGAGATGTCTTAGTTTTGTTCTTTCTGAGGCAATGACACGATGAAAACGTCATGGATGACGTTCGATGTCTCTATAATGGGGACCTTCATCTCCTTTCAAATCCATGTTTCATTTTATAATCTAATGTGTAAAACTGTTATTAAGATTATAAGTGCCAACCATACTACTGTTATTAACAGATGAGTGAAAAATGGTGTTATATAAAGAAAAGTGGTGAGAATAAGAAGGACGATACGAACTGAGACAGAGAAGGTGGAAGTGGCTGAGAGAAGGTCAGAGAAAAATGACGAGATCAGGGTATGGAAGTGGCAAATTACTGCCATTTATAGGAATGATGGTGGCTATGCTGGGTCAAAGTGGAAGCATGGTGGTCATCAAAGTTGCTATTAAGGATATCAACGAATATGTCATGGTTGTCTACACTTTTGCACTCTCTGCAATCTTGGTTCTTCCCTTCGCCGTCTTTCGCCACAGGTTCTCTTTTTTCTTACACCTTCTTCTTTCAAACTTTAGTACAAATATTTTTCTATAATTATTTTACCCTTTTTTTTTTTTCATTCAGGATGTCACAACAGAGTCCTCCTCTCAATTTCGTTGCACTTTGCCGATTATTTTTGCTCGCTTCCTTTGGGTTAGTATTTGTGTTTTCCCTCATTTTTTTTTTCTATTTCCATTCATACATGTGTGATCTTTCATCTCGGAAATGAGAAAATTTCTGATATAGTACTTTATACCGTGCAGGAGTTTAGGAACTATACAGGCTTATGTTGGCATAGATCTGAGCTCGCCTGCACTTTTATCAGCCATTCTTAACCTCATGCCAGCTTTCACTTTTATACTTGCTCTCATCTTCAAGTAATTCTCTCACTTCCTTTAGGACCTTTAGGTGCTTCTTTCTTCAAGATTTTGGAGTTTGGTACTTAACCTTTGACCAAACAAGACGAATCTTTTTCTTCCTTTTAATAATCTAGAAAGGTAGATTTCAACTGAACTGAATTTTATAATAAACTGAGAATTTATCCTTATTTAATTCAGTTACAGTTTTAGTCAGTGAAATTTTTAACTCATTCTTTATGTTAAGAACTAAACATATGATGAAACTGTTTATACATGATATACTAATAGTTCAACATCTTAGGACCTACTCTAATTACTAAAGTAAAGTCTGATATCAAATAATTACATTGAAACAACCTCTCAAGAATCAGAGAGTATGGAACAAACAAGCGTTTCTTAATATCTGGTTAAGTTGTAATTGCAGTATTGTAAATTGCAGTATTGTAATGTAGTATATTATCTAAATTGAATGGTTTAGGATGGAGCAAGTGCAATGGAGGAGTTCTAGCAGCCAAGCTAAAGTGGTAGGAACAATAGTATCAATTGCAGGAGCATTCGTTGTGGTACTGTACAAGGGTCCACTCATCTATAGGTCACATTCGGACAACTCTTCTAACCAAATGGTTAAACTTTCGTCAGAGCTAAATTGGATCTTGGGAGGGATAATGTGTGTTCTCGATGCACTCTTTACTTCATTGTGGTACATATATCAGGTTGCTTTTCTCTTTCAATCAAACACTAAATGTCTTGAGATTCATTCTTTAATCCTTGCGTTCTAGATTTTGTGTAATTTATCAGACCAGTTGATTCATAATTCTGTCTCTTTTGGTGCTAATTTTTCAGGCTTCAGTAGGAGACACATACCCTACTATGGATGTCTCGGTGATTGTGTTCTTCCAATTCCTATTTTCAATGGTGCAGTGTGGAGCATTTGCCTTATTTGCTGTGAAGGATTTAACAGAATGGAAACTCAGGGTGGATATAGGGTTGATCGGGATTCTATATCAGGTACACTGTTTCATTCAGTATAACACCTGCAAAATGAAAACCAGCCACTGTTAAAAAAAATGCATTTATATTTGTGTATTTTTTTATTTTAATTTGTCCACATGATGAAATTGACGATAAAAACTATGTTTGGTCTGACAAATATGTTATAGAAAAGTCAAGTAAGTTATCATAAATCATCAACTCTGTACCTACTTTCCATGTGCTCAAGGTGCTCAGAGCTAACCTTGCTTCTGTGGCCATGAAAAACTAATATAAAAGTTATAAAAAAAATTGAAGCCACGTTTAGGATGTTATGTACACACATTTTTTTGGTGGCTGTGGTTGCTCATTGGATGCTGATTATGATTGTGATAGGCAATAATTGCAACATTGCTGCGTTACCTCCTGGTCATGTGGTGCATAGTTAAAGCGGGCCCTTTGTTTTGTGCGTTGTTCCAACCTGTTGCAATCATTTTCACAGTTTGGATGGGTGCAATCTTTCTGGGAGATGATTTCAGTCTTGGAAGGTAAAATTTTATGACGATGAATCACTTAGCATCGTCGTAGGAATCTGTTTGCTGATAAAATTTTGTGATGAATGTCTTTTTGCAGTTTGATTGGTGCGGTTATAATCGTGGTCGGGTTTTACGCTGTTCAGTGGGGAAAATCTAAAGAGGAGTACGAGATTGCGAAAGGCGTGGAGCACTTGGACACGGAATCACTGAGCCATGGTGCTCCTTTGTTACCAGATAGGAACACGTAGTGTTTCAATTAATCTGTGCCATTCACAAGGGTGTGATTTGTTTTATACTTGGATAATAACGTTGCCCAATTTTACAAAATTCTTCCATTGCAAACCACTCTAGAAATCATTTGTAAATTATTTTGAAAAATTCAAGGAATTATATTTATATATATGTATTATATATATTTGTGTGTGTTTCAATTTATTGTTAAAAACGTATTATTCATCTTCAACTACTCTGTGTAACATGGGACCAGGATGAAATGGAAAAGATGGCATGTGAAAAATATGAATTTTCTATTGCTCTATTGTTAAGAGGGTGAATCTAAGAAATTAAAAAAAACAAATACTTTCATGGGAGGGACGGTAATATTAGTAATGTTAATAGTTGTAATGAAACAAAATTAATTAAGATAATATTATGAAAATGAAAAAAAAAATCCATACAAATTTGTATATTAGTTTTATTCAATAATAATTTATATTTGATTTAATTTAACTATTTTATCGAATTATTTAATTACAACAGAATATATATATATATATATATATAATTTTTAAATCTTCTCGAGAATAACAACTATTACAAACATTCAAATGCCTACCAACACTCTACAATCGTGTAAAACACAAACAACCAAATATTGAAGATAGAAAAAAAAAAAACTAGATTGAAAAATATTTATAAAAAAAAACTATAGAAAGAACACCTATAGCAGATGCAACTTTTATTTTTTATTTTGGATAATCTTGAAGAATGATTTTTCAGTGAGATGATTCGCCAAGAAAACCTTTCTCAAAAAAATCGCTAATTTTTTTCAAAATTATTAAAAATACTTCTAATGAAAACAACAGAATGCTTTTGTTTTTAAAGAAATTTAATAACATTTTGTAGTCACTATCGTCAATAATCAATTATTTGTAAAATTATGAAAAATAAATTTTAATTGACATAATCGTCAATTATCATAAAATAATTAATTATTTGTGAGACAAGTAATACCCAAGTTTTGTTTGACTTAAACTAATGGATTATGAACATAGCATAATCCATTGTTATATTTAAAAAAAAATAGAAAATCAAATTTTAATGCATATTTATTCAAAATAGATTTGGTAGGATTTTATATTTAATCTTTGAGATGATGAAAACCCTGTCATCATCAAAATAGAATCGTAATCATTATAAATGCCAATAGGTGCAATTAATGTTTGTAAATTTTCTGAAAAAGCCTCTTTTCTTTGTTAAACAAGAATAAGAACACAAGTTATGTTGTCGGATGATAGGCCAGTACCGGATCAACTCGAAAAAATATTCTGATTAATTAAAAAAAATTCCAGAAAAAATTTCATAATTAGAAACATCCAAAGTATAACAATTTTCACTATTCGATAAAATAAAACATTTTAATTATTTATTTAGTGTCAGGATCTTGGTTGATGATATATTCACTGAATCTTATCCCGTTCTTTTCTATTTTATGAATTAAATAGATTAAATTAAAATTTACATAAATAGAAAGAAAAAATAATCGACGAAAGCCTTTTTTTGGGGAATTTTTAAGTTTTTGGAGTTATTTAAAAAAAAAATCATAGAGATGGATAAGCATGAAATAAAATGTTCTAAAATTTGACTTCATATAAAAGATTGATTATGTTGTAGAAAGCGACATTACTTAATTTATGATTAAGATGTACGTATTTCTATAAATAAAATTAAAACTTAATTAAAAAACTGAGTAGAAAAGTTTCAAAATTTTCTTCCCCGGCGGAGACAAACTAAATAAAAATATAATGAATGAAAATAGAAATAAATAAAATAGACTGCAAAATGTTTGTTTGATTGAAACACATTAATACTAAAATAAAAAAATAAAAAAATAAAATGGTGAATCTCATTATCTTCTACTAAATTAGTTATATATTATTATCATCTTTTATTGTCCTTTAAATTATAGACACTCCATTCCTATCTAGTTCTATCCAAAATAATTTGTCAACTTGTTTTGAGTTTCCCCATGCCAACTTGCAAGTCACAAATCACTTCACTCGCAACAAAATATATATATATATATATATATATATATATATATATATATATATATATTTTGTGAGAATGAGAAATATGAGAATTTAGAAAATAATTTTAGTGTATGGGTGGTTCTTATAGAAAAACATCATAATATTTTAACATAAAAGACTTAATTATATAAAGATTTTTAATATTGAAATTCATTTTTAGAAAATTATAGTTTCTCTAAATCTCATCTTTAGGTTTTTTCTTTATATTTTCTCTTCAATTTTAATCTCAGTCTTCATAATCATCTGATCAAAAGTTGAATAGAGTAAGTTTTCATTATTATTTTTAGGCATTTTAGTTCTTGGGTTACATGTGAGCTCTAGAACAATACATGTAACTCAAGGTTGTCCTCGGTGAATCTTTATTACTTTATGATTTTGATGATATGGTTATATCTCTAATTGAGGTTTTTGTTATCGAGTTAGGTTATTATGTGTTGGATAGAGCTCTAAAGAGCATCTTTGAGAGCAAAGGTTGTTAAGCTAAGGTAATAGAAGTCAATTTTAATTTCTTGTCATGTGAATTGTGTTTTGGCTTATTGGTGCTATGATAAATTGATTTTGATTAATATGTAAATTTCGTATATTTGGCTATATTGAGTTGAATGGATTGAAATTAGTATGCTGGTGTTTGAAATTGTCTAAAATGTAGATTTGTGCATCTATGTTATTTAGACTCGTTGAGCGACCACACTGCTTATTGAGCGAGTGCCAAAATTAATTCTAGCATAGAGGTAAGGGAGGTTTTCTCGCTGGGTGAGCTAACATCTTGCTATACGAGTTGGATTTTCTTACACTATGTCATCTTGGAAAAAGTTTGCTTCATTAACCGTTAGATCGAGTTGAAATTTAAACACTTGAACCTAGACATATGAATATTCACTTTGGTCGTTGGAACCCTTGATTTGAGGTTTGTAGTTAGAAAAGTCATTTGTTCATTATTGCACTATTTTAGATTTCTCTTTTGTGAAGAGCATTACTATTTTAATGTGTTGATGCCCATATGTAATCAATTTTTTCAACAAGTACACTGGGTACACTACAAAAAAAAAAAAAAAAAAAACTATTTTGTGGAGTGTTTTTTTTTTTCAAGTTGCGGGGGTTTTTACCCTCTACATATTAATTTGCAGGCATTTTTGAAACCTCCGTAGATATAGTTGGCCACAACCTATTTATGGAGGTTTACAACGACATTTGGTACTTGATTTATATTGCGGAGATTTTTTTTTTTTTGGAGGGTATTAACTTCTCCTATTGATGATTATTATTTTATGAAGGTTTGAAACCTCCTTTATTTATAACTATTTTATTGCAAATATTTAAAAATTCCATTTGTATTATTTATTTTTTTGGTTTACTACTTTATTTTGATTACATTATTTCTAATCTCCTAAATACTATAATTATTTGTTAGTAATTAGAAAGTTTTGTACAGGGTAATGTATTTCATCATTTGATGTACTTATATTTTTATATAAGTAACATTTATTTCTAAACTTCAAATATAAAAAAATGAGAAACTTTTATTAAAAACCTATAATATAAATATGTATCATAATTAAACATATAAATTCCATCTATTATATTAATTTGGGTTCGGTAATGTTCCACACAGTGGTAAAAAAATACCAAACTCCACTTATTATGAAGGCTTAAATATACATTTGGTCCCTATTTTTGTCAAAATTATTCAATTTGGTCTCTATTTTCATTGTTTGTTCAATTTGGTCCTCATTTTTGTAAAATCACATTCAATCGAGTCCTTTTGGCAAACGGTGTTAAAATGTTAACGGAATAGTGACATGGTGGAACTGTTTGGGTTACGTGTCAAATTGTTGGCAGTGACATTGGCACAGTGAAATTTTATGGCCGTTGTAGGTTTAAAAGTTAGTGAAATTGATTTGGGAAAGAAATTAGGGTTTCAAGCAAAACTGTGGCTAGCAAGAAACTTGTGTACAATCCAGTTGGTGATTTGGAATTCCTGTTTGAGAAGTATGTCTCGCCACCACAAACAAAAAGTCAGAACAGAAATCAACAAAAAAAGTACAACTTTTTAAACACTAACCTGAACCTAGTTGACGCTCCAATCTCGAATGACAACCTCCAAGCACAATCTCCAAGCTTCAATCGCAAATCACTCTCTAAGCGCAATTTCCCCTCTTCGCGAACCCTAATTGATGAACAAGAACCTCCACCACCCAAGAACCCTAATTTTCCCCTTTCTCACCAACCCTAATTTTTTCCTATCTCTCGACCACTCCAATACCCAATTTCAGTTTTTCACTCAAGGATAACTCTCGCTGCAGTAAACCCTCAATTCAAACTTTTTAATTTTTTTTCACTTAACCATGTTTTATCTTTTTACGTAATTCAAATTTTTTCCCCCAATTTCTTTTTAACTAAACATTGTGCCATCATATATTCAAAAATTTGACATGTAACCCAAACAGTTCCACCGTGTCACTGTGCCGTTAATAATTTTAACACCGTTTGTCAAAAGAACTCGATTGAATGCGATTTTACAAAAATAAGGACTAAATTGAACAAACAACGAAAATAAGGACCAAATTAAATAATTTTGACAAAAATAAGGATCAAATGTATATTTAAGCCTATTATGAAATATAAATGGGTATTATATTTTGATGCATGAATTTTCGCACACCAAATCGTACACATGGTCGATTTCTTCTGCTATCTCCTCTGATATAGTAGTCATTGGGTCGCTTCAATTCTCCACTTTGCTGCTCCATCATTGGTCGCACCACATCTACAGTGGAAATCATACCAACTATTTTCCCATCTATAACCGGAACATGCCGGATGCAATTCTCTGCAAGGAAGGAGTTATCTTTGAAGGAATATTTATTAACACTAGGAGAATGATGGAAAAACAACAAACACAACTAAAATATCAGCACTGGATTAATTTTTTCTAATTTGTAAGAATTTATGAGATCAATAACAATAAAATGCCAACAATAATCATAATCAAAGAATACACCAATTTTAGCGTGAAAACTCCTCAATTCAAGGGTAAAAACTATGGGTCGTCCAGACCAAAGAAATCGCTTCACTGTCAGTGGCAGAACTTGAACAAAAAATATAGGGGTGCCAAATTAGTTTTGTTATATATAATATGTTTTAGTTAGAAAAAAAGTTCTTCATCTTTTTTCTTCACATAATAGTAGAATTCAAAAAAATATTATTATCATTCGCTATTATATCATGATATCAAACCATGAATATCATTTTAGATAATCTCATCAATTTGATTTGGTGGTATTGTCACATTTGAGGTCGTTTTTTCCGAATCGCATTCTAATGAATTTTTAAATTCATTGTATACAACTCTAAGAACTTTAAAGATTTTTTTTTATTGTCTTGAATTCCTGGTTCTCATGAAATTTCTCAAGTTTAGTTAACGTAAATGCATCTTTTTTAACCTTTATCACAAACCTTCTTTAAAAAAAGAATCAATTTTTTTTTTTACTTTTTATCATAATCTTTTTAATATAAATTTATCACATCTCGGCTATTTAGAAAAAATAAAATTTATATTCACAAATCATAATTATCATAATGCAAAACATAACAAAACTCATACCACTTTAATTAAATAAGCAACATTGTATAAATTCAAAACTTAAAAAAAAAATTACCATAGGCAGTGAAAAACACAAAATCCCTAAATTTCATAATTAAAAATTATAATAATCTGGGAAAAATTATAATTAGGGTTCATACCAATTTCATAAAAGAATCCCTAAAATCATAATTAGGGTTTATATTAATTTGGGATAAACATCCTAAAAAGAATCATAAATTTAATATACATAAGTCATAATAAGATACTAACTTTGATATGTGAGAGATCATGCAAGAAAATATACTTCAATCTCAATCTGTGTTTTCCAACCTCTATTTCCCAATCTATCTCTTTGTATTTATTTCTCTTCACACACTTTCATGATAATTTATATGGTAGAAAGATCTTATAGCCAGAAAAAAAATCCTAATCTCTTTTATAAATCAATGTCTCCATTAATTTTTTTATTTTATCTTTTATTATTATTTTTCATTACATAAACTTAATATAAATAATATATAAATATAATTTAAAAAAATATATAAATATATATAAAAAAAATTCAAAAAAAAAAAATTGGGGGAGCCGTGGCTCCCCCTGTCACCATATAGTTCCGCCTATGTTCACTATAATTAAAAGAGTGTACAAATGAGTCTTAACAAATTGCAGGAACAAATGTTAACATGCAGCCAAACAACAAAGCATCAAATCTTGCTAATTATAGAACAAAGCGAGACAAATCCCTAAAACAGAGCTACTGTACGGGACCAATATCTCAAGCCTGAGACCTTCGAATCCGAACAGTCATAATGAAGAATCATATGCTGCGAACCTTGTGTCAAACTTTCAGTCCGATCCAACGATTAACGAATCCACAATCGTCAATTTATCGAGATTGCACAGTATCACTTAATGCTTTCACCTTCTACTAACTTGGAAGCTCTCTCACTTATCTTAAGGGAGTCAAATGGGTCTGACCAAATATATGGACCTTAGCATAATTGGGAGCCCAAACTCAATAAAAAATTACCCTTACTTATCATAATTATAATTTTCATTGCTTGAAGGATGTTGACCTAAGATGTCACCATTATTAGGTTGAACTATGATATTTTGACAAATTTATTTTTTAACAATTTTGACAAAATTTTCTTTTCAAGTTTAACAAAACTTTCTCTTCTTTTTTTAAGTTATACCAGACCTTTCTTTCATCGATTAGATGCTACCACGTTGACATTGTCATTTGTTAAAAATTAATTTTCCTTTCAGGTTATTCTGTTCACGACTACCCTCGTCTTCATTCACAAGAAAAATGCAAGAATATGATATCAAATACATCCATCGGAAATGAGAGAGCATAAAATAACCTCATCAGTCATTACTTAACAAACTTGTTTGTACAAGGGAGATCTTCCTTGTGCAACTAGTTTTTTCAAGCAGTCATGTACAGTAGTTTATACATGCATTCAACAAAGGGGTTCAGTTTAGCTCAGAGTCACAAAAAGTTCTAATTTTGGTTTGAAATCGAACTGAATTTTCTATCTGAACAAAGGGGCATTAAAAGGTGTTGGAAGGAGCCACATGTACCTCTTTTTGTGACAATCCCTGCTATGTGCAGCCCTTCTTGCTTTAGTACCACCAATTATCCAATTAAGAACCACTTTTATGAAAGTAATTAGAGAACTATTGGTAGGACTAATGGTTTAAATTTAATCCATAAAGACCTAACTCAAAACACTAATTTCATTTCGTATTGTTGAGAAATTAAAAAATAACATAATGTCTTCAATTCTATTGTACTCATAATCATCTCTCACACAACCCTAATTTATGTATGTATAATCAACCTCAAAAAACATTGAATCCATGAACAACTGAGGTTTCATTTGCATTCTCATTATGAATCATAAGATCTTCTCAAAAACCAACCACTTACTTATGTCGCCACTGATTACAACATAAATTATAACTACTCAGTACTATCATATTTTGTTTTACTTTTTTCAATATTGACATATCAATTACATATATTATTTAATTCTTACCACTTACACCACCATTAACCAATTAAATCTTAAAGTATTATCTTCACCTTTTAATAACATTCTTTAACATAACAAAAAGTAGATTCATTTGTTCAATCACGTCTCACGAACACATACAATCATTTTCTCCCCCACCATATAATGGCATAACTGTTGCAACTTTTGAAAAAACTTCATGACGCATATATACAGAAAATTAAACAAATATATAACAAAATTAGGTATAGCTTATTCTTTATTTAAAAAAAAAACTGTAAAAAATTATGAATTATTAAAAGCATACAAAAATGACATTGAAAAGTGTGATCTATCTTTAGAAATAAATAAACTCTCAGGCGTGTTGTCCAATTATAGGTATCCTCTTACATCATATCATTATTTTATTTATATCTTCTCATTCGTATAATTCTATTACACGTTTAGTTATATATA
>Ga0214543_1012358_pt1 | contig 11408 bp, 7 predicted proteins | sample CNSS2metaG_FD_160094 | JGI IMG/M metagenome (GOLD analysis project Ga0214543, IMG submission 160094) | Root nodule microbial communities from cowpea collected in UCLA plant growth center, Los Angeles, California, USA - CNSS2 | ecosystem: Host-associated > Plants > Roots > Nodule | place: USA...
TATATATATATATATATATATATAATATAATATAATATAATATAATATCTTCATAAAAAAAGTTCATTAAAGAGTCGTATTTCTTATTTAGAAAATCAATGTTCAAAGTAATTTTAAATCAATTTTAAAAAAGAGAAAAATTAGTTAATGAAATGGAATCTAAGTATCATAAAAAATGTCAAATCCATTAAAATGTCAAATCCATTAAAGATCACGTTTTAATGAAATTGCATATTCAGCTGAAAATTCATTTTGTATTGAATATATTTTATACGTAGTAAATCAATTAATTTATTCAATTGATGCTCGATTTGAACATTTGTTACAACATAAAAATAGTTTTTAGTTCAAAAGGTTTTAAACTTTAAGTGAAGATAATTAAATAATATTGAATTAATCTTGACTTTTCTTAAGATTCAAAGTTGTTTGTTTTTCAGATTTCTTAAGAGAATATGCTACTACTCATATATGTTTTTTCAAAATTAAAATTACTTAAAAGATTAACAATGTTACAGTATATATTAAATGAATTAGTCATCTTATCTGCTAAGTTTGAAGTATTAGAATCACTTCATTATAAAACATGTATAAACAGTGATGGATTTTGACTAATATTATTAGGAAGTGAAAATAATATATCCAAATTGGGTTAAATATGTTTTTGGTCCCTTAACTTTCAATGAATTTTGGAATTAGTCTATTTCGAAACTTTTGACCAATTTAGTCTTTCATCTTTTTAAATACGTGAATTTAGTCATTTTAATCAAATTTTGTTAAGTTTAATTGACATTTCAAGCGCGTTTCATAATAGTATTTGACTTAACCTTAAAGCAAAAATGTGTCAAAAATTATAAACAACTCAAATACAATCATAAAATGCTTACGAAACATCAAATAAACTTAACAAAATTTGATTAATAGGACTAAATCCACGTATTTCGAAAGATGAAGGACTAAATTGGTCAAAAGTTTCAAAATGGACTAATTCCAAAATTTACTGAAAGTTAAGGGACCAAAAACATATTTAACCCATTCAAATTTTATACATTTAATTATTGTCACTAATAAAATAAAAATGAATACATAATTTAGTATAACGATAACTAAAAAAGAAATCACACATATCTAAAAGATTGTCAAAAGAAAATTTGATGATAATCAAACTACACTTAAAATCCAGATATAAAAAACACAGTATAATATTTTTTCTTTTATGTTCATAAAATAAAAAATTAATATACAAGAGACTCGTTAAATAAATGATTAAACTAATATTTTACTATCAAGTGAGACAAGAAAGAATTACTTTCTTCTTTATTTTTATTCGAGAATGGAAGAGAACATATGAGAGATGAGAACAAAAATAATAAACTTTTTTCTCTTCATAAACGGAAGAAGATAGGTGAGAATGGGGGATGAGAACAATTTGTGAGAAACTCAAGACATATAATGGAACCACAATTAAAATCCAGTTATAAAAAAACACACAGTACAATAATTTTTATTCCATGTTCATAAAATAAAAAATTAATATAAAATAGGCTCATTAAATAAATTATTAAACTGATATTTCACTCCAAAGAATTATTTTCTTCTTTTCGTCCTCGAAAATAAAAGATAACAGATAGAAATAAGAGCAAAAATAATAGATTTTTTTTTCTCTTCAAGAAAAAAAAAAGATGTGAGAATAAGATATGAGAACAATTTATAAGAAATTGTTTCAATGAAACCTACCTTTAAAATTGTTACCACAAAGTGTTTTCTCTTTATTTAATTCGATTGGTTTCACAAAGTTGATTTAGATTTTTAAGATTTCTTCTTATCAAAATTGTATTCATATATTGTTTCTTTATGTAATTTTGTTAAATTGAACTTTAAGAAATTAAATTGGAATTTCACATCAAATTACATCGTTTATCAGACATACATGCAATCATTTATACTTGTTTTTAATATTTGTATTTGTTTATTTTGTAATTCTTTGTAACTTACAAGTGTTTTAATCACAACTTCAAGGGTTTAATAGTAAAATCCCTTAGTTTCTTGAACAACCAAAATTTTATTTTCTTTATCCTTTCTTTTGATGAACTTTTCTTTCAAATAATATTTTTTGTTATCTTTTTTAATGGTTTGACTTGACATTCATAAATTCACTAATGTTTTTTATTATAACATTTACAAAATTAAAAATAAGGTAGTTGAAATTAAATTTCGATTTTATGTAATTGTTTACTCTTTTCTATAATTGCATGTGTATCCTTGTTATTTGATACTTTGTTTCAAGATTCGATTATGTGTAATTGTTTACTCTTTTCTATAATTGACATTTGTACCGTTGCTATTTGATACTTTATTTTAACATTCATACAATTTTTTTCTTGATATTTGACATATAAAAAAAAGAAGAAAACATGTGTTTCTTTTACATTAAATAATTGGTAATTAATATGATTACATTTTTACTTTAATGTGAATAGTACTCTACTCTCAATAAAAACTAAAAGATTAGATACTTTAGTCAAACTTTACTCCACATCTTCCTCTTAATGGTTTGATAAAATTAGACAATGGAAGTACTTGGACAAACTTTTACAAATCGTATATAATAGAAGAAGTTGGTCGAAAAAAGAGATTTGGAATGGAATAAGATGAATAATTGATGATTGGGCCATGCATATTAGATGCAGCATTAATGCAAGATAAGTTGTCTTGGATATTGTTGTTGTTCTATCCCATCACCACCCCATCATTCCATATTTAGCACTGTACATTCACTTCCTTTTCATACACTTTCCTATGTCGCATCTCTAAAACATATTTCACCTCTAACCACTTTCTTATTCACAAATAAATGAAAAGAAAATGTTATTTTGTTGATTTCATTGCCGTGATAAAATTTTACATCGACTTGAGATAATATAATTTTAATATATAAGTGATGTGCAAACTTCATAAGTTAATTTTATGTTATTAAATTAGGTTTAAAACTCACTTCTAACATGATATCAAAGTTATTGTCTAAAAAAAAATCTATCTTAACTAGATTGACAATTTCATAATATATAAAGTGAAATGCAAATTTTATCTTATTTTTATTTGTACTATACAAATTATTGACATTTTTCATGATATATAACACCTCATAAATCTCTCATAATTTATTTTGTAATTACTATTATATATATTTTTTTAAATGAATTTTTCTCATTTAGTATAGATAATAAAATAAATTTTTATTATTATCGATAACATTTATTTGGATGATAACAAGACTATATATATATATATATATATATATATATATATATATATATAGTGCCATAGTATTAATTCTTATTACTTTTTTAGTTAAAAATTATAACTTCGTAGAAATGAAAAAAAGTCAAAATGTAGGAGGAAAGAAGTAAAAACATTGTTGGATAAAATGGAAAAAAATAAATGAATGCGTATAGTTGAGAACAATCAGCTCAGCTGTCATTCAAATTCCCCAAATGTTGCCTTTTTTCCGTACTACTAGTGTAGACCTTATTTGTATTATCAATTACTAAACCGTAATATATTTTTCTGAAATAATAATCATAAAAATTAATACATCATTCATACAAAATTATGACTTAAAAATAATACTTTTATTATGCTTATATATATTATTATAATTTTAAAACAGAAAAAGGATAAATATCCACAATACGAGTTATTTATTTAATGCTAAATGCTAACCGTACGAATCACGAGAATTAATTATGAAGAATTATTACCTTTGTATATCAGCATTTTTCAAATTAAAAACTATAATATGATATGTTTAATTAAATTAATTGTTTTCTTTATTTTTATAATTACAAATAAAAATAGAAAAACTTCATAAGACGGAGATTAAGATAACTTAGTATAGAAAAAAAATGCTTCTAATAAAATTAAAATTGAATAATTAACTTTTTTTGCTTGTAACGAAAGTGAGATTAAGTTAACTATTTTGTGGAATTATTCATTTAAACAATTATGTAACTATTAATTAGTGAATTTAATTAAGTAGTAGACATTTCATAAATTTTGAGCACTTTAACATTTAATTTTATCTTTTACTGTAATATTTAATCTTTTAAGTAACGTATTAATTTAAATTAAAAAAAAATGGAAGATTTGGGGAGTAGCGCGTGGAAGGAGGGAAGGGTGGGGCCAGGATGAAACAGACATGTCATGGAAGCACTTGCCGCTCTTTCCCAAAGTTCTAACTTACGCGCCAAAAAGGGTTAAAAGTAAAACTCATTCATGACGTGTCTTACCGTGTTTCCGGCGCATCGTAGAATCCCTCAACCACCTTCAATCTAACGTGAGCCTAGCGGTGAATTTTCGGATTCCGGCAATCAATCATTGCCCGCTTTTTATCTTTCTTCATTCACCCGTGGGTCACCTCCATGCCTTCTAAAACCTGCCTACAGCGCGCCACGTGCACCAATCACAATGAAAAGGGTAATTTTAACTTTTTTTATGCTTTTATGTAGTTACTGATTTGGATGAGCGTTTAAGATGGAATGTGAAATTTGAAATAAAAGATGGAAGCAGAAATACGGAAGAGGGTGAAAGGGTGAAGAGCGTGACCCTGTGTTTGAGTGGAAGTCTGCAGTGCCATAAGTGTGGGCATGAAATTGATACGAGAGGGTCCGAAAACATCAACTAAGTACTCGAAACATAACAACGTCAATAGTACAAAACATCATGAAAAAAGATAGACTAACATAAGACAAAAAGCACATACAAAAGCAAAATTCCTCAAAATTATTGCTCAGATTTTGTTAGGTGTAAAACCTTTTGCTTAACTCAATTCTACTTCTTTTTTTTCTTTTCAAGTTTTCGAAAGACTTTCTCTAGTGTTATTATTATTGTTTGAGTGTTCAAACTTTTAAACTTTTACCTTTGAATGAGGGATTTCAAAATTTTTAAGAAATTTAAATATATTGTATTTGAATTAATTATAATTGAATTTCCTTCTTCCCTCAAATAGTTTGTTTGAATGGAGTAGTTAAAATATCTTATATTTCAATTTTCTTGTTTGAATAAAATAATTTAATTTCTATTTTAATACAAACTCAACTCTATAGAGTTTGAGTTGAGTTAGCTCGATTTTTGATTCAATTCGTCTTGATTTTCGATTTGGGTCGACTCATAAAGATTCAACATGGGTCAACTATGTCCAACCTTTGGCACGAGCTGCCTTGGCTCGTCCATCAAACTGGGCCGACTTAACTAGACCTTCGACACATACCGACTCGACTCAACCTTCGGCATGGGTCAACCTTCGACTCAGGCAAACTCGGCTTGATTTTCAATGTCACTCGACTCGATTTGACCTCCGACCCCACTCGATTCAGTTCGACTTTCCACCTAGGCTGGCTCGGATTGACTTCAGTTTGTGCTGACTTGTGAAACCTGATTATAAATTCTAAAAGAGAGTAAAATTATATTATTATGTTAATACTCTATTTTTCTTATTAGTAATATATTATATATATTATAAAAAGTTAAAAACTTTTTAAAGGGGTCTTCTTTCAAAAAAAATAGAGACGGTTTACAAAATTTCATTTCATTCTCACTTCTAAATCTATTTTCTTCTTAGTAAAGTGATCTCTCTCATTTTTTCTCTTGAAGATCCAAAGTCATAGAAGCAGTTAGTGTCTAGGATCCTACCATACAAGTTAATCAATTTCACGTCAGGGTAAGTTCAAATTTTTTACCTCTAATTTTTTTGTGCAATGCAGGTTTTTTTGGTTACATGTGATTTTTTCTATTTTTTAGATACATCTTCGTCTAGTTGTGGTCCTTAAACCATTATTGAATCGTTGATTTTAGTCATTGGATTGTGAATATAGGACCATTGTAATGGAGATGTTGTGAAAGTGGAAGAACAATGATAATAGTCTTCCTTTAAGGTAAGGTAACTTGATCATTTAAATTATTTTAAAATGAGAATTTATAACTTCATAACCTTTAAATGATTTTGTGAAGTTTGATTTGATGCATTTATTAGAGCTTTTAATGATCTGTGTTGTGTTTTGAGTTGGGTATATTTTTGATGGTTGATGAATTATAGAGTGATGACATGTTTGACTTTTTTAATGGTATGAATTGGGTCTAAATGAAAATTATATTGATGAGTACTAAAAGAAAATGATTCTTGGTAAAAGGGATATGTGTGTGAATTCTATGTTATGGAATGAGAGAAATTGAGATGATAAAAATTGATATGTTAATCTGTTATGGATTCTTGTGTTTATTGTGACTAAATGTGATGTTGACATGGTTGAAAAGAGTAAATTGAAGAGTTTGGTATTATTGTAAATAATAATGTTGATAAGTTGAGTGTAATATTCTGGTAGAGGGAAATATTCAATAGTTTAGAAGCATTTGTTTTTTACTGTTGCATGTCCATTATTGGGCGGCTCCAAACACCGTAGGCAGTAGGGGGAGGCACTAAGCGGCTGGTTTGGAGTTTTAGAAAAACTTTAAATTTTTGTTTAAATTGTTTATGTCCTCTTTGGCTTATAAAAGAAAAGTTTGGTTCTCAAAGGCTATTAAAGGAAAATACCATTATTTACGATGTTAAAGTGTATTGAGAGGAGACTTTGAGAATAAAACTATCCTTACTCTACTAATATCCTTACTTTACTAGTATCTAACTTACAATGTCCACTAAAAAAATGATCATGATTGAATAATTACTTCTTTGTCTTTCAATCAAACATAACACTATTCTGTACATGTAAAACTTTTATGGTAAGGTTCATGAAAATCCTCAAATTTGTAGTAAAAAAACAATTTCAACAAACAATAAATTACAGTAAAATAGACTCTGATGTATAATTATGATATCATATTAAAAATAGATTTTAAATATAACTTAATTTTATAAAATCAATTTATAAGATAAGGTACATATCAATTTATATACTGAAAATTTATTTAATTTCTAATCAATATAATCAATTTATAAAAAAGGTATGGATCAATTTATATACTGAAATTTTATTTCATTTTTAATTGATGTTAGACTTTCAAAAAACTTTCACCCTTTTCATCTTAACAAGGAAAAACCAAAGACATTATAATTTTTTTTTTCATTTGTTTATTCATCAACATAAACGAATATTAAAATTTTTCATTTTTCTTTCTTATAGCTACAAATATAAATACAATGTAAATAAGTCATTATAAATTAAATAAAAAATTAGAATAAAAAATTTATTAATAATATTCTAAATTCATATTATTGAAGGGCAAGTAAAAGTAACTAATTAGAAAGTATAGTTTTTATTAATTGAAACTACACTTAATATGAATTTAAGATTTGCCCTACTTAATTAGCAAATAATTTATAGGAAAACAGTCTTGTACATGAATAAGAAAAAAAAAATGTCGTCATAGTAGAGTTTAGGATTTCTACAATCTCTGATTACATTTTAAATTAATAAAAAAAGAAATGAAGTTTAGAAAAGAGAGAAGAAAAAGAAATGAATATAAATGAGATAAAACATATATTAATAATAATATTATTATTATCTTATTTTGTACTAATATTTAGTTTAACTCTTATATCTTTGTAGTCACTGTAAAGAAGTCGTTTTTCATATATAAATATACATTACAATAAAAGAACGAAAAACATGAAACAGGGTAACTCAATTACAATTATATTGAAAAAAAAAAGTTAAGTAATTTTTTTTTTCATGAAAAAAAAATTATTTCAGTACACTCATATAATGAAGTTGTTGAGTCATGTGAGAAAACTTCAACAACTTAATTAGCAAAAGAATAATCGAACTGAACACACGTACAATAAATTATGCAGAAACCACCATTTCCAATTGTGAAATTGTGTGAAATTATTATTGTACGGTAGTGGAAACATAACTTTGCCAAAAGTAGGTAAAATAATTTAATAAGGGGAATGAAATACATATAGAAATAACTAATTAAAAGAAAGTACGTGTATTAATATTATTTTATTTATAAATTTGAGTTGACCGTAAGAAAATTTTAAAGAAGTGACGGATAATTATATAAGAAAAATTATTATATAACAATTAAATTTTGACAATTTTTTCTTACGATTTAAATTATTATTTTTTAAGTAATTTTTTTTTTAATTTATTTTTTATATTTTAAAACCACTTAAAATATACTAACTCAGATTATAAAAAAATAATTGTCAAAATTTAATTGTTATAATACCATTATCTATTATACAAAGAAAGAATCTCTCAAAAATTCTTTGATGATATGTGGAGAAATTGCCCTGATACTTTAATTATTTGTAATGCAAGTAAACGTATAATAATTTTTACATTTAAAAGGGTTTCGATGTGTAAAAGAAGAAAAAAATATCTGAATTATTTTAAGTCTATGATTCGTTATAATTTTTGTTTTCAAAAAGGTTCCGATATGAAAAAAATATTTAAATTATTTTAAATTTTAAATTCTAAATAATGAGATTATTAAATATGATAAAAATAAAAAAATAGTTATGTTGAAGGTCAACTTTTGTATCTTCTAGATTTTTCACGTTAAAAATGGTGACAGGGTAAGAATCAATCTAGAAAGCATTCAGTAGCATGAACACACCGTAAGCATAATTTCTTTCTATAGTTTCGCCATAAAGGTTTCGACTTAAATGTAAGAAGCCATCAACCCAAACAATGCAGATGATAAAAATAATGTAAGTAAACAGTCTTTAAAAAGGAATCTTGGTCATTGATTATTATTCACTGTGGTTTGTCTCATTTATAGTAAAAGTTGTAAAGTATAATCACGAATCATTAATCACATAACTAAAAGGATCAATATTTAATTAATTACACAAGGCAAGCTCTATAAGATCACCTAATCAATATGTTATGATTAAGACACATGATCTTATCCAACAAAAAAATATAACCTACATAGCCGTTTTTGTGTTTGTGGTCCAAGGTTTAGATAACTGAAAAAGGAGCCAACCGAAGGCAGCCACGTAGACAAGAATCCCGACACTAAGCGTGTGCATGAATCATACGTCACTGCTTCAACTTTACTAAAAGAAGAATGGATCAAACCCAGTAGGCTTTGACATTTTTGTGTTTACAAACAAAAATCTAAATTTCCTAGAGTAATATGCACAAATAAAAAATGATAACAAAATCATACATTACAGTGTGAAGGAAGATGAAGAAGTGAAGAAAGAAAGAGAAGAAGAGAAAGACAGTGAGAATGAAAAGAAGTGGCACACGGCATGATTGAGAGACAGAGATATTGAGCTGGGTTTACTGAAAGTGAAGGGGAATTGGCCACTCTGTTATATACTGCTATCACTATTATGTACCCATAAAAGGTATTCACTTTTTTTCTTAAATTTGAGACGTGCAAGATAGCATTAAAAACACTCATATTCCCTAAGGTGCTTGTTTCTACATCATAATCCTCATCGAGAATTCAACAATATGGTGACATAAATAAAGCCACACACTTCCATCTAACTCCACAAGCTATCACAATCCGTGACTGGTAGAGATTCTGAAAGCTACAATACAAAGAAGGAAAAGAAGGGAGAGAACTTGATCCTTTTTTCTTTTATCACCAAACTTGATCGTTTTGGTTTTTGTTTTCTTGACACGATTCGAGGAGCAAGATCCAATGACTGCGAACACAAACACGACGCCGATCGTTGGGAAACTGTACTGTTCATCGTCTCAGACGGTGCATGTGGTGAGGAAGAGGCCACACGTGGTGAATGGTGGTGGTTTTGTGGTGATGGATTCTAGTGGCCAGAGGGTTTTGTTCAGAGTCGATGGTTGTGGTGTTCGTGGCAAAAAGGGAGACTTGATCCTCAGAGAAGGAGATGGAGACGCTTTGCTTCTCATGCTTCGGAAGGTATATATTTATCATCGATTTTGTAAGAGTGAATTAAACTTAAAGTTCACGAAAATAACATCGAAAAAGTTAACTTTGATGAAATGTGCAGGGAGGCATAGTTGAGGCCTTGAGCATTTACAAGAAGTGGAAAGGTTACAGTTTAGACTACGAAGGAACACGGAAACTAGTTTTCAGCTTGAGAGAACCCAATTCTTGTTTGTTTAAGAACAAGGCAATCAGAATCTTTACGAGGAACAGAGGGTGTGATTTTAAGATCAGTGGGTATTTCCCGGACAAGTGTTGTAGCATTGTAGACTCAAAAGGCAACGAGGTAGCACAGGTATGGGTTTGTTGAGTTCAGAATATGCATAACACAGTGTATATCAGATAAAAGTAGCATTGAGTTGTTGCTTAAATGTGGTGATTCATGATCTGTTTATTAGGTGAGGGTGATGAAGGAGGTGGAGGAGTTGGTGGAAAACAAGGATTTGTATCATGTGGTGGTGAAACCTGGGATGGATCAAGCTTTTGTTTTTGGAGTCATAGCTATTCTTGATCACATTTATGGGGAATCTACCCACTGCTGAATTCAGAACTCATCACATAACCAAATTGTGATTGAAGAATTTCTGAGAAAAGAATCATCAAATAGTTTACGATTAATTTGTCTTGTATATTGCGGAGAAATGTGGCTATTAAGGCAGTTTTCCTCGTATTAGAGGAGTTTGTCTTACATTGAATTTGTCTTGTTAAATAAAAGAAACATCCTTCTTTAATTGTTTTTCTTGTTTCGGTCCTTGCAGAAAGGGAACAGCGTATTAAAAAGGTAACAATATCCTTCTGCAACTTTTTCTTAATAATTTTCCTTTTTGCTTTCTATTCAGAAAATAATGTATTCACTATTTTAAAATAAAAAAAATTATGAAATAATATTATAAGAATTTAAAAATATATGACGCGCAAATTGTTTATATATTTTTTTATACGACTGGTTTTTTTTATTGCTGGTTTATGTATGTACTTATTTTTTTGGAGTTTTGAGATGCATCCCAAAATCCATGAATTCGATTGCTTGCAGGGAAATGGGCTCCAAGCAATGTGGACCGTTACTTTAATGGCCCATGGAAAGGGCTATGCTTGATATTGTAAATATGGCTTTTACTTCCAACATCTCAACAATTTCTTTGTGCATACTCTCAAATTTTTAATTATGGGTTGCAATTATTTACAAAATTATTTGATTTCATTTGAATAGAGTTGTGGGTTAAAACTCGTAAGCCAATATAGTTTATTACGAATTCGAGTTGGGTTGGGTTAAAAAAAATTGTAAATTTCACTATGTGATAAGTATGAAAAATACTTATTATTTTTATTTTATTGGACTTCTTAATTGTACTTGATCATGTGTTTTGTGGATAGTTTTAGGTTGTTTTTAGGTTCTTTTAGGTTAGATATATTTTGTGTTATTTTTTTTGAGATTATTGTATAGGAAAGTGAAGGATTGGAGAAGAAGTGAAGTTATTCTG
>Ga0214543_1012361_pt1 | contig 11404 bp, 10 predicted proteins | sample CNSS2metaG_FD_160094 | JGI IMG/M metagenome (GOLD analysis project Ga0214543, IMG submission 160094) | Root nodule microbial communities from cowpea collected in UCLA plant growth center, Los Angeles, California, USA - CNSS2 | ecosystem: Host-associated > Plants > Roots > Nodule | place: USA...
GGTCAACTTTGGATCAAAGTCAACAAGTCAACCAAAATAAGTCAACTAGAAACCAACTTAGGGAATTCAAACTAAAGTAATGCAAAACAAAGATAAAGGTGATGGAATAGAAGACTCCCCTCTAGACCTGCTTCAAGTGATCCTTCTTGAGGGAGCTTCTAAGGAGGTGGCGGTGGTGGTCACGCCTTCATTAGGGTGGGTGCAACATAACATGAGTCCGTGTGTAATGCCCATGATTCTTGTCCTAAAAAAGGATGGAACATGGAGAATGTGCATAGATTGTAGGGCTATCAACAACATAACCAGCAAGTATAGGCATCCTATTCCTAGGCTAGATGATTTTATTGATGAGTTACATGGTGCAACCATATTTTCCCAAATAGACTTGAAGAGTGGGTACAATCAAATTAGAATCAAAGAAGGTGATGAATGGGAAACCTCTTTCAAGACTAAATTTGGATTATATGAGTAGTTAGTCATGCCTTTTGGCTTGACCAATGCACCTAGTACATTCATGAGGCTCATGCACCATGTTCTTAGAGAGTTCTTAGGGAAGTTTGTAGTGGTGTACATTGATGACATTCTCATTTATAATATGTCTCAAGATGACCACTTGCATCATTTAAGAAGTGTGTTAGAGACCTTAAGGAAGGCATCGTTGTATGCTAACATGGAAAAATGTGTGTTTGGGATGGATCATGTGATCTTCCTAGGTTTCAAAATAAATTAACATGGGTCCATGTGGACCAAGAAAAAGGGATGGCCATCAAGGATTGGCCTCCCCCAAAGAATGTGAGTGAGCTTAGGTCCTTCCATGGGTTGGCTAGTTTCTATAGGAGATTTGTGCCAAACTTTAGCACCATAGCCACCCCTCTCAATGAATTGGTCAAGAAAGGTGTGGTGATAACGCTATCTTTGACGCGATCAAATTAATACTACTTATCTATAACAACTTCAGTATTGTTAAGAAATTAGTCAACAAAATAGTAAGGGTAAAGTAACCCAAAGTCGTCTCCCAACGAACACGGAATTGATTTTTAACAAGTTAGTTCTTATAAAACTATACAAGAGTTAGTCAAATAAAATTATAAAAATATAAGGGATAAAGATTAAAAGATAAAATAAGATATAAACAATAGTAAAACAAATAGATTGATTCCATTGCTTTTTCAAAATAGATTCATCATCGATTATCTAAAGATTATTGCTCAATTAATTATTGTTGTAGATTTGCAAATTAATCAATGTAAAGTCTCAATTAATTTGTTGGCGTTCTCACTTTTAACCAAAGTACAGTCTCAATTAAAAGTGAGAACTTTTAGATTATCCATAGTAAATTCAACCAATGTACAGTCTCAATCAAATTTTACTATGTCTAATCATGTCTATTCTTTTATCTTCTCACCAAATAAAAAGCTTAATTAATCAAAGTAAAGTCTCAATTAATTTTAGTTAGAGTAAATACCTTTAATCAAAGTAAAGTCTCAATTATTGGTAGAAACTCATTCAATCACATGAAAGTTTCTAAATAAAATCAAAGTAAAGTCTCAATTAAATTTAAAAACCATTTAACTCATATGATCAACATGCATATAGATTTAAAATCATTACTTTTTACGTGATGTTGCACTATGTTAGTATCTAGTCCTAGCATGTCATTATATGACCAAGCGAAAACGTCCCTTAACTCCTTTAGTAGAGCACACAATTGTTCTCGTATTTCTTTCTTTACACTAGTGCCAATTTTCACTTCTTTTATCTCTCCTACATCTCCCAAATTGAACACTTCAACATTATCTTGATGGGGTTTTATCTCTTTAGCTTCTTGTTCTACTAATCTCAACATTTCAGGGGAATGTTCCCATTCATCCTCATAATCATCTTCCATATTATCAACGGGGTGCTCCAAATTAGGACAATCAACATTAACATTTTCAAAACATCCATCATCATATCTGAATTTTTTGAGTTTATAAAATGGATAAATAAAACGAAACAAACAAAAAGCCAATTATAAATGATTTTATTGTCACATTGAGCATAAAAAAGATTTAAAGAAAAAATAATAATAATAATAATAAAAACGGTCATCTAAAAAAGTCTTGAATCCTAAAACTGCGAGTAAAGCAAAAGGATAAAATAAAACTGTTACATTTTTTCCAAATTAAACATCACTGGTAAATTTGTTATCTCTCAATTGTTTAGCTACACGTCTAGAGGACAAGATCGCACGAAGTTCAAGCTTTCAGATCCACTTCCACCCTCGATAGCTGATATCTGACAAGTGTTAACCCATCCAGCACTACGGAAGCTTTTCTTGATATCACACATGTGAATCTTGCCTATCTTTCGTTCTCGACCTTCTATGCGAGCCAAGATTCGCTCCTTCTTCTCTTTTAACAGCCTCTTCTTGTCTTCTTTAGTAGGCTTGTACCCCAAACCGTATCTACCCTTGTTTTCAAAGACCTCTAAGGGGAAAGTTAGCCCTTGGTTATTTTTACCAAGCCCTTTTCCATATTGGTAACCCTCTTTCAGCATAACCTTGGCCATCATGAGGGAAGCACATGACATGTGTGGGACCATCGAAAATGGTTCAACATATGCACTCCCCACAATTTCCAGCGATTGAAAAGTTGTCTCAAGGGCTTCCTCTGCTGCTTCAATGAGATGATGAGGGCCCACTCACAAGGAGATCCTCCTCACCTGACACTATTACCAGTTTATTGCCCATTATGTATTTCAGTTTCTGGTGTAAAGATGACAAAGAAAAATCAAAGGAACAAAAAGTTTTTGTTTTTTGGGCCCGACAAGGATTAATCCTAGCTCCTACGTATCTCCCTTCATAATGGAGAATCAAGGTCACGTAGTTCTTTATGATTATTTTGAGAAATTGTTTATTTGATTTTTTTTTATGTGAAAGTCTTTTTATGATTTTACTGTTTTGAAATATCGGAAACGAATGTCATGTGGCGCGAGCTGTCGAATTGACACTAAAGATAAACAAAAATAAAGAAAAAAAAGATAATTGTTTTTGTTCTTTATAGTTTTTTTTTCTATACATTTTTTAGAAAAAGTAAAATTTTAAAACAAGCGTCACGCGGCACAAGCGGCCGAACAAACACTTATAGTAAAAATAAAAAACTCATTTCTTGAATTGTATTTGTATAATTTTTCTATATTTAGCACTTAAAATGTTATTAGCTTAATCATTATTTTATTTTATATGAATCTAAGAATAAGGAGAATGTAAAAAAAAAAAAATCCTAAATGGAAAGGGCAACTAAATCACAAAGAAAAAAAAACCTTTAAAATAAAGTTAAAATTGTACCCGCATAAAAGACTTCGTGCAAACATAATATGTTTCCCTAATATACATGGAAACGGGAACCGGCCAGAAAGCTTTGCATTTTTAAACATGGAAAGGCCATAAAATAAAATAAAATAAAAAGTAAAAAAAAATATGGGTGCCGCAAATATAAATCAAATGCATTCAAAGTGAAACAAAACTGACATTGTAAAACCAACTACGTTAAAAAAAACTATATAATAAAATTACACACCCATACCCCACGGTAGGAGCCACCCTTTTATGGTTTCAATCAGAAAAAAAACAATGCTACCTTAAGAGTCCAATAAAACATGCACATGAAATTAAAATTAAGCGAAGCAGCCTTCATCGTAACAAAAACATCTATATTTTTTTTTACACACCTCTCAACGCCGACAACAAAAGTTCCAAAACAAAAAAATGGGTCAAACAATGAATCATTCGCACCACCAAGACATAATATTTGAAAACTAAAAAAATAGAATATCCGTACACGGAGAGCAATTAAGCAACAACAACACGAATTCTGGCATCATTGACATGGCATTAACAATAAAAGGGATAAGGCGCAAAAACCTGGCTTATGCACTTCGTAACCAATCACTAGCAAAAGAAGACCCAAACAAACGATGCACTGTTGTTCTAAACCACAATCTGATTTTGAACACACGAACCAACTTTATCGGTGCTGTCGTAAAAAGTGAAAGTCTTGGCAGCGAGAGAAAGTCCGGATGAATGATGTGTTTAGGGTTATAATAGAGGGAATGCCCCGAATCCTTTTTTTTATGGGTTTATATACATAACAATTTAAATCTAAAGTAATCTCGTAAAAAGGTCGTCTTAATTACCACGAATTTTAAAAGGCAAGAACTGTCTTAATATTATTGCATTTTAGGAATCAAATCATAGAAAAAAAAAACAGAGTACAAAATCAAATGTAACGTCCCATTTAATTAATACGCGTAATTAAAAGAAACGCCACACATAAATAGTATAACAACGCAGTCCTGGGTTCTTAACACCACCCCTACGAAACTAGGCATACCACGATGCCAACAGAAACATGATAACGATTTCACTAAAAGTATATAAATCCAGGAACAACAAATACATGGGCCATAGCCCTAAAGAAAAGCCCAAAAGAAACTAAAGTCCAATCCACGCGGACTATGCAGCGGAATTACCACCTCCCTGTTGTCCACGGGTGTTCCTCGCATCTGCTCACACCAACAAGTTGATGATCATCGCAAAAGAGAGTACCACACAGCAGAACACACAACAACAAAAATAGGGTAAGCTAGAGCACAAAAGAGTTCATCCATTAAATCAGATATAATTCCACAATACCATACATCCAAATCAACCAAGCATGTTATGACTATTCAGGCAATACACTATGACACAACTCGACTCATCTGGATACATATAACCATGGTCGGATTCAGCGGACGCTTGCACTTGTGGTGGATACCTCTGCTCATCCCCGAGCTGCTCACCCCCGAGCTATATGTTATAAGTGTTTCAATGAATCAATTTCCCTCACCACAAGTTTAGCCCTTACTGAATTTCAGGCCTCCTGCTACTCTCACCACAGGAGTCAGTCCGCTCTAAGTGAGACTAACTGACCCCTTAGAGTGTCAGGATGCAATCCTTACCTTGAATCCTTACCTAGTTATACAAATGGGGCACCACCATGGGCACCCACTAACAGGGGCCATGGAATTACGTCCCGACCACTGAAGCGCAACCCTGAAAGTCTCACCTAGAGACCCCAAGGAATTATGCACTGACACAGACAAAATATGATCACACAGTCAAATAGTATTCACCATGCAAGGATATAACCAGTATGTCAACTTTTAAAGCCAATCTTTTCACGTTCCAACTCATCACAATCCACCATGCACATGAGGCCCAACTCATCTCATTATCATGCCACTTTAATAATACCCATCTCATTTAGTTCACATGCCAATTTTCATACCAAACCCATCATCTACAATTCATGATTCATGCCAAGCATACATAATATTCCATTATATACATGTTTCTCATCATGACATTCATACTCAAACCAATACCAATCATCCAAGAATAAACAAGCACCCAAACAGCGTACTGCCTTGTCTAGCCCCTCGGTCAGGCAAGATGAGCTCGCTCAGGCGACCCCCTTCGCTTAGGCGAGGGCTAGAAAGAGCATCCAGAAACCAACGTGGGATCTCGCTTAGGCGAGACCCCTCTCGCCTGGGCGAGATGTTCGCTCGCTCAAAAATTTGAGCGGGTCGCCTGGGCGACCTTTCGCGCAAACTGGTTTGGGTGAATCCCTGTTTGTCTCGCCTAGGCGAGATTGGCTCGCTTGGGCGAGATTAATAGGTCTCGCCACTGTTTCACCTGCAGCAGCTACATTTTCCAAACCAACCAAACATACAAGGTATTCTCATGCATCAAAACGAAGGATTAATCCATACAATCAACAACCAACTCAAGGACAGGCCAAAACAACTAAAAATTGGAAACCCTAACTTCCCGTACCTCGAAAATGGGCTAACAGAACTTCGACGCGGGACCTCGGAGCACAATAGCTCGAGTGATGAACTTGCAGGACTAGCGGAACAATGGGAAAAACGGGATTAGTTCGAACTCTAAACGGTGAAATACGAAGAACAGCTTTAGGAAGTAAATACAGTAGGTTTAGAATCACTTACGTGGAGTAGAAATCACTACTTGAGCTTTTTGGGCGGACTGGTTCTAGGCGGGAAACAAACCCTAGCAAAGCTCTAGTGGTACAGTGGAGAGGGAGACAGCTGCGAATCTGAGAATGAAAGAAAGTGTGAGCGTTAGGGCAGCCTGGGTTTAGCTTTAACCTTTGGGCCAGCTCTTAGGCCCATCAGATTTGGGGCAGCCCTTAATGTAAGGCAGAAAAAAAAGAACAGGGCCTTACATCAAACATGATCAGCAACATTGATTCTAATTAGTAAAAGAGATATCGCTTTGAATCATATTACTACTTTCTTTCTCTGAAAAAAAAGGGTCATAAAATCATAGCACAAAATCAGAGTAAATAATTCTAAATATTAGAACATATTCTGTTTCTAATTATTAGACTAACTTCTTAATATGGAGCAGAAACGACAAAGCATAGAGTGGGGGTGCAAATAAAATTTTGGGTTGCCATTAGTTGCAAGAAAAAACGGTGTGGGTGTACAAAGTATTTTGGGCTAAAATAGAAACAAAGTCTCAAAAGAAAATACATAAAAGATTAAAACAATCTCTCTCTTTTTTTATTCTTTTTATTTATTTATTTATTTATTTATTATTATTATCATATTATTATTATTTAGACAAAGAAAAAAGTAAAGAAAAAAAATTATCTATTTTTTTTTATTTTTTAATTTTCTTTAAAAAACAAATTATTATTATTTATTTTGCCGGACGAAATTGGGTGTTGACAATAAGAGGTAAAAGAATGGACATGATTAGGATTAGTAATATTTAATTGAGAAGTTACTTTGGTTAAATTTACTAAGATTAATCTACATAGTCTTTACTTTTGATTGAGAAGTTACTTTGGTTGAAAGTAAGGACGCCAACAAATTAATTAAGAAGTTACATTGATTAATTTGAAGTCTTAAACAAGAAATCAATAACAATAATCTTTAGGAAACCAACGATGAATCCTATTTGAAAAGGCAGTGGAATCGACCTATTTTTCTCTACTATTGTTTTTGTCTTATTTTATCTTCTTATCTTTAATCTTATATTTTTATTATTTTATTTGACTAACCATTTTTTATAGATTTTATAAGAACTAACTTGTTAAAAATCAATTCTGTGTTCATTGGGAGACGACTTAGGGTTAACTTAACACATACTAATTTTTTGGCTACTTTCTCAACAATACTGAAGTTGTTATAGATAAGTAGTATTAATTTGACCACTTGACGACAACGTTATCAAATTTGGTGCTGTTGCCGGGGAACACAGTTAGATTTTTTATCATTTTAGTTCTTATTTTTTTTAACACTAACATTTTTTTCTCATTTTTTTCAATTATTTTTTTTCTTTAGTTATTTATTTTATTTTTATTTTTATTTTTATTTTTATTTTATTATTTTTTTAAGCATAATTTTTGTTTGAGGAATTTTGTTGAGAAATTTGTTAAACTTGTTGGGGAACACTTTGGCTAAGGAAAGATAAGGTACTTAAGTTGTCCATTGAGATGCACCTCTCTTTTCTGGAAGTTTACTCAACAAGCTTTCAACTTATTTCTTTTCAGAAAACCTCTCTCAAAAATAAAAAATAGTTTTTCATATTAAAATAATCAACAGTGTGATTTTCAAGTGAACTATAATTATTATCCACACTAACCACATGATCCATACAATTATCAGTAGCAAATTGTTACACCTACTTTTGAACCTGATTTAAGTAGGTTAACTATACGTCAATTTAATGATCTATATCCTAGATAATTTTTTTTTGGAATATGAGCAACCAACATACCATGAGCAACAACCATATTCTGAAGGTCCACCTTAGCCATCATGTGTTTCATTTGGTTCTCAACAACAACAACATGCACCATCACAACAAGTTGCAGCAATCAATGGACCATCCTATAAGGAAGTTGTGTTATTAATGGATGGGCTGAGAGAGAAATTAGACACCATAGATGAAAGGTTGCGAGCTGATCAACGATGCAAAGATATTGAGCAAGAATGGTATGGAAATGATAAAGTATTATATGACATGATGGAGGATGCAAGTAACAACAACTTTTTAGAATTACTTGGTATTGTTAATACTACCTTCCAATGCCATCCGATATTTCCTGAAACCCTGGAATTTTGAGCACTTCGTCATGAAATAGAAGATATGCTTCTAAAGTTAGCCGTTGGAGCTGAACAAATGTCGGAAGATTTAAGTCAACTAATGAAAGACAAAGTTATGGAGGCCACCTTAGAAAAACTTATGAAGACGATAGTTGAGCCGTTGGAGCTGAACAAATGTCGGAAGATTTAAGTCAACTAATGAAAGACAAAGTTATGGAGGCCACCTTAGAAAAACTTATGAAGACGATAGTTGACCAGAATCTTTAGCAAAATAGATATGTCCATCAGTAGACATATTACTATGAGCATCATTATATCTATCAATAGATATATTAGTGTGATGTGATTTCTTTTTGAGAAAATTGTGAAAGTATTAACTTTTTACTAAGTGAAATTTTAAACAATATGTCTCATAAGAAATCCACCAAAAATATTTTCCTGCTTTCAATAAAACATATTGACATTGGATTTTGGATTTGATTCAATAATTGGGATGATCATAATTTTGGAAAAATAAAAGTCATGTTGATATGAGTGGATTGTTTCTATGATTTGATAATTGAGTTGATTTGAGAATTTCTTGATTAAATCTTTTGTGAAAGAGTTTGACCTTGTGAGTCTTGAGCCTTAATGCAAAGGATGGACCGCTATGTGCCATTCCTATTTTTTCTTGAGTGACTTGCTCATGTTTGTTTATACTCAAATATTTAATTTGATTCTCTTGTTTTGCAACTTAGGTGAATATGCATGATTTGATATGACTGAGGCATTTCTTGTTTTTAGCTACTTGGCGAAATAAGCTCACCTTGATATTAATCCATTGGTAGTTTAAACCCCTTTTTTCTTGTTTCAAGCCCATTTGTAAACCCTTAAAAAGAAAAATACCATGTAAAAAGGAGCTAGTGGATTATGATAGGATTGGTTGAGGAATAAAGTGTGTAGGTGGGTACCTCACCCACAAATTAATAAAAATAGCAAAAGGAAAAATTGTTGATGAAAAAGTGTTGAAATGAAAAAAATAATTGCTTTATAAAAAAAAAGAGAGCAACAAAGAGCAATAAACGAAAAAGAGTTGTTTTTGAAATTATGCTCCATTATTCTTCCTACATTACTATTTCAAAAACCCAATCCTAAAATTTTTCCTACCTTTGCTTGGCCCCATTATAACCTATAAAAAAGTCCTCATGATCTTTGAATGCATGTTTTTTGAAAGTTTATGAATATTAGAGTCTTGTTAAGTATTACGAGTGTTTACTTGCATGAGTATTTTGAGTGAAAACACAAGCCAAAACACTTGAGCGAATTTTGGTGCAAAAATACATATTTAATTTGAGTGCTTTCTTTCATAATTTATTGTCTTGCGAATTGATGAGTGCTTATTTTTTCCCTCATTCAGTGTTTAATTTTGGGTATTTAATTGAATTTATGTGCTTAAAGAGTGATTTAATTGATAATTCTGATAATTAGACGGTTTGAGCATGTGTGATAAAAATGTCTTAAAAAGTGATTTTTAGCTGCATAAATTATTTTTGGATATTTTAACGTTTGTTGATGCAGTTGAAGTTAAGATTAAGCTTATTTAAAGGTGGGAAAATAAATTGATTGAAATTACAAACACCTTTTAATAAGGCTGAAATTAGTAAGTTCTGGAAAAATCACTTCTACACCCTAGTTTTTACTTATACACTCTCCTCTTTCTAAAGTGGATCACCAAGAACCTATTCTGCACCACTGGTTTCTACTAAGTTGTACTCCTCCTACCACTTAAACTTCATTCACTCATATGCTGCCATGTGGCAATCCTCAACTTTTAAAATTGACCAACCAGAACAAGTCACGTGGCAACAATCCTTGCACTAACAAGTTGTCCAATGGAAGGCTGCCACGTCATCATCTTCTTCCCTCAAACCCTAGGTACCTTCATCCAACAGCAACCTAGCACCTTGCGGCTACCACCACCATCCCCGTGCCTGCAACTCGCCGGAGAATTCAGCAGAAACGTCATGAACCATGGAAGCTTCCATCTTTCTCGCGAGCACACAGCAACGTTCTCCATCATCACTGCAGCGCGCCTCCACACCATTTTTGCACTGCAACAACGCCTCCATCCTTGCGCACTGTCACTGTTTATCGGAGCAGCACCACGCCAGTGCATCCTAGACCAGCACCGTGCCTGCACGAAGCGCGACCACTACGAGTCTCCACGCGTGAGCCAGAAACAAACCTGCACCTATTCGCAACACCATCTTCTACCCACACTCCTGCGCAGTGCATCCAATCTCACGAGCAACCACCACGCATCTGCACTACGTCAAAGCACCAAACTAAACCAGCAGCCACCGCGCAACAACGGCCACCGCAGACCTGCAACCAAAACACACTAGCAACAACCTCCATTGCACCTATGGCAGCAACTAGATGGTGGCGAAAACCCTAATTCTGATATGAGAGAAGGAGAACGATGCCACGTGTCAGTCTGCTATTGCACAATCAAATGGTCAAATTTGGTCAAGCATTCAAAAGCTGGTCAAACAGTCAACTCTGGTTAAAGACTGGTCAAAGGAGAGGGGTTTAACTGCAAATATTGATATTTTTGGATGACTCTACAAAATTGGACTACAGAATTGAAAATAGGCTATTTAGAAAATTAATAAAAATATTATTTGGTGATAATTTATAAGATATCTTTAAATAATTAATTTATTTAATTATATCATAAATTATTAACCAACTATATTTGTTAAATAGTCTATATCTCTCTAAATATCTTTGAATATTTATCTTTATCTTTATTTTAAAAGATATTTGAGAGGTTTTAGCAACAGAAAAGCCCAGTCCAATTCCTATATAAAGAGACCAAGGGAGGAGAAGCAGAAAGACAAGCTTGGGACTTCGGAGTTTTGGAACCCTTAGGGGGGCCTAATTTCGTTTCCTTTCTCTCTCTCCATTCTTCTATTTTTATTTTGTATTCCATGGATTGCTAAACTTCTTGGGTTGATTCCATTATAATTTCTTAATTGGATTCTGAGGTTATATAAATTAATTTCTTTGTTTTGTTCATTTTATTATTGTTGAGGTTTTAATTCATCTATGTCTTTTATCTTTAAATCACGTAAGAAGTAATGATTTTAAATCTATATGCATGTTGATCATATGAGTTCAAGGGTTTTTAAATTTAATTGAGACTTTACTTTGATTTTATTTAGAAACTTTCATGTGATTCAATGAGTTTTTACCAATAATT
>Ga0214543_1012365_pt1 | contig 11394 bp, 10 predicted proteins | sample CNSS2metaG_FD_160094 | JGI IMG/M metagenome (GOLD analysis project Ga0214543, IMG submission 160094) | Root nodule microbial communities from cowpea collected in UCLA plant growth center, Los Angeles, California, USA - CNSS2 | ecosystem: Host-associated > Plants > Roots > Nodule | place: USA...
ACGATGTGTTTTACCGATCGACCGCCAGGTGATTTTATAAAATCCGTCGCTGTTATTTTACCGATGGACCGAAGGATCCTCAAGGTTGGAGGGCCATTGCTGAAGTTTTACCGATGGACCGACGGACCCTCGAGGTTGAAGGGCCATCTTATTTGATTTACCGATGAACCGATGGACCCTTAACGTCAGAAGTCCATCGCTGATGCTTTACCGACGGACCGACGGGTATGTGTATGGTTAAGTCGTGACTTATATATTCAACCGTTTGACCGATGGTCTGCTATTTTATCTGTTATTCGTTCGACCGATGGTCCTTTAATGATGCCACGTGGTTGTTCGTTTACCCCGTGAGACCAATGGTCCCCTGAGGGTTAGTAACGACCGCCTGACCGACTGGACATACTGTACAAAAATAACTATTTTTAATCAATACTTTAACTTTTCATGACTAGTTTCAATTCACTTGATTTTTAGTAAATATTAAATATATTTTTGAGCCAAAAAATATAACACGCATTGTGTTCGAAGTTGTCTTAGTTATATCAATTCTATTTATATCAATTTTTTTTTCCTAAGTTTGTAATTTTTTTTAAAAGGCTGAGTTTCACATTTTTAATATTTATTTTATTTTATTTATTTTTTATTACTTTTAAGATTTATTATATTGTATTTTAGACTTATTATGAATTATATATTTATTTTATCTTAATTGTGATAAAATATTTTTATATTTATAAAAGATAAATATATTTTAACTTATTTATCAATATTTGTATTTTATTATTTAAAATAACTACGAATTTATGTGATAATATTCATATAAAATATTTTTATGAGTTGTTTGAGAGATAAAACCTATTTGAAGCATATATTAATCCAATTTATCATTTACATCTTTATTAAGTATGACATCTTGAGATGACATGACATATATTTCAAAATATTTAATTTTTTATTTCAAGATTATTATAGGAATTACAAATTATCTTCCTGACTTTTAATAATCATTTTTTTATTTGTTTTTTAGTTAAAATTCTCACTTAACATTAATCCTTATTTTTCAGGTGTCAAGATTTTCATGTTTACCATCTGCTGCTTGACTTTGATTTAACTACGATTAAGAAAATATTATTGGTGAAGCAATGCTTTTTACATAGATTCAATTTTTCAAAATTTCGTTACAACGAAAGAAAATAAAGCACAAGATATATAATTACGAAAATAAAATCGTACGATGAAAGATCACCAATACTAACTATTTCTTTTTTTAAATTACATTGATAAAATCGAATCGTTAAATTAAATTTTTTATTAGTTATATGAAATCTATTTTTATTATAAATTTTTAACTGTTTACTAATATATTAAATAATGTTATTTTAAAATATAAGTAAACGTCAATTATGAGATTTATTTGATTTAACCAAAATATCTTGTTCATGATTTGCTTAAAATGTCCTTTATATATATATATATATATATATATATATATATATATATATATATATATATATATATATATTTCGTGTATCTTATATTATCTTTTTCATATTTCATTGTTATATTTTGTTGATATGTTACTATTAATTTTTTTATCCCAATATATTCATTTTAACAAATTTAAAAAAAATCTTTATATCTGAAGTAAGCAAGAAACTTCTAAAATAATAAAGGATTTACCTGCCATAAATATGTGTCAGAACGTTTCGTCAATCAGCATTTGTTGGAGAGCATTTGAAAGTTGGTGAGCTATGGAGGGGCTTCCACTAGAATTCTTCAAAGTTTTTCTCATCCAGAAAGGTTCTACGCAGTTGGTAACCTCTGTTTCTTTCTCTTGCTTTTAGTTCTTTTAGTCTCTTTCTCTTTTTGTTTTTTATCTTTAGTGTAATGAGGGTCAAACTAGTGTGGGAGGGTTAGGAGAGTTTATATGGGTCTAGGTTCAAACCCCCTTAGTGTCATGTATCCGAAAAAAAGAGTCTTTTCTGTAGTGTAGAAGGATCATGAAAAGTGTTTTTTTTTTTTTTTGTATTCTTGCACTTTCTCTTAAGTAGGATTTAATGCTTGCTTCTTTTGTCTGGTCTTTTATGCTTTGAAAATGTTAATCGTTTATTACTGAGGGTGACACTGACCTGGGACTTGTTCTTGTTTCAGCAAATACCAAGATCTTTTACCAAGTTTTTTAATGGAATCGCACCATGTAAGGTCGTTGTTGAAGAACACGGTGGAAAATATTGGGATGTTAAGTTGGAAAAAATGGAGGGTCTTTTGGTTTTCAAAAATGGGTGGCAGGAATTTGTGAAGGAGAAAAATCTAGAAGAAGGGGACTTTTTGGTTTTTCAGTATGATGGCAAAACTACGTTTACTGTGAAGATATTTGCGAAAACTGGGTGCAGGAAAGTGGCTGCATCTCCAAGCCGTGTAAAAGTTGTTCCCATTGTGAATTTGGAAGAAGATTCTGATGAGGATAGTTATAAAATCCAGAGCAATGGTGTACGGAAACGTCCACTGCCTAGTTCCAAAGCAAATGTGAAATCAGAGGGTAAGTAGTTGAAGTATTTGTTTTCAACAATTTCGTGTCATTGTTATCCAACCCTTCATGTTTAATGTTTATAGGTGCATGTCCATTCGAAGGAGCTCAGCGCAAATCAAAAAGAGTGAAGGAAGGAAAAGATAAAACGAATGACGAGAAACCTGCTCTTGCAAAGCATGTTCCACTGGAGAATGCTCATTTTCAAATATGTTTTACTTCTCGATATAAACTGAAAAGAGTGGTTGGTTATTTTATTCTTTTACCTATATTTACAATTTAAGTAGCTATATTTAAATGAATGAGTGTCTTTTTAAGTAACTGAATTGTATTTTCAGAATAGAGGCAGTTTTTTATGTTCAGGAAAAAAGAAAAATAGTGCATTTTATGTGAAGAAGTTGTGGAGTTGGTCTAAAATATGTAAAAGAATGTTACAAGAATGAGGTGAAAAGTGATCTAGTAGAATTGAAAGTGTTTGATAAAATTAGTTGTTAAAGTAATAGATATACCTTGGCCTTGGGATAAAGTGGGATATATAATTGCTCAATTTAGTTTTTGTTATGAAATAGTTCGGCGACTTAGATGAGATGATATAATTGGTGTTGATGGGTTGCAGGAACTTCCTAGAAAATTGCTCAAAATGAGGAATATCAAGCTGCTAAAAAATATAACTCTCAGGGATGAGAATGACGAGTCATGGCCGGTGCTGATCAATTCTAGTAATGATCGTAATTATCTGGGAAGTGGATGGTTGACTTTTAAGAAGAATAAAAACATTCAAGAAGGCTCTCGGTGTGATTTTCAATTTGTTGTTAACAAATCAAATATGGCCATAGAACTGCTTGTGCACGTGATATCGAAGATAAGTAAATAGTTTAGTACATGAATTATCATTTTGGTATGAATTAAGATTACACTCATCTTGTGCCTTTACTTATTTAGAAGGGTTATAGAGATGATGATTTGCACTTGGAGAGGGATGCGAACTAGAGTTTTTTGCTTTACATTTTATTTGTACAAGTAGTTTAGCTATTTTATCGTTGCTATCTAAACCAAGGTATTCCTGTCGTCACCACTCTTTCAAACTTGTACGCAAATTTAGCACGAGCTTGCAAGTTCACTGAAATATCTGTTCTTCACATTTCGTGCAACGGGTAAATCCCTAGTACATGCAGAAAAAAAAAAATCTGTCTTTTTAAAGTCTTCTACCTTTTCAGGAAACTATTGCTTAGATATGAATGAACGTAAAATAGGTCATGCTTTAAAACCATCCCATTTTGGAGTTGGTGCTATAATACGAATTACAAGTAAACAACAAAAATCAATCAAATGTTTTCACGTGACTTGCAGGAATGATAAATGGATAAATTACGACCCTTCGCGCAAAATCCAAATGCTTCAACATACATTTGAGGTCAATTGAATCTGATCATAATACATTGTACAGGAGGTGGAACAACAGTTACCACAGGCTACCAAAAAATTAAGTAAAACCTCTGGCGTTATAAGGCAAACCAACAAAATAATTTAATATCAAAGCAGTCCCACATTGGCCAGTATAAATAATATTACTCTGATGTGTACAAACGAAGACCCTAGTCATCAAGTTCCGGTTTGCATCCTCATTTAGATTATGTTCTTCCATGGTGATGGGATTATTACGGTAACTACATTTCATTTTATGTAGATTTCGCATAGAGGTCAATGCTACCGATTTGCAGCCGGGAAGTAGAATGAACATCTCTGACTGCCAGAAACCTAAACCTGTATAATTTTTATGATTTGGAACATAACAAATATGAAACAGATTCAGCCAATGCCATATAAGAAACAATCTGCATACAATCTAGAGTCAAGACCGCGTACTAATCCATGCAAGAGCAATCAAACGCACGTACCTTGCTAGTCTTAATTGTCACCTTGCTCTAGAATGAATATATTCATTAGAATTGAATTAATGATATGATAATTTTGATCTAAACCCCAAAAAAATTGATTTTGTAGTTATTTGGTTACCACAAAGTGTACAAACATAATTAAGGAAGAGATCAAAGGAAAATGATAAGAATTCATTATTACTTTCTAAATATATAGTCCAGCAGACTGACACAAATCTGACAAATAAAAAGTTAAAACACTTTATGTTTAATGTTTAACTTTTAGGCAAAAAAATAAGAAAGAACTATTCATTTGTCAAAATATTTAAAAAACACATAATTAATTGTTCTTTAAATAGAATTATATATTTATAATGGGTTGTACAGATAAAAGCATAAACGCTATCTGTTCCAGTAAATTACAACACATAATAATTGTTTTAATAAATAAAAAATTACGAAAACCTAGGTTACCCTATCAAAACCACTCCCAATTTTTCTGTTCAAGTTTCTTCACTGTGTCAAGGTATATTACCTGAAAACATTACACGGAAAGCTTGCGGAATTGATTTTGTACGTTTTACGCTGGAAACGGTCTTCAAAGAACTGAGAGGTTTGCTTGTCCAAAACTTGCCAGCTGATCCCCTTATCACTGCTACCTTCAAGAATCCTGAGCACATAACATACCGCAAGATAATGAATGCACGGTACATGCTTTATTAACTGAAGCTTACACACGACAACTCATTACCAAGCTTAGAAAAGGTTAAAAGACGACTTTAACAACATATGCATATGGTTGCTGTCAGCTAGAACAAAAGCAGCACACACACATGACACAATTTTCTTGCTTTGCTTGGCTTGGCTTGGCTTGTATATTGTCTATAAGGATTTGATTTTGATAAGATGATGGCATAAGTTTTATAATACCAATAAACTATATTGTGTCACCTGTTTAAAAAAAACATCAAATCCTTTTTTGAACGTAACAAAGTTACTACTACAGTCATGAATGTTTTAAACGGATTACAAATTAAATTTAAAATTTTCATGGTTAATTAATCATACATGAAGGGAGCAGCACATTATATTTATTTGGAGCAACGAAGCCATTTCGATTGGAGAAGTCTACAAGGCAAGGCAGACTAACTCGGCTACTCGATAATTAGTAAAAATGATAACGACAATGAAAAGATGTAAGAGTAGTTCAGCATATATTCCAAAGTTCGTACCAGTCCATTGGATCCCTTTCCGGTGCATCATTGGCTGACATCAAATCATACGCTACAAGCTCAAACATCTTGTAATCAAACGTTCTATATACGATCCAACAACCTACGCAGTCAATATAAACCGATATTTTTATATCAGAGTATCAAGCCAGTAGTGTCTGGACGTGTAGAAAGGTGTGAACAGTAGAAATAAGATGGAATTATATTTTTTGTACTTGCATTTAAACTGGCGTACATTTAGACAGGGAATTAAAATCTCTAGATATTACTTATTCAACAAAAAGGGAACATGTTTCCTTGGAACTGAGCAAAGTCCTCTATAAAAATTTAACAATCTCTCTCTAGGAGGATCCTCCCCATTGACAAACTGCAAAATTTAGCATTCTGTTATGGCAAGGGTCTACTTAGTCAATTTGGGACCACTAAATATTTTTTCATTACTTTTCCCACTATAGTTTCAGTGCCTAAGACTTCATAATTATGAATTTTTTTCCATTAGTTTTACGAAGACCAAAAATCAACAAAGAAAAACTCCTAAGAATGAGAGTTTTAACATGGAAATACATAACAGTGCAGAGAAACTAACCAGACAAAGTCAAGTTTCTAACATTTAACCACTAGTAACTTAAAACCATAAATTCTAAGTGGCTTGCTTACAATCTATTCATAGAATACAATTGACATAGAGGAAATATCCTGGAGAAAAATTAGCAAAGATAGATATCAAGCCAAGTACTTCCTACAAAGATAAGATATTTTGATGTATTTTCCAGAACTTGTTCTTTTCTAACAGGAGAGTAGATATCACGTTTTTCCATTTCTAGGTGAAAACAACAATACCTCAATAAATTCTCTAAAAGTATGGTTAAGCTTGAAGCACAATCTTATGTTGTAAGTTATTTAACTGGTTAACATACCTCTTGCTCCATTTGGTTCTTCCCATTTAGATAATCGAATTCCATCAAATGCTGATGTTATCTGAAATTTAATAAAATAGTGACAACTTTATAGATGCCATAAGGAAAGAGTATAGTAAACATATAAAACGTCCAGTTATATACAAACTCACAATCCCAAAAGGCAACTCCTCTGAACTTGCCAACACTGAACCCGAATGTATTCTATTTAACTTTGGAAGTGGCAGCAGAAACATATCTTTGCCGTAGTTTTCACACTTGTCAAGATTGTAAATCATGTCATCCAGAGCATCCAGAGCAACAGGCAATGCTAAAGAAGTAACAACAGGGTCAGCGACCAAACCAATTTCAACTGTCCCATCTGTATTCACTTTTTTCTCTAGTGAAAGCGCACCAAGTAAGTCATCAAAAGATGGAAACAGTTTTTGAAATTTCGGTTTATTTAGAACTGAATTAATGGAGGTCCTTCTATTTTTATAAGGGGAATTGTGAAGATCCAAAAGAATTCCTTTGGTAATCCTGAGTACTTCAACAGCTTCTGACTTTGTTAGTTCTTCCCCAACGAAATGATCAAGGACAGCATGAAATGCATTGTAAATCCTTGTCACATGTTCATCTATGCACAAACGAACTGGGCATTTAGAAGAGCTCAGCTCATCCGAACCAATCTCTAACCTGGATTTGCGCCATTCCTCATTCCCACTTCGTCTTCCTGGTAATGATAATGACTCGTCATCATTAGCATGTAAACTCCTCTCAAGTTCTTCATTTTCTTCCATATCACGAGCTTGAATAATTGAAATTAGTTCAGATGGAAGGCCTCTTCGAATTTCTTCTGTTATATTACGTAATACAGATGATGCAGAAGGCTCTGTAAGCATAATACGGCGAGACAGAACCTTGATTTTGAAAAAAAAAATACAAAATTCATAAGTTATCAGCAAATTATGATTCTCATGCAAGAGCATACATTGTAAAACTTACCTCATGCCACTTCCTTGTATATCGTTTGGTAACGTCATAAACCCCATCTTTTGCTATGGCTATTACATAATTTAACTTTTTCCCCCACCTATGCCACATATTTTAAAAAGTGAGGAAACATGAAAACAAGATGGAAACTCTTAATGAGGACAAGAACAATAATTTTCTCACTGTCAATTAGATGGATTATAGCAATGAATAAACTAAAGTGAAAGTACTGCACCGATGAACAATACCCTTTTTCATATAATAATGGTTGGTCATAGATTCCTTCACATGGGTCAAGATGCATCCATCTGTAAAAACATACAAACACATCTGACCAGAAATAGTTTTAACAGCAGGATTATGATAACCAGCAACTTTAGGTCAATGTTATTTTTACCTGCCCAAGAATTGAGAGAAGCACTCTGTCCAAACATGATCCGTAAAGTCCAAGATCTGGAGATGAACTAAAATCAGTGACAAAAACCTATTCCTCACAAGACAAGCAAGTACATGTATACCGTAGGTTGCAATATATATGCAAAGAAAAAAATTAACAAACTTCAATAGAAATCAATGACTAACAACACCAAAATATAGTAAAGGGCAAGGTGCTCCAGATAAGAACGCAAGCTAAATTCAAAAATTGAATAAGATTTACATGTCTATTCTATGCCTATCTTTTCCTTACAGATAACAATTTAATTTAGAATATCAAGCACGACTTTTTCTCATATGTATATGAGAACTGAACATATTTTATGGAAGTGAAACTACAATGAAATCAGTTAACAAAACTCAAGATTTTGTCACGTGGATGTTTGACACAAGACATTGGGCACTGCATTTGTAATATCAGAATCATCATGTACATTATCTAGCAATTAATGATACAAAAAGCCAATGCATTGTGAACTCAATTGCAGTATAGAAACCAAGAAAAATCAGCATATTGAAAAGACTGAATTTCATCTAGCTACAAACCAGACGTGAATCATAGCCAAAAGCTCGACAATAGAGAGTAAAGCAATTGGCCCATTCTCCACAGCGGCCCTCTCTTGTTTCCACAAGCTGCAATTTTAACAAGGTAATATCAGTATCCAACATAAATTTGATTGGTAAAGAAGTTGGGTAGGCAGTCAACCAAGTGTAAATTAAAACAACTTGACATGAGTTGTATACCTTCATTGGATCATTGTACCGAGGGAAGCGAGTAAGTTTGGAGCAAAAGGTACAACTGGGTTGTGAAAAGATAAATGAGAATAACATGAAATAGAAGTTAGGTAAAAAAAAAAAAAATAGAAGCTAAAAAGTTAGTGAACATGAGAAAAACCCTTCAAAAATGCTTTACAAGAAAAAGCACAGTATCCAGGTAACCATACAAAACTAGTTTGCTATCACCAGATCTCCTGAAAGTAAATAGATATGTAGTATGTAATGGATGAATAAATCCACTCATAAAAATAGGATTTACTGGCAAAGACATCTACAAAGTAAAATAAAACAGGAAACAGTTTGCTGACATTGAAAATATGATACTTTCAGATTTAAAGAAACTATTAAGTTGATAGTAGTAAAATATGTTGCAGACCATTCGGTTGATTAAATATAGCATAAAGAAGGTTTAACGTTAGTTCAGATGCATGATGTCATAAGAAAATTAAAATAAATATAAAGTATGATAATTAGAAAAGCCACTTTCTTTGAAACAGAGTAATTTCACATACCGATAGAGTTCAACCCTGGAAGCTCCATAAAGTATCTCAGAAGGAAGTGGAGAAGTCATGCCCTGGCCTGCAGTTTCTTTACCACAATCGTGACATGATGGTGAATTCACCCATCTATTATACAAGAATAAGAAAGAAATAAGAAAAGAATCAGAAGCATTTGGAAAAATATTACACGTGTGAAGGTTAACTGATGTCTATATGGTGACAAAGATTGCACAGATCATATTTGAGTCAAATCACAAATACGCCAGCAATTACATGAAGTATTAGATATGTGATCCACTGTATTCAGTCTTTAAGGAACTATTGGCCATTGAAACGTTTGGTCCATTGGCATTAAAGGCAGAACAGAAAATATAATAATCAGTTTAAACCTGAAGGATTTTTTGAACCAGAAAAGCAGCTGCAGCATGAAAGCATGATCTTGTTCTATTTTCGACGGCTTGAAGTTCCCCTCCTGGAAAATGTTTATCAGGCTCCCGGATTACAAAAATTAAAATAAATAAAAGCATATGCTTATGAAATGAAGACAGCATCGCAATTCATACACAGTTCTTGTCAAGATGAAGAAAAAGACAGTTCCAGGGTAAATGAATTTCTAAAATAGTTGTACAAGAGATTTACAGTGAAATAGTTGGTTTTACTTAAGACAGATTGATATCCTCTACGAAACTATACATTCGTACAATAAACTATGACAAATTCTCCTACCTTAGCCAAAGAGACCAAAGCTTTCTCCTCAAGCTCTTCTACAGGAACAGACTTCCGAGCAGCCTCCTGGCGCGTTGGATCCTCATACTGCAATACATTAAAACAATTCAATAAATGAAGTGATGTAATCAACCGTGATATGATAATACTCATAACGACAACACAGACAGAAACCAGTTTCTTAGTCTATCTTCACGCTATGCAACTTCATGAACCAAATATCTTGCTCTCCTCGTTCAAAACGAAGATAAAATTATTATCAAGTCAATAAGCTGAAAAATACCATGCGAACTTGACTAATGTAGGACCGCACTCTACTATCAAATTCTCGAGGATTTTCGCTAGACATATATTGCTGCAACAAAAGCGCTTCCTCCTCTGCCTGTACAGATATAATAGCACATGCACAAACACACAAAAATGTAAATGAAAATTAAGTTCAAACTAGAAATACATATGGAAGTGCTCTCCATTTCCAAAATCGATGATTCTGGACACATGATCTTAGGTGATACCTGCAAGAGTCTGGCCAATTCCTCATCGGACTTCAACAAATCGGAATATCTTGGTTCCGGTTCCGGTTCCGGTTCCGGTTCGGCGTCCTTAACCGAGACGAGTCGTAGTTTTTCAGAAATGGCGATGAGATCAGAATCAGTGGTGACTGGAGTATCTTGTTCGGCTCCAAAAATCTGTGCAATGTAAGCAGAGAATCAAAGTTTAGGAATGAAGAACTAAAAATTTAGGAGAGGAATTGAGAATTACGAAGGCGAATCGGAACCTTTTGCTGATGAGGTGGAACGGAAGTGAGGGAATAAAGTTGAAACTGAAAAACCTGCAACAGTGGAATAACGAAGGAATGAAATGGATTTAGACAGTGAAATTGAATTTGAGAATGAAAGGTTACAGAGAAAGAGACGCACTTCGAAGCCATCGTCTGTGTCATAATTGATATCAAAGTCAGTGTCGTCGTGAACCACCTGAAACGTCCGCGCCACCATCTTCTTTCCCTCTGCTCAACCTCTGAATAAATCTTTTTTTACACCAAATAAATATTTTAATAACTAAGTACGATAACTGTTTTAACATTACCACGCACAATATTGTAATGTAATATTGTTAACGTCAACTAGAAAAATATCACTAATTAATATTTTTAATTATTCAATATAATTTAATATTAAAATAAATAAAAAAATTAGTAAGAATTAAAATAATTTATCTAAGCGATAAGATTAAAATTTAGTAAAATTGAATTGCCATCAAACATTTTCTATTAATGTATAAAGAAGAAAAACACTAGTACAAAAAAAAGTCTATTACATCGGTTATTTTGGGCCTATTACATCGGTTTTCTCACCGATGTAGTAGTTCCCGATGTAGTAAGTGTTTGATATATTACATCGGTCCCTGGAACCGCTGTAATATATTACA
>Ga0214543_1012383_pt1 | contig 11380 bp, 4 predicted proteins | sample CNSS2metaG_FD_160094 | JGI IMG/M metagenome (GOLD analysis project Ga0214543, IMG submission 160094) | Root nodule microbial communities from cowpea collected in UCLA plant growth center, Los Angeles, California, USA - CNSS2 | ecosystem: Host-associated > Plants > Roots > Nodule | place: USA...
TGTTGAAAGGGGGAGCTACTTCAACTCATATGAAGATGGTTTTGATGATGTCCAAGGCTACACTTCATGTGCATTACCAGTTTAGAATTAGTCCTGTTTTAGTTAGGCTGTGCATTAGGCTGTTTGTATGAAATTATCAGATGTAAATCAAGCATGCATTAATTTGTAATTAACCATCACACTCTTGCTTGTGTAATCATGAATTGATTAGTTGTTTAACTAATGGATTATTTGTGAGTACTGCACTAAGGCAGTGAAAATACACTCACGATAATCGATTAGGTAAATTCCTAATCCATTAATGACAACAGAGAACTCTGTATAAAAGCTGTTTTTAAAATTTGTTTCAAGTAGGGAAAAAGTTACAAATCACTGAAAAACATTCTGAGAAACAACCCTCTAAGATTCACAGAGTTCTTAAGCATTCTTTAAGATCATTCAAGTGAAGATTCAAGGAGATTGATGGTTGATTCTACCTTGATGGATCTAGCTTGAATCTAGGAGCAAATTGACAAATCTGCACAACAATAGGTGTATTCGTTTCTTGATTCTTTTTTATTGTATCTCTAATTACAGTTGCTTCATTGTGTGAAGTGTAGGCCTAGGTGTAATTGCGTGGATGCATTGCTCTTAGGGGGAGTTCTTGATTGGTAGATCAAGTGCCTTGGTTTTTAGGTTCTAGAATTATATAGATGTTCTTGTAATTCTTAGATCTTTATTGTGTTAGTGGAATCCTCCTAAGTGGGTTTACTTAGGAGAAGACTGGACGTAGATTCTTTTTGAATCGAACCAGTATAAATTGTTGTGTCTTGGTTTTTCTCTTCTCTTACAATCTTTCTTAATTGCCTTAAACAGTCCATTAACATAGAACTGGGAAATTGATTATTTGGGTTATAAGACTTAAAGATTCTTTCAAGATTCAACTTAACCAAGTGAAAGACTCATTAATCAATTCAGATCCCTTTCTGGGTTGAGCTATTAGGTAGATCTGATTTTAACACAACCGACTTTTTGAACAAAAATGTCATAACAAATATGGATAGTGCAAGTGGATACAAAATTTCCTTCGAAAATTGGTGGATCCTGGTTGTGCACACCAACAACACACCCCATCTCATTTGTTCTAAACCATGTAATGGCTTGAATTGTGGGAAAACTTTCCTGACCCGTATGGAATATTAGATTGCAAGCCAAAACTAATTTAGTTGTAACCCATCAAAGACTTTTTGGACAAAAGTAAGATAATAGATTTGGAATTGCCTCCCAAACCTGGTGGACCCCAAGTTGTGCACACCAACAACACACCTCATCCCATTTGTTCTAAACCAACTATTTGTGCATTTGTGGACGAACTTCCCTCGCCAATTTTTAAATTTAACTTGCAACCCAAGACCTATTAAGTTGTAACCCGCCAAGGATTTTATGAACAAAGATAAAATAACATATTTGGATAGTGTAATTAGATACACAATTACCTTCCAAACTTGGTCGACTCCAGCCTGTGCACACGAATAACACACCTCATCGCATTTGGTCTAAACCAACTATTTGTGCATTTATGGATGAACTTCCCTCGCCGATTTTTAAATTTAACTTGCAATCTAATACCAATTAACTAGTAACCCAAAAGTCACTTTTTGAACACAACATAAAACAGATTTGGAAAGTGTAGTTGGATACAGAATTCCCTCACAAACTTGGTGGACCTTAGGTTGTGCACACCCCGTTTGTTCTAAACCAACTATTTATGCATTTGCGGGAAAACTTTCCTGACACATATTTTAAAAAATAACTTGGAACCCAAGATTAAATAAGGTGTAATCCACCAACGATTTTTTGGACAATTTTAAAAACAGATTTGGAAATTGCAACTGCATCCATAATTGCCTCCCAAACTTGCTGGACCACAGCTTGTGCACAACAATAATTCACCCATCAATGTGGTTGTAAACGAGGTTTAAGTTCATTTTGGAAAAAAATTGCCTTTTAAGTTCATTTTTCAAACAGATTTGGAAAGTCCACCAAGTTTGGAAGGGAATTATTTTTCCGCTGCAGTTTCTACAATGGAAACCAATACTTGTTTTACAACAAATGGGATGGGGGTGGGATTTCTAAATGGAAGCGTGAGAGGTTTGGGAATTTTTTGGAGTGAAGAGAAAAAGGGTTCTGTTTAAAAATGTTTCAAAGAATGGGGTAAGGTGAGAGAGTGAGAATTTTTCAGCCCACGCGCGAAAGTGAGCTTCCACTTTCATCTGACACATTGTTCAGCTTTTAATTAAATTCAAAAAAGAAAATAAAATGGAATGTGTCAGGACACGTAAGGTGGTAAGGGAAGTAGTAAAAATTAGTAGTCATTTTATCATTTCCCATAATAATACTAGTTGTAGATACAGATACAGTAAAATATAATTTTCCGAAAAACAACACTAAATAAAGTCATGTTTGATTAAAACTTTTCAAAAGAGGCCAAATAATATTTTGTATGGGATTGACAAGTATACTAAGTCGAACAAGAAATAAAGTGAATATGACTAAGAGACTTGTGTGACACTTGACAACTCTTAAAACTTATAACTTGATTAGACAACAAATTTCACACAAAAAACTTCCTTTTGTATTTTTATCAAAAATATGGTGTGCAACCATATATGATAAAGACTTTAATAACATTGGATTTCATGATTTCATTTAAAGCAAAAATAGTATAAAATATCCTTCTAATTCTTACTCTATAATTCACACATTGTGCATTTGGACCTAAAGTCTAAAACTTAGAATAATAAAAACCTTATGTCTAACAATATTTATTATGTGTTTGCCTTAAGATAAAAATTTTGATGTTAAGAATGATCAATGATATACTCTATGTATAAATGCACAATTAATTAGTTGTCTATTCTACTTTAGGTTATAATATCATGTCCAATGATTACATACTCACAATAATTATAATGTAGTTAAAACACTGATGAAAAAGAATTATATTGAATACTGAAATTCACAAGGATTTAAGAATACATTACACCCAACCTTTAGTTGCCCTTTAATGTTCGTTCTGAATACTAAAATAAAAAAATAATGATGAAGATCTTAACATTATGAATATTAGAATAATGATAAAGATAAATGTCTCCAATATTCTTATTTTCAAATTTTTTTTTTCAAAAGTATTTTTTTTCCTCTCTTCTCGAAAGGGGAGTTTTATTCCCAAAAGATTGATGATTTTTGACTCTTGAGCCCTCTATTTAAAGTCTTTCTAGAGTGAATTTCAGAGGGAAAGTTGTATTTGAATTTTTTATTGAATCTCTATTGACAATTAATTATGTTGATAATTTAATTATCCAATTTTGTTGATAATTTAATTATCCAATTTTGTTGATAATTTTTGAAATATCTAAGATTTCCACTTGAATAATAATGTTGAAAATATTTTTTAATTTTCAAAGATTTCTCTTTATTTAATAATCTTGGAAATAGTTTTCAAATCTTGATGGATTTCCACTTAATCTATCATATATAAACTAAATACTTATCTTTTTACATTTCATTAAATAAAACTTAAAATATTTAAAAATATAATAATAAAATAAAAAATAAAACATCATAATCATTCTTAAAAATCTCACATTTTTTATCAGTTTTGTTTAAAAAAATTTATAAAAAATACTTTTAAATTGTTATAAAAAGATTATAAGAAATTACAACCAATTCTTTCGCAAAATATTTGGTATAAAAACACTTTTCAGAAAAGAAAAACCATATTTGATTATATAAAAATAAAATAAAATTTGTTTTTAAATTGATAGAGAGTCAGGGTCTTGATTCTCTATATATAAGAGGTTTTACTTCACATAATAACACACTAGACAATTGAGAAAAAAATTGTTTTTGAGTTTTTCTTTTCTTATCTATTTACTATTTGCTTCAACCCTTTCTGTGTTCGTTGAGGATTAGTTGGTCATCTGAGGATCGAGTAATCGTCGCAGTTGGTCGTCGAATCGAATATTCTTGCAGTGGAAAAAAATAAAGGTAATTGTTTGATTCATAGTTCCGATAACGTTTTCTTATCTTTTAGTTCAAAAACGTTCTAAATTATATCTTTAAATTCAAACTATGAACTATGAAGGATACGTGAAAGGCTATAATTCTCTATATATCTTCTATTTTTCTTTTAAAATTATTTGATTTGTACAATTATACTGTGATTATAAATTATGATTTTGTTTCGATAAGATTGCAAACGCTTTTCATGTAATTTAAATTTTTTCTTGCCAAAATTATAAACTCATGCAATTTGTATTTTATACAAAACTGCAAATCCTCTTCTCAAAGACAATTACTACTGACTCCTTTCAATTAAGTCAACTATCAAAAGTCCCTTGTACTATATAGTGAGTTGTGATTTTCCTCTCAAATCAACTATTATTTTTATAATAATTTTCTTCTTCTCATATCTATTAGAATTTGGTGAACACCCCCTCCAAAATTAATTCTTTTATGGAATATATAGTTGTAAAATTTTAAAATAATAGGAGTGATTTACTTAATAAATTAATTCATACTTTAGTACTGTCTTCCCATTTTTATTAATACAATATGTTTTGAAAAAACAATGATAAATAAATTATATAACGTTAGAATATTTAGCGATTATTTTTTAGTGAGGAATTATTCAATTATACTTATAAATATAGTGTAATATTATATATTAATCCTATAACAAGATTATTTCAATTAAATAAAAATATAATTGTTTTGGTGAGAAATAACAACAAATTACTTACAGCAAGTTGTATAAAAAAATATTTAAATGATTAAATTAGATTTTGAAATGATATAATTTGTTATAATCTATTTGATTAGATAAAATATACTTATATTTTGTTTTCAAATTGCTTGAAAGTTAAGGTATTGATTCTCTATATATAAAAGGTTTTACCTCACATAATAACATACAAGACAATTGAGAAAAATACTTTCTGAGTTTTTTTTTTCTTATCTGTTAACTATTTGTTTAACCCTTTCTGTGTTTGTTGAGGATTCTCACAGTGGAAAAAGAAAAAGTAATTCTTTGGTTCATAGGTTTGATAAAGTTTTTCTTATTTTGGCTAAAAACGTTCTAATTATACATTAAAATCCAAACTAAGAAGTAAAAGGCTAGAATATACTTTATATACCTTTTATTTTTATTTTTTTTTAAATTATTTGATATATGTGATTAGAAATATATGATTGTTGTTTGAAGGGTAAGAAGCATTATGAATTAGATTAGATTGATTTTGTGAAGAAAAGTTAGTTCATAGAAGAGTTCCTTAATCAGATTATCCATATTTTAATTTTGATAACATGAAATACATTACATTTAGGCCAAAATATTCCTTCTATGTCTATCAAGGTTTCTAGTATAGTGATAATTCTTCAAACATATTTGTTTATTAAAATTTTAATTTTGATTAGAGAAAATAAATATAAATTTTCAAAGGAATGAGACTAAGATAGTTGTAGATATACTTAATTTTTTCCAACCATTCATATTTTGATAACTGAAACAAAGATGTAAAATTTGCTAAAAGATTTCTATTTTATAAATTATGTGAGATGTTATGATAGTATTTTCTACTACCAGGTTAAAAAAATCCGTAAAGGGGAGATGTTGAGTGAAGATGTATTTTGTGAAGATATGTTCCGGGAAATCTTGTCAAAGCTTCCTGTGAAATCTCTTATGCGATTCATGTGTGTGAGCAAGTATTTTCAATCTCTGATCTTGGATCCACATTTCGTGACAATGCATTTTCAAAACTCACGCAAAAACACCAAATTCTTGTCAAGATACCTAAATGAACGTAAAATTCCCTGCTTTGTCATTCCCTCACCTATCCATTCTTTGCTTGAAGATTCAACACCTTTTTATGCCGATGATATTACCCATGGATCTAACCTTGAGAGGAACAAGTATCAGGTTATTGGTTCATGTAATGGTTTGGTCTGTTTGGCTATATGGAAGAACAGAAAGGGACCAAGCATGTTTCACTTACTGAACCCCGCCACGAAAAAGCTATTAACATGCTCTCATTCTTCCTTAAAACTTGCTAAGGAAGAAATAGTTGTTATGTTAGGGTTTGGCTATGATGATTCAAGGCATACATACAAAGTGGTAGAAATAGTTAGGCATATGAATTTCGAATATGGTCATCCTTTTAGATCCATAGTTTGCAGCCTGAATGAAGAGAGTGGTTGGAGAGACATTCAAAATTTTCCTGCTAATCCTACTACAGTGGAAGGTGAAGGAATATACCTTAACAACACTCTTAACTGGTTAGGGATGCCAAATTATAATTATTATAACTACGATGACCTTGATATTTCATTTGATGAAGTGGTGATTGCTTCACTTGATCTTGAGACTGAGACCTACACAAAGATGTCGCTTCCTCACGAACTTGATGGGGTGTTCATAGGAGATTTCTGCTTTCCTTGTGATCAACTCCATTGCAATGATGCTCCATTTATTGGAATTTTGGGTGGTTGTTTAAGTCTTTTTCTTCGTAACCGCACGACAGAATATCTAAGCATATGGCAGATGAAGGAGTTTGGGAATCAAAGATCTTGGACTCTATTGTTGAACACATCTCTTCAAGATCTTGGAGTTCATCATACCATACGATTACCTGCGAATTCCCGTTACCATTATTACCTACAGAGGATTTTAATACAAAATCAACACTTTTGGTCTGATGATAACAATTTGATACCTCTGTGCATGATCGAGAATGATCGTGACATCGTGATCATTCAAACTTCGTTTCAAGGTCGTGTGAAAATACTAATTTATAATTTGAGAGATAAGACAGTGACTTCCAAAAAGATGATTGACACCTTAAGTTGGATTTATCCTTTTGATCACGTTGAAAGCTTGGTTTCCGTTGCTGCTTCCTCGCGAACCTAATGGATCAACTCCATTGCAATGAAACTCCTCTTATTGAGGTTTTGAGTGATTGTTTAATTTTTTTTTTTTTCATAATTACAGCCACGTTTGGTTTCCCTTTTTAGTAGATTAGGCATTCTATTAAGCAGTATTGTGTTTTTAATCTTTTTTATTCTTTTATTTTTTTGCATGTTAGTAATATAGTTTGTATATTATTACTTTAATTTTATTTACGTAGTTGGTTTTTCTATTCAAATTCTAAAAAAGATTCATCTCGTACCTTTATTTTCTAGCTACGTAGATTAACATGTTATTTGAAAATTTAAACTAATTATCTCATTATCAAACAAATATATTTATCCCTTGATTTATGGCCTTCATATTAAACCTATGATATGTTATTTTATCAAGTCAAGACTATACGAATCACTTTCAAAGTTTATTTTGATAATATTTAAAAAAGAATGACACGTCATACACTACAAAATAAATTATTAGCGGTTTATTTTTTTTATTATGTGAAACCGTTAAAAAATTTATAAGTTCTGTTAGTTTATATTACTCGTAACAAAATTGTTTATATTATTTTAATATTTTTAATTTTTTATAAAACGTTGAAATGATATGAATACATGGGTTCATTTTCTTTCCAAAATTCACTCTGAATACCTGAAAAACCCTCTCGTCTTGCATCTTCAGGTGTATGAAAGAGTTCTTTGCTTTCTTCCTAAAACAAAAGTAATTTTGTAATCAACTGAACTATTTTTGTTTATAAAATAAGGGCTTGTTAGTGTCCTCATTGTGCAGCTAGGTTTGCATATCCCTATTTCCTCTGCTTTTGTCTCTCAGACAATGGTCCTTCTGTCATTAAAGAAACTATTCAATTATTTGATACACAAATTTTACTGAAAAAGTTATACTACATAGAGATACACTGATAGAAAACAGAAGAAAGAAAGATAAGAATTCTTTTTCATCAGAGACATTGAATTGATACAAAATTCATAAAGAAAAAAAAGACATATAAGACAATTAGTTTAATTAAAAATAATATATACTATGAGAAATATTGTATGAATTTTTTATTATCATCATGATTATGAAAATACCGGCTTGTCTTACTAAGTTGTCGAGGTGGAATATTAGAAACAAGAGGAAGGATTTTGTGAGTGTTTGGTTCTACGTCAAAGTGATTAGAATTGATTTTTTAACATTGGATCGGTATGTGTTTGGTTTCTAAAATTAATTAAAGAGTAAAAAATTTATATTAAATGAGAAATAACTAATTATTCTTTCTGCGTTACAGAATTTATTCAGCTGACATTAATTCTTCAAAATAATCAATTGGTAGTTTTTTTTTATGTGCCGAAGGCCTACCATCCTGCAAAATTCTGTTGGTCATGCTATTTTGTGTTATTTGTGAGATGTGAATGCAGAAATTTTGAAGTTGTTTTTGATGCAAAACAAAAAACAATGCCTCCACCAGTTATCTGTTATCTACTAGTACTGTGATCATTGATCATATATCTGTAGTAGTGTGAGATTTTCCTCCTCCTTCTGCAGCTGCAGTACCAACAAAAGCTCTAATCAGTTTCTGACTAGGAAAACAATTACTTAACGGGCCATGTATGGAAGGGTTAGTTTTCTTTAGTAATACCTTTATCATCTAACTTTATTATCATTATGAAAATTTTGCAGATTTTCCTGTTATAGTGGAACACAACATTATTTTAGGTGGGTGAAAGTTAGTCAACAAACTTAGTTTTGTTGTTTGTCATATTAAATGATAACTCATCTTTTATATAAATTTCTGAGTGGATGTTAGTTTATAAGATAGCAAGGGTTAATTCTTGTTCATGTTCTCCAACTTCTTCTGTATTTTTTTTCTCATAATTCTTTGTTTTCTATTTTAGTTTTTGAATCTTCTAATTTTATCGAGTCCTCATTTATATTCAACTAGTTTTTTCTCCTTAAACTCAGCTAGACAAATTTACTAATGAATACATGGCGGAACATGCATATGATACACTAGAGCCACGGCTTCCTAAAACTTCTTAATTTTACTTTTTATTTATATTTTAAAATTATATTTACATATTATTATCTTATTTAAATTAAGTAATATAAATATATATATATATATATATATATATATATATTGTTTAAAAAGTAAAATAAAGATAAAATAAAAATAAAATTGATGAATGTTGGTTAATAAAGGAATTAAGTTTCTCTTTCTGACTTCACATCACATCACTAAAATTTTTCATATTACATGGAAATTTTCTTGCAAATTTGTTAAAAAAAAATTGCAAGAAAAGACTTTTTCCTGCTATTTTTTCTAAGAATTTTAATTGGCAGGTAATTCCTTCGTGGGTAATTATTTCCTACAAAATTATAAAATTTGCAAGTATTTCCTACAAAATTTGTTGTAAAAAGTGTTTTATACAAAATATTTTGCAAAAAAATTGGCAGCAATTTCCTACAAATTTTTTTTCATAACAAAATTTATAAGTATTTCCTACAATAAAAAATTAAAACAAAATTGGCAGGAAATATGAGTTTTTTAGTAGTGTCAAGAGAGTGTGGAAGTAAAAAAAAAGACAAAGAAATACATTGGAAAAAGAATATTGGAAGACAAGATTGAAGAATGTATTCTTACATAATTTCACAAAATCAATGTTCGTATTCTATTATAATTTATGTATGTTAAATTTATTATTATCTTAATACGATGTTTCTACTAAATTAAGTTTTTTCCAAATTAATATGAACTGTAGTTATGATTTTTAGAATTCTTTTATGAAATTGGGATGAACCATAATTATATTTTTCTCAACTTAGTATATCCCTAAATTGTAAAATTTAAGAATTTTGTGCTTTCCACGACATATGGTAAAATTTGATGATGTATTGTGGGCTACATTACGAATTTTGTTGCACATAATAAATTAGTTAAATAACCTTGAATTGGAATAGAAATTTGAATAATTGTGTCATATTCATGAATTTAATGAATTCAATGAATTAGAAATACTAGAAATTGAAAACCTGTGAATCACGGTATGAAAATAAGTTAAGTAGAGGAAATGCGGAGTTTTTTTATTAGAAAAAATAATTTATATTTAAAAATCTAATTTGATGCTCCAAATTTTTTTGTCCAAATTCTGTCATTGAATGGATAAGTCATGGATTGATATGCCACGAAATACAACTGAATATCTAGATGGGTTAAATAAGTTTCTAGACTTTGCATTTGAATACTGATCTGTCAATGATACAATAAGCACTAGTGCAGGGAAGGGAAATGACAGCGGTTATTTCCAGCTTTTGGCTTCGGGTCCACAACCGAGGCATATACGGCCGAGGTAAAAAGGTAGTACTTTATGTCTGGGTTACAAACCCGAGGCATATTTAATATTTGCTGCCTCAGTTTTCTCATAACTGAGGCTTAATGGGTAAACCTAACTAAAAAAATAAAGCTTCTTCTTCCAGCAGCCTCTTCTCCTTTCCCCTTCAAACCACCACAACTCCAATCTGCCACCGCACGCCCCCATCTTCTTTTCACCATGCCACCATGTCGCCATCCCTCTCGACGACCCAACCACTTCGTTCTTACGCACACATCGACCCTAACCCCGCGACTCAACCTGCTTCCGCGCGAACCCCAGGGCCACTACCATTGGTGTGCGTCCTCCGTTCAAAGCTCCGACTCGCCAACGACAACTGTGGTGGTCGTGACTGGTTCGTGTTATCCGGCGAAGTGCTGTAGTGGTGGTGTGCGACGGTGGTTGGGAGCTCGTAGTTTTCGCTGCTGCGCGGTGGTGCAGAGATGCAATGGAGGTTGATGCGAGGTGCAGCATGATGGTGCGGTGATGAAGTTGCGAACAGGTGCAGGACGTTGGTTGAAGATGATGGAAGCCTGCACGTTTCCGCTGCTGCGTTGGTTGTGTGCTGTTTGGAATTTAACAAAAGAGTGTGTCGTTGCTACAGTGAAGAAATTGGGGTTTTTTAACCCTACGAAGGGATACTGCCTCGGTTATTCGAAACCGAGGCATATTGTCTCGTTATATGCCTCGGGTAGCAACTGGACCGAAGCATAAGGTTTCTACTGCCTCAATTAAAAAAAAAAACCGAGGCATATTGCTTCAGTATAAAAAAAAAATTTAATTGTGGGTCAATGCGAGGGGTCAAATTTTTTTAAGTTATATGCCTCGATTAGAATGGCAACCGAGGCATAAAAGATGACTTTAATTACAAAAATGCCACCGCGCGTTTATATGCAGCGGGTGCACAGGAACCGAGGCATATACTACGATGTAAAAGCCCTAAAGTGCACTAGTGAAGGTGTCTCTGTCCTAGATGTCACTATAATAAATGGAAAATCAGAGACGTTGTGTTTAACCACTTAATTTGCAACTAGTTTCCAAAATGATATATATATATATATATATA
>Ga0214543_1012393_pt1 | contig 11369 bp, 18 predicted proteins | sample CNSS2metaG_FD_160094 | JGI IMG/M metagenome (GOLD analysis project Ga0214543, IMG submission 160094) | Root nodule microbial communities from cowpea collected in UCLA plant growth center, Los Angeles, California, USA - CNSS2 | ecosystem: Host-associated > Plants > Roots > Nodule | place: USA...
GATGCAACTCAAGATCATAATGAGCTACTAATGCCATGATAATTCTAAAAGAATCTTTCTTAGAAACAGGCGAAAATGTTTCCTTATAGTCAATGCCATCTTTCTGAGTAAAACCTTTGGCAACAAGTCGGGCCTTGTAATGTTCAATATTGCCTTGAGAGTCACGTTTAGTCTTAAAAACCCATTTACATCCAACTCTCTTGCATCCTTCTGGCAATTCCACAAGGTGTAACATCCCTACCGGATGTTACGGGTTTAAATAATAAAATAAAATAAAATAAGAAAATAAAATCTCATTAATTATAAATTCATTTCCCAAAAACGTGGGAAATTTCAACTTTTATTTAGTAATAAATGTTCTCAAAATCTCTATTATAACTCGATATAAAATCCATAATAAAAACCAAGTCTAATAATGTAAATTATTACAACTGTTCCAAAACATAATAAAAAAACTTTTAAAACTCTTCCCAAGTCTAGCCCCGCTCTAGCTCTAAGCCTAATCAGATCCACCTACAACATCATCTGCTCCTATGTACCGCATACACGATCATCGCCAAACACAAGCAGATAGGGTGAGCTAACAAAACAAACATATATATATATAGCACAATTATATATATCACACAATCACAACAAAGGAATTCCTTCCTTTGATTCCATACCACATGGCCACAACCATGTTAATCGTGTTCTACGTCTTCAATGAGTACCTCAAGATGTCTTGTTACCATACCTATCGGCCACAACCGATAGAGCACGTGTGGAAAACCATGCTACGGATCACACACCGTAACGTTAGGTGGAGTTCCCAAATACGAACATAGTTCGCAACGTCTCAAGACTACCAAACTCGCCAGCTAACTATTGAGGAGGGCAATCTATCTGGACCCATCCGTACTGGCCATAACCAGCACTCACACCGGCAACACTCGCCAACCCGAGCTCAACTCAAGAGTTCCTTGTGTTCATCCGCCATCCCGAGCTCAACTCGAGGGATGCCATTCCAAGCCACAACTCAAGCAATGCCACGTGCTTAACCTCTATCCCGAGCTCAACTCAAGGGATAAGTTTCGAGCCACAACTCAAGGAACACCAGCAAATCGACCTTTAAGATATCATAGAAGCCTTGTAGATCATGCACATCATAGCAAGCATAACACCAATCTGCAGCAGCAAAATCCCTTGGCGTTGCTCATGAGGCGCCAAGCGCTGCCCACCTCCAGACTGCCTGGCAGGGGACACGTACGGCCAGGCGCGTAGCGCCTTAGAACACACCACTACTGCAGTCATCGCCTGGCGGAACTTCCCTCGCCGCCAGGCGCATGCATACCAATAGCCCTCTGAACCCACAACTATCGCCTGGCGGCTCTAACCCACCGCCAGGCGATGCACCAGTATTGCGAAACATACTGGTTTTTCCACTACATTCGATTTTACCAAGTAATCCCAGTTCTCTAATGCATCACGCAGTGCTCAAGCCCACAAGATTCATTCAACCCCATTGAGACTTGTCCTTAACTCTCTACAGATTTGAATCTCTAAGTATTCACTCTAAAACTTTCTTTCTATGTTTATATGCATTAGACTACAACCATGAAACGCATCACTTATATGTACTGAGACTTACCTCTCTTGTACTTTAGACACAGTACCCAATACACAGATCAACCCACACGAATTACTTCAACCTTTAGACCAATTCCACCATTAGTTATTTCCATGTCCCATTAATTATGCCCCTTATCCAATAGTCCAAAGTACTACTACTTTGTTTTTCACACAATTCCTACTAGTCTTACCTTGACACTATAATTAAACAAATCATGTTCTCTGCCCATAATTTCAGCTCCTCCAAGTTAACTCAAGTAAACAATATTCACTCAATTCTAAGTGTAAGTCAACTCCTTAGTTCATACATTATTTTTCTTCCATTAACCATTCAAAAACATCCTCAAATCCATCCTTTCAATTCCATTTAGGACTGCAACAAAACCCAACCCCAGTGCCTACCATCACAACCACGCAGTAAAGGACTTACTGAGCTGGTGCCAGGCGCCAGGCCCTGTTCTGCCAGGCGGTACATGTCATTCTGTCGAAATTCCAGAATTTCGAGCACCTTCAAGCCTCTTCTAACAATTCTCTAACACAATTCTTTGTCTATCTTCGCAGTTCACACGTGAATATGGTAACAGAGGTTCAATTATTCAACTTTAAATATATCCAGCAACAAATCCAATACAATTCAACCATAATTATACTCAAGTCATCCAAAACCCCCAACCTGTCAACCCTAACTATCATACTTAACCATTTTCATTCTCTTATAGTAAAACCATAGAATCATAATTTCGTTTTTATTACACTATAGAAATCAATTCAATGAATCATTCCCCAAACCCTAACCATGTTACCGTAATCAAATGCTTCCCATTCAATCCCCAAGATTCATACACACAAGTAAACATTCGTAATATAACACATATCATAATTTAACATTTTACACATGAACGATTCCAGAGAATCCAATCAATCACAAAATTCATATATATACTTATCAATCACACATCTATTATATATATATATATATATATATTCACCAATCAAGGCCATACCAGCACTTAAGCACACTTAATCATCCATTAATAGTCATACTATTAGGGAAGTAAAACAACCAATCATGAGTGATGTATATCTCTAACTGCAGATTTCCAATGCAAATCTCCACCGTTCAAAGAGAATAACAATATGTTATGAATTGCCTGTCAAAATTTCACCTAAATCGGACGGTTAACGAATCAGGAAACGCAGTTTATTAAAACTACGCAAACTAGAAAATTTTGTGGTGCCTAGCGCCCAAAATTCAAGAGCTTGGCGCCTAACGGTATAAAACCTGCGCCCAACAGTTCTTGTTGCGTGAAAAGTATGAAAAATAACATTTTTTTGCACAATGTTTGCATCGCCTAGCAGAGTCACCCTTACTGCTAGGCGATTCATCACAGAAAAACCCAGAATTGGGTTATCACTCATGTGTCTCCTAGCGGCACATTCAAAGCTGTCAAGCGGTTTTTAGGAATTTTTCCAGAAACTCAAAAACACCATGATTTGGGATTATGCAGGGCATCATGATCATACATTATAATACAAAACAATCATAAAGCATGTATATACGTGAAGGAACTCCATTAACCTGGTTTCCTTGTTTAAGCGTTGGAATGTTTTTCAAGTGCACCACCAAACAATCAACCCTTGTCTCCTTCCAAGATTGCTGCCAACTCCTTCCTATCCTCTCCAAAAATTTAGAATACTCTCCTCTTACAACTCTTTCCTTTGGCAGCTCCAAAAACCCTCTCTTTCTCCTCAATTGGTCACTTAATTAGGGGTTAATGATTATAAAACGATCATTCAATGATTGTTTTTAATGATGGTTTTCCAGCCCTCCCTTGGCTGCCCATTCAGCTAGGGTTTCATCTACCCTTTCACCTTCATGCCGAGAATAAAATTGACAAAAAGAAAGCCTAATTTGATTCTACCAAGGTTCGAACCCATAACCATTCTAATGTTAAATTAAAGCACAACCATTCAACTAATTCATGTTTCCTGATAATTCATATAATTCTATGATTACATTATCACTCAACATGATCACGCATATTATTAAAAATAATCGTAAATAAAAAAACACACAATTAGCATACATAGGACTTGAACCCAAGTCCTCTCACACAATTAAGTACTTTCAACCACTTGAGCTAGTACTTTTCCACATCATACATGTCAGAACTAAATGTCATAAAGGCTCTCACTACCCGTATTTATTAATTAATTAATTTTCACAGGTCTTACACAAGGTCCCATAGGTCATTATGTGCCATTGATTTAAGCTCATCTTTCATGGCCTCTAACCACTTATTAGAATTATCACCATTAATGGCTTCTGAAAAAGAAAATTGGATCATTATCAATATTTAAGTCATTTTCTGACTCTTGTATAATCACATAGTCATTCAAAATAGTAGACTTTCTATCTTTGTGAGATCTTCTTAATACTATTTCTTGTGGTTGTTCTACTATTGGTTCCTTGCTAACCTCGGGATCATTAATTTGTTGTTCTTCTTAATTGTTGTGAGTTTTTACAACATGTGGAACAACAACTCTTGATAAAGAAGTACTAGCTATAAGAACTTGTACTCTAACTTCCTTAATCTCCATATTTCGTGAAGCTTCACTCCCACTAGTTTCATCATTCTCAATGAACCGAGCATTTCCAGTTTCAACGATTCTTGTACTATGGGTAGGACAGTAAAACATATACCCTTTTGATTTTTCTGGGTAACCAATGAAATATCCACTGATTGTTCTTTCATTTAGTTTCTTTTTGCGGATTGTATATTCTTACTTCTTCCTGACAACCCCAAACATGTAGGTGTCTCAAATTGGGTTTCCTACTCGTTCACAACTCAAAAGGAGTCTTTTGAACAGCTTTACTAGGAACCCTGTTCAACAAATACATGACAGTCTTTAAAGCATACATCCACAATGATCTAGGTAAACATGAATTACTTAACATACTCCTAACCATATCTAGTAAGGTTCGATTACGCTTTTCTGATACACCATTTTGTTGTGGTGTGCTTGACATTGTGTATTGAGCACAAATATCACGTTTCTCAAGGAACTTAGCGAACGGACCAGGATGTTGCCTACTTTCATCATATCTTCCATAATACTCACCACCTCTATCAGACCTTACGATTTTCACCTTTTTGTCTAATTGCCTTCCACTTCATTTATATAAACTTCTAAGGCATTCATTGATAGAGATTTCTCATGTAGTAGATAGACATGTCCATAACGCAAAAAATCATCAATAAAGGTGATGATGTACTTCTCTTTATTGAAAGAATTTACATCAAACGGACCACATATATCGGTGTGTATGATTTCAAGAAGTTGAGTGCTTCTCATGACTCCTTTCTTTGTGTTTTGTTTGTTTGCCTTTAATGCAATCCACACACACATTCAGATCAATAAAATCCAAATTCGGAAGGATTTCATTCTTTACTAATCTTTGTATTCTTTCGTTGGAAATATGTCCCCAACGTTTATGCCACAAGTAAGCAGATCGTTCATCTAACTACGTTTAGTGCCAACATTGTGATGCAGAGTCATAAAGGTTTCAGCATATAAATTATCCAAATTCAATTTATATAAAACATCATAAAGTGTATCAGATTCAATCATAAAAGTAAGCTTAAACAAACTGAAACAACCATTCCCAAACTTAAAAGAGTATCCAGCAACATCAAGCTTAGACAAAAAAAAATTAAATTCCTAGTGATACTAGGTACATAAAAAGTATCCATAAGGTCTAAGTGATATCCAGTGTCAAGGATTAGACGATAAGTCTTGACCGCTTCCATTGGAGCTTTCTCTTTATTGCCCATGAAGAAGAACTTCTCATTTGGGTTTATGGTTCGGGTTGTAAGAAATCGCTACATCACATTAGAAACATGAGTCGTAGATCCAGAATTAATCCACTACGTATAATGGGGAACTTCAGTTAAGTTTGATTCAAAACATACGTAAGCATTATGCTCAACTTTCTTTTCGAACCAAGCTCTACGCCTTATACAATTCTTCTGGAAATGTCCAAACTTTCCGCAGAAATGACATTTGTCATTTTTCTTCTGGATTTTGGTTGAGGACTCGTCAATCTTCAGTGGTCCTTTACCCTTTCCATGTTTCTTAGCAACTTTCTTTCCAACAACTCCATGATTCTTCACATATTGAATAGAGTGGTTGTAACATCCCGTCCGGGTATTACAAATTTACTTAATAAAATAAGAAAATAATATTAAATGCTCATTTATTAAGCTCCATTTTCCAAAACATGGGAAATATAAAACTTTTATTACATCCGAAGTTAACTCAAATCCATAAAATTTAAAACTCAATTACAATGTCTACAGGTAGTAATATGAAATATTACAAATTCTTTAAAAACTCATAAAATATAAAACTCTGAGAGAAAGTCCTCTCCCAACTAGCCCCGCTCCGGCTCTATGCCTCACCAGATCCACCTGCAACATCGACTGCTCCCGTGTACCGCGTACACGATCATCGCCAAACACAAGCAGATAGGGTGAGCTAACAGAATAAAACATATGCATCAATTTATATAACAAAACACGAACAATCCAAGGAACTCCATCCTTTGGTCTCATCTCACATGGACGCCAACATATAATCCATGTTTTACATCTTTGATTGATAGTCTCAAGATATCGTTGCTGCCAACCTACAAGCCACCACTCGTAGAACACATGCGGGAACACTCGCTATTCTGAGCCACAACTCAAAGAATGCTCGTACTACCCTCCATCCTAAGCCACAACTCCAGGAATACTCCAGCATTTGACCCTTGAGATATCGCCCAAAGCCTCGTAGACCACGCACATCCAAAGCAAGCAAAACACGATGTCTGCTTCATCAAGAATCGCCTCGCACTCCACACGAGTCGCTAGACGCAAAAGGCTTCCAGACCGCCTGGCGGGGGACACGTGCTGCCAGGCGCCAAGTGCCTCTGATGCTATTGTTTCCACAAGCATCGCCTGGCGGACAACCCTTATCGCCAGGCACAACACGCTTCAATTCTCTATTGGTTTTGTAGCCATCGGTTGGCGATCAAACACCACCGCCAAGCGCTACACCAATACTTGCGTAATACTGGTTTTTAAGCACCTAAAACAAGGTAAAATCAATCCATTCACATTTCATATATATTCTCCACCTTTAAACCCATGCTAGCATTCAATTCTAACCAATGAATAACGCATGCTCAAACAAGTATAAGCAACACTATTCTAACAATTTAAGCACATGATCCTAGGCACCAATGTAAATTAATATTGACACACAAGCCTTCATCAATAACCAATTCTCCACATGTGACTAATCCAAAGGAACATTCAAATTGATATAGGCTTACCACATAACCCAATAATGCTTCATTAGAAGTTACTTGAAATTATCAAGAGCTTAATCATGTATTTCAAAGACTCAAAAATCAGCAATATTGAGTAACGTATATCTCTAGCTACTGTCCTCCAAATCCAATCTCCACCGTTCAAAGTGAAGAACTTCATGTTATGGACCACCTTTCAAAATTTCACCTATATCAGATGGTTAACGAATCGAGAATTGCAGTTTTACAAAAACTGCGCAAACTAGAAAAAAATGGTGGCGCCTAGTGCCCATATATCACGAAGGTTGCGCCTGGCGGTGCAAAACAGGCGCCTGGCGGTTCATGTACCGCGAAAAGTACGAAAAAAAACGTTTTTCGTGAACAGAACACCATGCACATCTCTGGTATGGCGCCTGGCGGCCAATTGGGTGCCGCCAGACGGTTCCTGCAGTTTCAGGAATCCAACAACCCTTCCCTTGCAACTACGAACCTCAACCAGCCCAACCATCTTGATTTCCTTCAGTTTCGACTCAATACTCACCACTCAAAGGTTTAGGATCACAATTCATCCAATAAGTTTGTAGTTCATTACGCAATTTGTTATACAATTTCCGAAAACCCCAATTCTTCCACCCTAACATTTATTCATAGCCAATCTCATTTGATTCCTTCGCACTACCATGACTTTTCACAATTAATCCCTTCCGTTTGGTCCAAATGTTGTTAAAATGCATTTTCCACTGAACCAAAGCAACCCAGAACATGCAGAACCCGAAAATCGAACCAAAACGAAAAGCATCGCCTAGCGGGTGTTCTTCACCGCCAGGCAGTTCATGATCAACCCAGAAAATTGGGTGGCGGGGCTTGCGTCGCCTGGCGGCACTAAGCTTGTAACATCCCGTTAGGATATTACTGGTTTAAATAAATAAAACAAATAAATATATAAGGACATCGCATTTATGAATAACCTCATTTCCCAAAACCGCGGGAAATTTAAAATTTATTAGATGTTCGCATAAAGTTTATCAACAGTTATTCCATAAACTAAAATAACAATGTTATAGTTTCACCCATCAGGGTTTACAACAGTTTCCAAAAACAAATCAAAGTAAATATAAGAAGTTCCCCCAGTAGGACCCCCACTCGCGGCTAAGCATCACCGGCTCCACCTGCATCAACATCCTCTGCTCACGTGTACCGCGTACACGATCATCGCCAAACACAAGCAGATAGGGTGAGCTTATGAAAACAACATACTTCATCATAGATATCATATAATCAATTTATCATATATAAGCTCCATAAATATCACAGTACCATCACCTAACCAATTCTCTAACATCTGGCCACAACCAGATCATTCGGGTTCTACCTCTTCTAGTGATTACCTCAAGGTAATTTGCTGCAAAACCTATCGGCCACAACCGACAGAGCACGTGTGGGAACCAATGCCACAGATCACACACCGTAACACCAGATGGAGTTCCCAATTACGAACATAGTCTGTAATGTCCCAAGACTACCAAACTCGTCAGTCAACAACTGAGGAGGACAATCTAACTGGACCCATCCGTACTGGCCACAACCAGCACACTCACACCGGCAACACTCGCCAACCCGAGCTCAACTCAAGGGTTCCTTGTATTCATCTGCCATCCTGAGCTCAACTCGAGGGATGCCATTCCGAGCTCAACTCGAGGAATGTACGTGCTTAACCCCTATCCCGAGCTTAACTCAAGGGATACGTTCCGAGCTCAACTCTAGGAACCCAACAATCTTACCTTTAAAGCACTACCAAAAGCCTTGTAGAACACCCTACAAAGTCCAAACACTAGGACTTACAGCAGCCAAATCGCCTAGCGGGGGACACGTACCGCTAGGCGCCACAGCTTCCACACCGCCTGGCATGGGACACGTACCGCCAGGCGCCAAGCGCCTCAAACACGCAAACACAGCAGCTGCCGCCTGGCGGATCAGCCCCCACCGCCAGGCGCCCAACTCTCCAGGACCCCACTGTTTCAGACACAACCGCCTAGCGGATTCACCTTCACTGCCAGGCGGACGTAACACCAGACTTCACTGTTTTTGTCGCCATCGCCTGGCGGAATCCTTTCCCTTCGCTAGGCGCCTCCTGCACCATCAACCCACTGGTTTCTCGCTATCGCCTGACGGACCTAGTTCTGCCGCCAGGCGCCGTATCAGTACTTGTGCAGTTCTGGTTTTGGTCAGATATTCTTCGCACCCTACTCACAGACCTACTTTCAATCCACTTGCGCTCCTAACTCAGTGTAAAGTATGTTATATTACATGAATATATACAATTATTCCCCTATACCACAACTCCCCACGAAATTATTCCACTTCAAAGGACTCCCCAATTGTTGGGAATACCCGTGTTCCTCCAAACCAATACCTATACGTAATTTATTAAGATCCTGACAGTACTGGAATATTTCATGAGCTAACATACAATATTTATAATTTACCATTCTCTCACTACCTTATACACCCATAATATTCAATTTATAGATAGATTGTAAATATCACTATACACCTGCCCTTACACCAGTCTTTTCGTTTAATTATAACTCCTATTGTAAAATTCTTATTAGATTCCCTTCCTTAGCAGAATAGAACACCAACTCATAATTTACATTTGACATTACCAAGGTTTTTATCCATCTCGCCTCTCCAACCCCCTCTCAAATACTAGAACTGAATTACCAAAGAACCAAACACCTAATATCCTAAAACACACTTCCAGACCCGAACGACCACTCGTATCCACGTCACTGTACTGGCGCCTGGCGGCTATTCCCGTGCCGCCAGGCGGTGCATCAAACTTCTGGTAAAATTTCCAGAATTTTAACACCTGCGCAGCCCCAACTCTTCCCTACTTTTCATTCCAGATTAATCTCCATCACTTCTCGCGTAATCTCACTTATATATTATGTTCCTCGCAGTCTACACCCACATCCCTTAAAAGTTATCCAAAGTATTTCAATCAGTGGTCATACTCACGACATCAAAACCCCAATTGTTCAACCCTAAACACTTGGTCACTGTTCCATTGAATTTCAATATCAATTACACTCGAAACCAAAGCATTTTTACACCAGATCAACTCCTAAGACCCACCCCTTGATTTCCCTCCGAACAATTCACGCCAAACGCTCAGGAAAAACTTAAAACGAGTATCGAACCAGCGCCGCCTGGCGGTCACAACCAATCCGTGAGGTGATTCATACAGAAACACCCAGAATAGCCCAGACTTTGAGTCGCCTGGCGGTACAGGGATTCACCGCCAGGCGCTGCACCCAGAAACACAGCAATATGCGCAGAAATAGATGAGCTGCCTGGTGGCTATGTATAGCCCGCCAGGCGGTTTCTGGAAAATTTCCTGAATTCAACAGAAACTCAGAATGAACACAGTGCATGCATAACTTAAATATTATTTTCACACAATTCACGCCAAACAAATATAATCGCGGTAAACTCCCCTAACCTGGATCCTTTTGAGCTTTAAACCTTGAAATTTGGATCATTCTCCTTCGAACACTAGCCCTCCTTGGCTCCTCTCTTTCCAGCCTCTCAATCTCTCCCAAACCTCACCAAGTTCCAGAATTTTCGTGCTCTCTCTGTAAGTCAATTTTCCAGATTGCCAAACCCTTCTCTCTACCTCACTATGGCCTTTTAAAGGTGCCCTAAAAACTTTGTGATAACATAAAAACGAACCTAAATTTAATTGGGATTTTAATTGCCATTCATGGACCCCTTTATGATCCAGCCTCTATTCTCCCTCTTGGCTGTCATTTCTTTACGGTTTACGTTAACCCTTCATCTTCATGCCAAAAACCAAAAATGACTAAAAAATGTTCACTTTAATTTCACCAAGATTTGAACCCATGACCATGCTAATGCCAACTCAATACACAACCACTTAATCAATTCATGTTTCATGCTAACAATCATAATTCAATTATCATAGTATTTCACCACACGATCATGCTATATTAAAATAACAACGAATAATAACACAATATGGCATACATAGGACCCGAACCTAAGTCCTCTCACACAATTATAGTACTCTCAACCACATGAGCTAGCACTTTTTCACGTCATTCCACTCATAATTAATGTCATAATTAATTCTCCTACCCGCATTTATTAACTAATTATTTATTTAATTAATTAAATTTCACGGGTCTTACAAAGCTCACCGCCAGGCAGTTCCTATTAGGAACTCAGAAAAATAGGCAAAATGCATGTGTCACCTGGCGGCAGTTCATCACCCGCCAGGCGGTTTCTGGAAAAATTCCCAGAAACGCGAAATTCAACAAAAATAGACATTGATCATGCAATAACATACGATACAACATACATTTAATTATTAACCAAT
>Ga0214543_1012396_pt1 | contig 11367 bp, 5 predicted proteins | sample CNSS2metaG_FD_160094 | JGI IMG/M metagenome (GOLD analysis project Ga0214543, IMG submission 160094) | Root nodule microbial communities from cowpea collected in UCLA plant growth center, Los Angeles, California, USA - CNSS2 | ecosystem: Host-associated > Plants > Roots > Nodule | place: USA...
ATGAATGCGTACCTTTAAATGATGGGGTCCACGTGTATTTATAGAACATTAATGACGTTTGACCATTGCATGGGCTGGGTTTTGACTTGGGCCCCAGCTTGGGCCATGAGTGGGCCTGGACCCCAAAACAGGCCCTGGAGGCCTATTGAAGGCGGGGCATTGATGTTAGTTAACTTTCTAGACAAGTAGTCGGTTTCGACCGGCTACCTGCCTAGGTGGCTTATGCCAGTGGTGTCCGGGTACTAGATGCTAGGCGGTTTTGATATGTCACTGTAAAGACCTTAACCATATATCTACAAGTTTAATTAACAAAGCACAGATAGGACAAAACAAAACATAAACCAAAATGAAAATGTGTAACAATAGAAAGTGTGTGAAGAAGGGTTCACACACAAAAAATAACCATGTTTCAGAACATGACAAAATGCACAAATCATAACTGATCACAAGCATCAAACAACCAAATTGTTTGCAGAACCACACTAAGGCAGACACAAAATTCAACTATACTACTTAAATGTGAGAAATTTAAGAATAATGTACTCAGCAACTCAGACATGTACCTAAATGTACCAACATTTTTGCACCAACCATGTGTCAAAAATAGTAGCTTATAGCAGATAATAGGAAGAGTGGTTACCCAATCATTACAATGGAGAAGAAAACAAATCATGGATAGTGTGCTTAAGATCACATATCCTAATATACTACAAAATCCCAGAAAGGAAAAAACAAAATAGCCAACACCAAACAAGCTAGAACTAATATCAATATCAACACAAGAAACGCCTTCTCTAGGGCACAAGCAAATTATTCAAAATTCCAACAGAAACCTTAAATGGACTAAACTAAAGACAGAGTAATTGATTCTACATCAGTGAAAAGTATGAGCCAATGATCACTTTTCATTGACATGATATGAATGGTGTATGATTCAAAACCTCACAACACTAAGAAAAAAGTCTAGTATAAAAACATGATTGCATTCTTCATATTAGTTAATGAACACTATCATACCATGCCACAAACAATCTTATGCTTCATGCACTTTTCAGATGTAGCAAACACAGGTAACAAATGAACAAATAAATATATTTATATATATAAAATGTATTGCAATCCACATGACATAATCGTCCAATATATAAAACACTTTCAGACAACTAAAATGGGGAAGCATGTGCAGGAAAAGATAATCTAAATATGCAATGAATAGAGACAATCATTCATTTGTTTATCATGGTCGGAATCGGCAACTAAGAATCTAGCCAAAAAAATAAGTGTCACATATTTAACTGCAGTTTCCCCACAATAAAGTATATAAAAGTTGAGTATGCAACTCCGACATGAATTTATCTTGTTGAAAAGTAACATACCAAGAAACTTCCAAGATATGAACATCATTTACTATATAATATTGCAAATATTACTATTAAAACAAAAATGAATGGTATTTTAAATCTTAAATGGAATTAAATTGCAAATGAAATAAATGTAACATCAACTTAAAGGAAAGCAATAAGGTGCAGTTATTGGTAATGGAAGTTTAGAAGTTTAGCAGACGAAAATCGAGCAACAGAAGAATTAAATAGCCCTAATTTCAGTTGGAGCAATGCAAACCAGAACATTATTGAATCTATTGTTTCTTGCTCCAAAGGGCCTTGATAAATGTATTTTAACCACCAAACAAGCAGAAAACCAACACCCAAAAAAAAAAAGAAAAAAAAAACTACTGAAAGTGAAATTCGGAGGCAGAACCAAAAGTGGTTTTGTTCTACGAAGAATGTATTTGGCGAGGTCTCAATGGAGGATAGTATAGAAGTGACAAGGTTTGGGGCGGGGTGCGTGGAGGTTAGTGACGAGGTTTGTAGCTGGGTGTGTTGAGGTTCGTGTAGCAGAAAAAGAAGTTTCGTGTAACATTCAAGTTTAGGGAGAACTTTCAGTTGACAAAGAGAAAAAGAGATTTTATAAAATAGGGGGTTAAACCCATCCTAACCCTGTCCCAACCCACATCACTAAGGGCTTTTGGCCCCTCATTAAGTGGGTCATTAAAATAAGGTTTAGTTTTAAAGGGGGTTGGGGCTGACCCATGGGTTGTGGGTTAAAATGACAGGTCTAATACCAACTATATTTAGTCCAAGTCATGTGAAAAGGGAAAAAGGTCTTCTCCCTATACCTCCAAAGGTTTCTCCTTCACCTTAAAGATTTATTGTGTTGACCATTTTGTCCCTCTAACTTAAGTAGGTAATTGTAATTAATATAATTATTGTATTTGGTATCGATGGTTCTATTTTTAAATTGATCCTACACCCTCGAAATTCACTTTCATTCCCACTCTGTTTCTTAGAAGCTAGCTCCACCACGAAACGTCATTTTCCATTTCCATTTTCACTTTCAGAATTTCAACGACATTTCGAACAATTTCTTCAGTTTTCTACATTGAGTTTCTTCCATCATTTGATTCAGCTTTTTCCTCACAGGTATATAAGTTATTGTTTGATGTTCAATATACAATTTATATAATGGTAATTGTAAGACCCGAGGAATTTAAATAATTAATTAAATAATTATTTAATAAATGCGGGTAGTAGGAGCCTTTAAGGCATTTAATGCAGATAGCTATGAAGTGGAAAAGTACTAGCTCAAGTGGTTGAGAGTACTTAAATGTGTGAGAGGACTTGGGATCAAGTCCTATGTATGCCGTTTGTGTGTTATTTAATTATTATATTTTTTAATAATATGCTAGAGCACGTTGAGTGATAATATCATCATAAAATTATATTAATCATCACGAAACATGAAATGGTTAAATGGTTGAACATTGAGTTGGCTTTGGCATGGTGAGGGGTTCAAACCTTGGTGAACCCAAATTAAACTTTATTTTTGCCAAAATATTCTTTGGCATGAAGGTGAAAGGGCAAGGAAACCTTAGAAGCCAAGGGAGGGTTGGAAAAAATTGAATGACATTAACCTTAGTTTAATTGTAATTTCGTTTTGCATAATTAATCCCACATTAAGACACCAATTATTGTCCAATTTAGGGAAAAATAGAGAGGTTTTCTGGTTGGTTTTGTTGGATGGGTAGAGGAATACGAAAATCAGAGTAAGGTGAGTGTATTGAGTGAGGCATTGAGGCTAAATTGAGGATAACTAAGGAAGGCTATTGGAAGCAAGGGAGAACCAAGGGCTACTCAAGTTTTAAGCAAAGGAAACCATGTAGGGGAGCTGGACTCCGTTATTTTTTATTTGTGTCATTATTTTCTTGAGATGTAAGATGAATTGGATGCACATATTCTGCTTATTCATGTGATTTTTGTGTTTTTGGAATTTTTCCAGAAACCGCTTGGCAGGTAATTCATCACCCAAGTTTTTTGCATTGGTTTTGCATTGGTTTTGGGTTCCTGAAGAGGAATCGCTTGACGGCGCCTCCCTGGCCGCCAGGCGACACATAACTGCAACCCAGGTTATGGGTTTTTGGTTAAATTGCCTGGCAACGATGAACACCCACCAGGCGACGCAAGTGGATTTGACTCAATTTTGGTATTTTGGGGTTTTGAGTTGATTCTGTTCGGGGAAAAAGACAATACTAACCATTTGGAAATGATTAGAAGCTAGAATTCGATGTAATATATATACTAATGGATTCAATTGAGTGAAAATTGTATGAACTTGTATATTAAGGTTGATGAATTGGGAATTTCTATAGTGGAAGCAATCTAAGGGAAAATGTGAATGAATTCGTGAGTGAGAAGTGTTAGGGATGAACCGTAATCCTAATAATTGGGATCGTATCCTATGGAGTCTTAAATTGATGGAAATCAGAGTTGTTGTGAAGGGGGTAAGGTTCGCAAGTGCATGAACCGTCTGGCGGCACCCTATTGGCCGCCAGGCGCTATACTAGAGTTGTATGGTGTTCTAATTCACGAAAAACACTTTTTTTCATATTTTCGCGGAAAAGGAACGGCCCGGCGCTGGGTTTGTACCACCAGGCGCTAGGCTCTTGATTCTGGGCGTTAGGCGCCACCGTTTTTCTGGTTTGCGCAATTTTCGTAAAATTGTATTTCTCGGTTTGTTAACCGTGTGATTTAGGTAAAATTATACAAGTGGTCCATAACATGTAGTTCTTCACTTTGAACGGTGGAGATTTGATTTGGAGGTCAGTAGCTAGAGTTATACGTTACTCAATATTGCTGATTTTGGAGTCGTTAAAATGCATGAATAACCTCTTGATAATTCTTAGTAACTTCTAATAAAGCATGATTAGGTTATGTGGTAAGTCTTTATCAATTTAAATGTTCCTTTGGGTTAGTCACATGTGGAGAATTGGTTTTTGGTGAAGACATGTGTGTCAATATTAATTGCATTGATGCATATGATATATGGTGATACTTGTGTACGCGTATGATGAAGCCATCTAAGTTGAGATTATGCATGTGAGTCATGTGATTTCTGGAAGCCTATATTCTTGATTGTGAATATGCTTATTTATAAGAGTAGGATTGATTTTTACCTTGTTCTAGGTGCTTAAAAACCAATACTGCGTAAGTACTGGTGTAGCGCCTAGCGGTGGTGTTTGACTGCTAGGCGATAGCTACAAAACCAGTAGAGTATTGAAGTGTGTGGCGCTTGGCGGTAAGGGGTTGTCCCGCCAAGCGATACGTGCTGAAACAGTAGCATTAGAGTTGCTTGGCGCTTGGCGGCACGTGTCCCCTGCTAGGCGATCTAGAAGCAGGCAGCGCCTGGCGGTACGTGTCCCCCGCCAGGCGATTTTACTGCAACAGCCTTGGGTTGCTGATTCTGTGTGCGTGATCTACAAGGCTTCTAGGATATCTTAAAGGTCGACTTGTTGGTGTTCCTTGAGTTGTGACTCGAAATAACATCTCTTTAGTTGTGGCTCAGAATGGCGGATGAACACGAGGAACTCTTGAGTTGTGGCTCGGGTTGGCGAGTGTTGTTGGTGTGAGTGTGCTGGTTGTGGCCAGTACGAATGGGTCCAGATAGATTGCCCATCACAGTAATCAGCTGACGAGTTTAGTAGTCTTGGGACGTTACGAACTATGTTTGTATTGGGAACTCCACCTGGCGTTACGGTGTGTGATCCGTAGCATGGTTTCCCATACGTGCTCTATCAGTTGTGGCCGATAGGTATGGCAACAAGACACCTAGAGGTACTCGCTAGAAGATGTAGAACACGAATAACATGGTGGTGGCCATGTGATGTGATATCAAAGGATGGAATTCCTTTGGGGTGATTGTGTGATTTGTATATTTGTGCCATATATATATATATATATATATATATATATATATATATTTATTTTGTTAGCTCACCCTATCTGCTTGTGTTTGGCGATGATCGTGTACGCGGTACACAAGAGTAAATGATGTTGCAGGTGGATTTGGTGAGGCTTAGCAGCGGAGCGGGGAAAACTCATGGGAACAGTTTTATAGAGTTTTATCATTTATGGTTTTGGAATAAAGATGTAATCTATTATAAGACTGTTTTGGTATTTTATTGAATTTTGAGAAGATTTGAACTTAGAGTTATTTTCATTATGAAATAAATTATTTGAAATTTCCCGTGTTCTTGGGAAATGGATTTATAATAAATGTGATTTTATTTTCTTATTTATTTTATTATTTAAACTTGTAATATCCGGTCGGGATGTTACGATAATTGATGTTATATTAATGTTTATTGATGTATAACTTTCGGTTTGTAAAATAACACTAAAAAAGTGAGAAATGGAGTGAAAAAACTAGGAAAACATTCACCGAGTTTAGACATCCAACTAAGAAAGTCAGCGAATTTCGAAAATCAATTCTTTTAAACAACAAATTTCAAAATCTGGTTAAATAAATGAGTTTTTTTAAGTATAAACCGGATATAAAATTCTGGTTCTCCCCTCAAACGGATTTGTATATCCATTTCATCCTCTTACGGCTTTCGACATCTATAACGATTCACACAAGTTTTTTGTTATCTTTTCAGTTTTTAAATTTGTAGTTACATGGATTTTTTGTAATTCATTATATATATATATTGCATTTATTGTTTTAATTTTTTTTAAATTTATTACTTTGTTATATGTATTATTCTTAATTTTTAATTTGGTTTCAATTTCTTTTTAATAAATATGAAAACATAAAATTAAATAAAAAAACATAACTTAAATATAATGATTAAATATAAAACGGAATATTTTTTATGTGATATAGGTGATTATAATCTTGGTATCTAAGATGGAAGATTTTTGTTTGAGTTTTATGTAATTACAAGGAAATTTGAGTTTCATGCCACAATTCTCTTGTTTTATTAATGATATGTGCAAGGGAGATTGTACACCTAACGTTCCAATTGATCAATTTTTTCTCACACATGCTGTGTTAATTAAGTGGGTTCAAAGGGTTTCTTATGATCTCGGTTTCGTTGTTGTCATAGTAAGATCCAATAAATATAATGGTCAAACGGGAAGAAAAACTTATAGTGGATATCATATCATTCACCCATTGTTACCCTGAGGCAAGAGCGTGGTTATTGTTTTATTCTAGTAGGGTGCAGACATTTATAGAGTTGATGGGCATGAATAGTACTTATGTTGATCTTATGCATGATTGATACTTGTATTTTGGTTATTATCATTATTATTTTTGTTTCTTTTTCTAATATTCTCTTATGGAGAATAAAAACGCTTTGTAATTATTTTTCCATGAAATGAAATACTAATTCCTCTAACCAAGGGACAAAACTATTTTGGCCTAAGTGTGACTATAACATAACATATAATAACTTCAAATCATAGATGAAAATAATAAATACAAAGTTCAACACAACAAAATATAGATATAACTTCTGTGTGTACTATACTAATATAAGTAAATAATGGAATATATATACAACATTAGATAAATCATATGCTATCTAGAATTGGATGACCATCTCCCTCGGACGTTACGACCTCTTCTACCTCCTTCATTCAGTTAACAAATAATTTGTAATGCCTCATTCTTTCGACCCAGGCGACAATACCTTTACTAACGTCTCAACATTCAATCTTCTTATGTAGGATGCCCACAACGCGTTTGACGACGAAAAATTAATTAAAATTGTTTCATAATATAAATAAATAAAAACATAAATTGGTTACAAGATGACTCTGGTCTCTACCAATTGGAATGTCATTTGACAGATGTCGGCATTGTCGGGGCACAAGACTTGGTCGCTCGTCCTCAACACCACGAATAAGATAGAGATGAGATATCTTTCTAAACCACTGTAATTATCCATCAACACGTGTAGATGGAGAGATCATTGATGTGACATTAATAAAGACATGTTGATGTGACATTGACAAAGACACAAAATCAAGTAAATGATGATAAACAATGCCACCACCTTGATGAAGCTAAAGAACATGTATATTTTCTGATACGTAGGAGTAATTTTGTGTGATCCATATGGAGTCCATATCACCCCATCATATATCAAGGCATCTAGTTGGGCCCTGACATCGTGTAGGCTGGAAGTTTGCCTTCTAGTTACAAACTGTGTAGCTCTAGGTCTGGTCTCATCGTAACTACTGGGTAACTTGCTTCCTTCCCAAAGTGGATAATGGATTTATATAATGAAACACTAAAGGAAATATAACTACAAGAGATATGTCTACCAATTAAAAAAACGAATTTGCGTAGTAAACTTTAGAATCCGATGCATTCAAGAAACAAATTTCATAAATGGATATTGGATTTGAAAATCCAATTCAATTTAAAAAGGATTTCACACCTCTTATACCGAAATTCAAAATTGGGTTAACATTTTCAACGAATTTGGAAATCTAGTTAACGTTATTATCGAATGTTGAAATACGATCAGTATATTATGTTTTTTTTATAACTATTTTCAATTTGTTTTTATAGTTTAGTTATAATTTTATTTATAAATGTTTTATAATTATTTTGAATTTATTTTTTATTTTTTATGATTTTGTTAGTTTTAGTTTTTAACTTTTATTTATTTAATGTATCTATTTTTATTTATTTGTTTATAATTTGTTATATATTTTAATAATTTAATGTTTATTGTTTTTATAATTTATTGTATTATTTTTTGTTTTAAGTCCGCCTTCTAAATTTATTATTATATATTTGTACCCTCCCGGACCAAGGATTTCTCCATTAAGCTAAGGACTTTGTAAAAAGCTAATTGATGGTTCAAGTCATAGAAGGATGTCTACATAAAGCCGAGGTCTCTGTAAGAAGCTAAGTAATGATTCAAGTCATAGAAAGATGTCTCCATAAAGCCGATGTTACTACAAGAAGCTAATAGATAGACTGTGATATGGAAAGATGTCTCCAAAAGGCAGAGTAACATTCTAGAATAACGAGACACGCTAAATATTTAAGGAAATAAAGGAGAATCTTAATAAAATGTTATCTCTCTCATATTTGGTAAATATAAATCAAACTAGGGGATATTATCATTATTTATTGTTCATTATCTTTTAGTTAGATTATTTGAGAATATATGATTATGTATATCGGTGGAAATTGTAACTGATTTGCCTATAAATAAGAATGCTACTCCCATAGCCGAGGGATGAAACTATTTTGGCCTGAGTATTATTTGTGAAGGTTAAGATATTCCCTTACTTTTTTCTTTGGTGTAAGGTTCATTCACACCTTTACCGGAAGAAATTAGCGCCCACCGTGGGGCCAAGTAAAACATGATTCCACAACCATCAAAGTGATAGAAATGTCGTCTATGAGAAGCGCCAAAAGGGAGGGGCTGTCTCAATAAGAGACCGTGGAAAGCATATGAGAGATACAATGACATTACACATAAATGAAAAGGAAAGTAGAGGAGGACTGAGTTTGAGCTAAGGCAAAGAAGGAAGAATCACAGAGGAAAGCAGAGGAGGAACTTTAATAACTACGATAAGAAATGTTTGAGGAGCGGGGACAATTATGAAAGGAGGGGAAAGCAACCCATTGGTGACTGGAAGAGGTGCTGCGTTAGCAAGAACAAATGCAAAAAACCAATGAAGAGATGCAACAATGTATAGAAATGTAGACCGACTACCCGCACTGACACTGCCTTATAACCTACATTGCTGAAAATCACCTATTTTCCCAAGAAATTATGGATGACCAAATTCTCAAAATTTTGTGGTCCCAAAAATTACTCCTTTCATGGGTAACTCAGACCCAGAAGCTCACTTGAAATCTTTCCAAGCCCTAATGCTGATTTTAGGCGAGACAGATGTTGTACGTTGTAAAATGTTTGTCAGTACTTTGGCGAAAATCGTTTCATGGAATGGATTGGAACTATCCCTAATGCCTCTATCAAGTCATTTAAAGAGTTCTCACATTACATTCTTGAATGATTCTCGGCCAATTCGGCAAGATCTTTGGAGATGGCCGACATGTTTGATGTACGACAGTAGGGAGACGAGTCTCTAAAATATTTTCTTAATCACTTTAACAACATCAGCATGAAGATAGTGCATCCCAATGAAGGATTTTTGGTCAAGGCCTTTATAAACAACCTCTACGTTAGTTCTTTCAGTGAATCCTTATATTGAATGCCATCGAGGACCCTAGTAGAAATACGATAAAGGGCGACGGTCGAAATAGAAATTGAAGAAGCTATGCGACACAAGAGGACGGGTGATAGGCGACTTATGTTAGGAACTCGGATTGACAGAGAGGTAAGAACATTAAAATGCGAGAGAACTCCACCCAAGAAGAAGCCAAATAAGAAATTTGCGACTTATGTAGTGCAAAAGCTAGGATAAGATCAGTGTAGGGAGTGACCTCGCAACTAGGAAGGGCCACACTTTAGTGCGGCACAATCAGAGATAATGGATGATGAGGACGTGGCTAAACACCTACGTTGACCTACACTGCGAACAAGGTACTAGGACATAATAGGGAAGCTTGGTGCAAGTTTCACCAAACCTCGAGTTGTGATACCAACCGTTGTTTCACACTGGAAAATCAATTAGCAACACTTGTAGATAAGGGACTTTTGTAGAGATACTTGGTTGAATCAAAAGAGGAAGACCGAAAAGTGAAGCCTTCAGCGATAGAGCCTCATGAAATTCCCACGTTAGGGGATTTCAATTCCATTGCATGCAGTTTTGTAGGAGGGTGGTTGACATGTTGGGAAGAAAGGTGCATCAAGTTTTAGTAGACTAGGACAGCTCAATGGATGTCATGTTCTAGGATACCTTCGTAGCGCTCCAAATTTCTAGAGATCGACTACAGGTTTTTTTATGGGGTGTTGGTAGGATTTTCGGGGAAGCAAGTAAAGGTGTAAGGGTATGTTGACCTTCGGACAACCTTCAAAGATGATAGTGCTGCAAAAGGGAGATTGTGAAATCAAGTTTGTTAAAACTAAAAATCAATTGGCGGATTTGTTTACAAAACCATTGGCTAGAGATAGATTTAACAAGCTAAGAACTGAACTAGGCATCTTAGACATCAAGAATGTGGTCTGATGTGTTTGTAGCATGTTAATCTTATGTACTAATGCATTGGTTTCATAAAAATCTGCTGCTGTATGCAAAAGTTAAAAACTGTCATAGTCAACCTGTTGATTTTGCATTTCAACGTGTTTATTTCACTTAAATCTGCCTCTGTTTGCAAAATTCATGATCTGTCAATCTGTTGTTTCTGTATTTCAACATGTTTATTTCACTTAAACTGCCATTGGATGATGAAAAATTGATCTGCTATGATTTTTGATCTGCTATTTTCATAATTCAGTATGTTGATTTCATTAAAACTGAATCTGGAAAAATGAAGTTCAATTTCACGATTTTTAATCGATTGATTTTAAAAATCAGTCAACTGATTTCACTTAACCAGATTCTATTTTAAATCTCTGATGCACTGATGCTGTTTTAGTCGACTGATTCTATTTTCAATGTGTTGATTTCACTTAAATTGTGCTTTTACTCACGAATTGAATTGTTAAGCTGACTTAGTCAAAACAAGCATCCTTTTTGTCAGGTACTATCTGCTCTTAACTGCCCATTTCATCAGTCATGTGTTACTTTTACTGAATTCTTTGACCAAAAAGCATACTTGTGTATAATTCCAATGTGCATGCAGCTCACATGATCTGAACTGATTGATTCTCTTAAAAAAACACATTGAAAACATCATGAATGCACAAGATACTGTTTTGGATTGCATTAAATTGATTTGGGTAACATAAAACGAATTAATTAGAAAAATCTGACCATTTAATCAATTGTTTCTGAAAATCAGTTTGTTGAATTATAAATACTGCACTTGTATTGCTGCATTTGCATCATACATCTCTTAGAAACAGCCATACCAACACTCATCATGCCTCGTCGT
>Ga0214543_1012400_pt1 | contig 11362 bp, 6 predicted proteins | sample CNSS2metaG_FD_160094 | JGI IMG/M metagenome (GOLD analysis project Ga0214543, IMG submission 160094) | Root nodule microbial communities from cowpea collected in UCLA plant growth center, Los Angeles, California, USA - CNSS2 | ecosystem: Host-associated > Plants > Roots > Nodule | place: USA...
TTCTTTGGTCTTTGAGAAAAGTAATAAATGTCAAATAAGACCTAAAGTGGTGATTAGGGTTTTTCTTAAGTAAGGGCTTTGGGATAGTCTATATTTTTGGGACAGTGTCGTTTGGGAGTGGGTAGGGTAAAAGGAAACACAAAAGTATCAAGAGTTAGAGCAGGAATAACAATCCAGTGAGGGGAGCTAACTGTTTTAGTTGTTTTAACTATTTTATTTGTTTAAACTTGTTTTTGTATCTTATTTGAGAATTTGAGAATATATATAACGAGTTTTGGTGGCATATTGATGTGGTGTGAGAAACCTTGTATCAACAAAGGATGATTGTTGACATGTTTGGGTGTGTGTGTCTCTCAGCAAGAGGTTACGTCTTGGGCTCTTTGATGACACTCCTTTCACGTGCTTAATGGAACAAGGAGGCTCCATGGCTTGATGTAGCAAAAGATAAGTGCAGAAAGTTAGTTTCGGTGGTGGTGAAGAAACTCTAAGAACATTGGGTCAATCTTAGAGGAGGAAGGCTAGAGGAGATTCAAAAAGAAGCTCTAGCTAAGTGACTCTCAAGTGCAAGTGTGGAGTGATCTCAACAACATATCCTTACACATTCAAGAGTGATTTTACAAGTGATGGTCTCATTTATAGTAGAAGACAAGCTCCAAATGCAACCTAAATGTGCACCGAAATTGAATGTAAATGCAAGCTGAAAAATGGCGCCTAGATCTAGATCTAACCTCCTAGATCCACAATTCTCAGATCACTAACCACATGGCATGGTCACGCCTCGCATCATTTACAACATGTGACAAGCTAGCAACATTCTCAGCCTTGGCTTTTTAAATTGGGCTTGAATGGATCCAATTTCAAAAGCTAGGTGAGTTATGGTCCAATCTACTTTCTAGACATTTTACAATTTATTTTGAAAGCATGGTCTAAACGCTTGGCCCAATTTAAATCTACACTAACGGACTAGGACAAGCCCACAAATCTTGATATCTTCCTTGGCCTATGAAAATAGCATTTGAAGCCCATGAAGCCCATTGGACTCTTGAAGCTCCATCTCTTATATCCTTCTCATCATGCCTCTAGTGATTGGGCCTATGCTTGGGCCCAAGTCATCATTCTTGGTAAACTCTACATGGTGGTAAAGCTGGTTAACTTTGCCCGTGAGTCTCTCCAAGAGAGTATTGATGAGTGAACTTCGTCCGAGACTTTGGGAGCAATGAGGGGTTCTAGCTCTAGTGGTGAGTGAATGATTGGTAAATTACATGTGTGGGTTGCAGTTGAGAACCTGATATTTGCGTAGTTCTCGGCGCACGAAAGGCTGAAAACTCTGTGAGAGGGTGTAACAATTGCGGAAGTAGTTTATCAGGTGGTTTTGTACGAGTCGATGTCTTGTGTTCAGACCATTTGTGTGTTGAACTTGTGTGCGAGATCATGAGTGGTTGCATTGTTGCTTAGATAACATGTTTTGAGCTAGGTTATGATCATGGGTCAGGTTAGAATGTTGGTTGAGGGATATAATGTGAATTTTATATTGTTTAGTTGTGAATTATGAATGTAAGGTTGGTTGTTTGTATATTATCTTACCCTTATTTTATTTATGTGACTCTAATGATCGTATTTTTATACATGAGCAGATGATCTTATCGGTGCTGAGGAAAATCCACAACATTAGAGAAAGTGGTTAATATTGAGAGATATTTGGGAGAGCATTTTAGTCTTAGGTTTTTCCTTTTCAATAAATTCCATGTTTTTAAAACAATGTTTATTTATTTATTGAGATTTCAAATAAGAGATGAAAAGTTCTATTCTAATTATGTAATTTTTGTTAATTATAGATTCTAGGATGTGAAAATTTGGGATGTTACATAAACCCAACCTCACTTGGGTCCAACACGACTCAGCCTGACACTGATCCCACTTGAGCTCGGTCTAACCTGACCAACCTTAACTTGAGCTTGACTTAGTCCCACTCATCTTGATCTGGGCTAGGCCTGACCCAGCCTAACATGGGGAGGTGAGCTAATCTACAATGGTTGCCACCAACGATGAGTGAAGATTCTCCATGACTTGCTCTTATGTGAAAACCTATAGCTAGAGAGTGGAAAAAGCATGGCTGGCTGGGAGATTTTTTGATACTTCAAGTCCAAAAATATCATTGATTCAATACTATAAGTGATGAGAAACAGAGATGATAGCTGCTGTGGGAAGAATATCATGTTGTGGAAATGAACAAAACTTATAAAATCACTAAAGCACTAATGTTATCTTGAAAAGTATATGTGAGTAATGGGTAAGACAAAAACTAGCGTACAGCAAAAAACACAAGACAGCATTTACCCTCTTTTGAAGAGAATCCTACACAATCTGGAATGTTTATGTTTAAGTCATCCTATAGTATTCAACATTCTTATGGTGTGGGACAATTTCTTTTAAAGATACAATTGATGACAGCAAAATAAACACATAACATACTGTTAGAAGTGGGCTTTAAGCCTAACTCAACCCCACAAAATCGACTTATAAGGTGAGGATTGCACCCACTTATATATTGTGAATTGGCCTTATCTTTAGTCGATGTGGGACTTCCAACACACCCCCTCACGCCGAGGTATATTCATCTCGTGTGTGGGACAAGAAATTAATGGGTGGTCCGTTAGCGGCCCGATATCGGGTGAAACAGAATGTCCAAGAAAATTCACTAGGATAGGCTCTAACTTGGTTCTGATACCATGTTAGAATTGGGCTTTAAGCCTATTGATTATATTTGTAACAAGCTTGGCACATACGATTTGTATGCTCCAGCTTGAGGGAGAGTGTTAGATATTGTTTGATATTATTAAGATATTGTTAGATATTGTTAAGCACAATATCAAACAATATCTTCTATTTACTCTATTTATTTTCAGTTACTCTTTTTAATTGTACCTCTCTCTATTATAAATAGATTACCCTATGTGTGGTTTATACACAAGGGAGATTAATCTCAAACCCTATTTTCTTTATTTTCAACACATACCAAAAGTAGAAACTAGAAAGACTAAACTATTGGTGATGAAAATGATAAACTAAAAGGAGCTTATACCTTTAGTCTGTCAAACACAACCAAGCATTTTTCTTCATTACCAATCATTGTATAACCATCCATCATGGTATGATATATGTCAATGGGAGCATCTATCCCTTGTTCTTCCATCTCCCTCACCAAGGCTTCAGCTCGATCCATATTGCATGTCTGACTGTAAAATGCATCAGGATATCAAAAACAATGAGAGAAAAGAAGGAAGAAAATTGAATAGAAATGGCAATCATTTGAAAATGAACAAAAATTAGAAATTTACAGAAACAGAAATGTAACTTAATAGACAGAAACATTAAACACACTACTGAATAATTAACTGGTTTTGTTTAACTTTTTACCCAACATTGAATTAACTGACAACTTGATCGGCAGTTTTTTTTGTCTTGGCAAATATTGATACTAACATTATGTTTATAGTCCTTCAAAATATAGGATAAATCTAATATTGGTCCCCATTTAAAAAGAAAACAGTTTAGTCTCTCAAATATAAACAAATATGGTTATAGTCCCTAAACACTAAATTGGAGGGCTGAAATGATTTTTTAGAACAGCTTTCAGTCCCTCAAATTTATTATTTAGTACTAAAACCATTTTTTTTTTCAAATTTGAGACACAAAAATCAACTTTATTTGGAGAACCACAAGAAGATTCACCCCAAATTTAAGGACTAGAAATTTAATTAACCTATTAGTATTTATTTCCCAGATAAAGGTTTCACAAGAAAAATATGGAAATGACAAAAGTAAATTTCGAGGAAATTTCTCCATTTAGCAATGATCTACCCAATACCTACAGCACATGACAATTAAAGGTCTATCACGCAAATAAAAATGAACCCTTGAAAGAAATATGAATGATTACCAGTGCGCATAAATTATGCTCCCATAAATGACAGCATTTAAAGATGGCAGCTTCTCTTTTGCCTCCTTAAACCAATGATCTGCAGCACTTCCAAAACAACATCAACTAGTTATCTCCGTGATACAAACTGATGCATTAATCTGAACTCATTCATTAACAGGCCATCAAACTATTTCCCATATAGAACTAATCAAAACTTTCACACAAGCACCACGAAATGTGAGACTGAGGTTGTTTAAATATGAAAAAATAGAAATCAGGAAGAAACCAGAAAATTCAAAGATAAAAATATCCAATCACTTAGACATCAGAGAAAAACAACAAACCCAACCATAGCAGTACACTTCAGTCTTCACACTTTGGTGGTTGGGGATGAGAAGACCAAGTGAGCACAACAGTAAGTGTTGCAACGTTAAAGTTTACCAGGCTTTTATGGGGAAAAAAGTAGAAGGGCCAAAAAAATGACAGAGTTACTGATGGCATCTAACCTACATAAATAACTTTCACAATAAAGTATATACAGGTCTATGGCTTCCTTAAAAACTGGAAAAATAGGCATTGTATTTCTAAAGTCCAGGGGCAATCAGCAGCTACGATTCCATTCTGGATATGTTCACTGAAGTTTTGAAAGTTTACTTTTTATTGTTTGGATTCAGTTTCTCCATTACACAATAAATACAATGTTTTTCCACTAAAAGAAAAAAATGGAATAGAAACTATCCTTTCAAGATTCATCCCAGTGCACTGCTGAACTGACCAAAATGATAGTTTTGGACTAGTCACACGAGATGCACAAGAATCATCATTGGCACCTTTCATTTTTTTTTCCCTTTGGCATGGTATCAGAGCTGAACAACAGAGTAGTCTGAACAACATTGTTCATAAATTTAAGATAAAATTCAAAAATTCAGCACATCTAAAGTGGGCATGCTTACTAACCATACATCAAGCCCAAATTAATGGGGCAAGTTAGAGAGAAAAAAACTCACCAAACCATATATAACTTCACCTAATAGCTTAATCTACAAGGATAATGGGTACATGACCAAAAGAAAGAAAGAAATAACTAACAAGCAGAAACAATACTTCAACAAAAAGATTCAATAATGGCCAGAAATTTATCTGGTTTACATACTCAGCATTGGCCATTCTAGCAAATCCTCCCACAATTATACTGTATGTCACTATAGTGATTTCAATGCCCTCTTCCTTCATCTTTCTAACACAATGTAAAGCTTCTTCCATGTCTCTACCAACTGCATAAGCATGAATCAGACTGCAAACATTTAACATGCATTAATTACTAAGGTCAGAAGAAACAGCAAATATTGTGCTTTTTAATTTAACTTTGAAGAGAAGAAAGAGTTGAAAAAACTAGGATAAACTCTCCTTAAACCAAAGAACAAAATAAAAACGGAAAAACATAACAAATACAGAATTCCAAATAAAATCCCTAAAGAAGTATTAGAGTTCTAGAGAGAGAACAAAAGAGAAATAGAAAAGGTAATTTGTATTGATGAAAAGTTACTTATGTGATAACAAGGTGGGATTCCAAACACCATCTCACCAAAAATTGGACATCTCAAGCATGAAACTAGATATTTGAGGGTGGTTCGATAGCAACCCAATAGTTGGTGACATGATATAGACCCAATAAATTTTGTTAAAATAGACTTTGATACCATCATAGAAAGTGGACTTTCAGCCTGATTCATCCTCACAAAAGTATTTGTAAAGTGAGGTTTGCACTCACTTATATATTACAATTTAGCTATATCTTTAGTTGATGCGAGATCTCAACCAAGAACATTGTTTGAAGGGTGAAAATTAGAAATATCAGAGATTCAACATTTAAATATTCTTTTTCCCAAATCAATATTTAATAGTATTCAACTTTGAAAAGAAAAGTTAATGGATTCACATGCTCATCTCTAAAAAGATAACACCTCACAATCATAATGTGGTTATAGCTTAAAAGCTAAAAACATTTTTTGCCGATGCTGATATTCAAATTATACCCCAGATACAAAGCAAAAAATTTAAAGAATTTACCTACTATACACATGTGAAGAAGGCTCTATTCCCCTTGCTCGCATACTCTCAAATGTTTGGCGTGCATGATGCATGTCCCCTCGTCGTGCATAATATTTAACCATTAAACCATATTCCTTTCTAGCAGGCTGAAAAATTAAGGAAAATGAAATGAATTCAAGAACAATACTTATAATTCAAATTACAAAACTGGCACACTAAAATTTTCCTTGCAACTTTTATGGGTATGCACTAAAAAACGCTATTACCTTTTCTAAAAATAAAAGGAAGCATTGTTACCAATATAAAAGTATTGGCTTTGACCCAAAACATAGGTTTCTTTTTCTTTAATTTCACACAAGAAATAGACAAACTTAATAATTAAGGTAAACAAGAATTTTTAACCAATAACAAAAAGAAGTAGCATTACCGTAATGCCTTGTCTCAACGATTTTTATGTTGCATACATTACTGTGCGAAAAATCAAACAGAACATGCTGGCATAACTGAAGAAAATCAAGATACCTATTATTTATGTTAGCATAGGTCCATGTTTTAGGCCCATTTATTTATTGCTCTTAGGGTTACCTTTGTTATACACCTTTTGTGGCATTTCATACTCACTCAATAATATACCATCCCTTCTTCATGTGTTTCTATAATAATAGGGATATCAAGAGCACCATGATTGAGAAGGGATCCTTGCAGTAGTTCCTCTTTCCTAAACCCTTAGTCATGCGCCCTAAACCTATTTCGCAAAAGCAAAAGTTATGATTGGAAGGAATTCTTGCAGTAGTTCTTCTCTCTTAAGCACCAAGCCCAAAGCCTCTTTTGCAATTTTTCAGGTTTCACCTTATCACAATTTTATTTTATGCTTTGAGGTGTTTTTGAAGATTTTGCAGTTTTGTCCATGCAATTTTGTACGAGGAGGCTTTGCAAGTTTGTACAAGGAGGCTTGAAAATTTTGTACGACTTTAAGGTATTTGCAATCCTCTAATATTGGGTTTGTACTCTTTTTGTTTGTTGCTTCCGCTGTGTGGTTTTGTATTCGATTTGTTATGACTTGTAAAGATGATTCTCTTAAGTCTATTAATGTGCAATTGAATAATAAAAATTATTCCTACTGGAGTTATGTTATGAAAAACTTTCTCGTGGAAATTCCATGTGGGTTATATTTCAAGTGCTAAGGCAAAACTGATTGATACTAAAGCCTATGATTATACTATTTCTTTAGCGGTATGGGATGTTGACAACTCTAAAATTATCACTTAGGTCCATAATTCTTTTACACACTCGATTGACGCTCAATTGACAAAATATGATACTCGCTCAATTGACAAAATATGATACTGCAAAAGGAGGTCTGGGATCACTTATTATTAGCAGAGGAAATTAGACTTGTTTCCCAATCACAACCCAACATAGCCTTGCAATCTCAAAGTACATCATCACCAAATATATCCTCTGACAAATGGATCATTGATTCAGGTGCCACTAATAATATGTCACATCATTTATCATTCTTTTGTTTCGTTATCACCTGACTCATCCATGTCAAGTGCAACTACTAACAGTGGTTTAATTCCATTATCTGGTATTGGTACCATTGCCACCCATCTTTGTCTTTGTCACCTGATATTGTTATGAATCTTGCTTTTGTTGGGAAAATATGTGATTTTGGATATAATGTGTGTTTCCCTCCATCTGCATGTTTTGTACAAGACCGCATATCTCAAAAGGTGATTGAGATAGGTTGTAGGTAAGGTGGACTTTATGTCTTGAATCAGTTCAACGAATCAATAGTTGCAGCTTCTAGTGTGGATTTATCTTCGTTTAGTTTGTCTTCTTCTTAACCTTTTTATTTGTGCATTCTCTCGTTTAGGTCATATTTCTGCATCTCGTTTAAAATTTTTAGCATTTACAAGAGTTTTTGGTACTCTGGGCATTCATGATATTTTTTGATTGTAGTGGTTGTAAACTGGCAAAGTTTTTTGCTTTACCTCTTTGTAAAAGTATTTCTTCTTCTCTTGCTCCTTTTGATCTTGTGCATTCTGATGTGTGGGGACCTTCTCCTGTATCCACCAAAGGAGGTTCTAGATATTATGTCTCTTTCATTTATGACTTTACTCGTTTCACTTGGATCTACCTTTTGAAACGTCAGTCTAATTTTCTCACAATTTCAAAAAATTTATTACTCTTGTAAAGAGACAACACTCTACTACCATAAAAACCTTTCATTGTGACTTGGGGGTGAATACACTTCTAATGATTTTACCACTTTACTTGCCTCTAATGAAATTATACATCAAATGACACTCCTCAACAAAATGGCGTTGCTGAAAAAAAACATCGTCATCTTCTTGAGATTGCAAGATCATTCTTATTATCTGCATATGTTTCAAGTATCTTTTGGGGAAGCTATTCTTACAACAACTCATGTTGTGAATCGGATCCTGACTTCACATAATTCTGGTTTGTCTCCTTTTGAAAAATTGTACGGTCATGCACCTGATTACTCTGCTTTGAGTGTTTTTGGATGTACATATTTTGTTCTAAAACCACATGTTGAGCGTACTAAATTATCAGCTAAGTCTACTTTGTGTGTCTTTATGGGATATGGTCTTGGTAAAAAAGGATATCGTTGCTTTGATCAGTTAGTAAAAAATTGTATGTCTCACGTCATGTTGTATTTTTAGAACATATTCTATTCTTTTCTATTCCAGCTAACTCACATTATTTGACTACATATGATGTCATTAAAATTGATCCTTTTGATATTGATGACACTACACCTACTTTCATACCAATTACAAATATTGCACCAGAGGTTGTACCTGTTGATTCCCCTACTACGCTTGCTCAATCATCTCCTTAGGTTGTTGCTCTTTTGCCACTTATTCGACCTAGTCGTAATCGTAAGTCTACTCAACTACTAGATTTTGTTTATTCCTCTTATTCTGGTTCATTTACTACTTTTATTGCCTCTATTCATCGTCTTCATGAGCCTTCATCCTATAGAAAGGCTATGTGTGATCCACTTTGGCTGAATGCTATGGCTGAGGAACTTACTGCTCTACATCAGACTCAGACATGGGATCTAGTTCCCCTACCACCAGGAAAACATCCTATGATCTCACTGGGTATACAAAATCAAGACAAAAGCAGATGGTTCAATTAAAAGGTATAAAGCTAGACTTGTTGCTAAAAGATATACTCAATAGTATAGCATAGATTATGAGGAAATATTTGCTCCTGTGGCAAAGATGACTATTGTTAAAAACCTTGATTGTTATCGCTTCGATTTTGCAATGGAAGATTTTTCAAATCGACGTGGAGAATGCTTTTTTGAATGGTAATCTACATGAGGAAGTCTACATGATTCCACCACCAGGTGTCTCTCACACATCAGGCAAAGTTTGAGGGGATGTTAACGTAGGCCCATGTTTTAGGTTCATTTACTTATTGCTCTTAGGGTTACCTTTGTGTATATATAGCACACATCTTGTAACATTTCATACTCACTCAATAATATACAATCTCCTTCTTCATATTTTCTTTATTTTCTACAATCTACCCTCTCTAGCTACCCTCAAGAGTCCCACCTATTCAACAAGAATAATACAAAATAAAATGTCTTAGCAATTGCCCTTCAGAAATTGAAACTAGAAGCCAAAATAAAATGTCCATGTCTTCAAAATTGCATCTTTAATTCCATATTCATTTGAGTCTAATATCAACTTTTCTCTTTAATTTCTAAGCCATCATATTGAAGCCCCCTTGTTTTAATATAACTTTTACCAATGTCACTTGTGTTACTATTTAGGTACAGGGAGACATAATTCATGGATGAACCTTACAAATTACAATTGTGGGAAGTTTGTTTTCAGAAAATATTCGTTTTACTTTATTTCCTACTTCGAGAGGCATGTAAAGTAACATCGAACAACTCTTCATGATTTTCTACTTTCATTTATTGTTTTCACTGCTTCCTAAAGGTTCATGTAATGACATTAGGTTCATGTAATGTCAAAATGTCAGACACAATAGCAACTTAAAAATCAAGCAATTTAACTTTCATGCCTTGTCCTTGTAATGCCAAGAAATTCGAAATCATAACAAGTTCTACTTTTAAGATGTCACTGAAAAAGGAAAAAGTTTCCTCAAAGTGAAATAGCTGTACAATCAGAAGTGTCTCTAGCAAGTATACTTATCCACTTTACTGAAAAAAACTAGACAAGTAACCAATGAATAAATCATTCATTTCATCACTAAAGTATTACTACCACTTGCATAATCCTTTAAATAAACTAATTATAAAGAACCTCTCCAAATTAGAACATGGAGGTTAGTAAAATTTACACTTTCTTGTATTTTATTGTAATGTGTCTCAAAGTCCTATCAAATTATTTGCTTATATATATTCGAAAGGATTGATCTCTGGTAAAAGGGTTAAGTATTTATGATGTTGTAGGTGAGTATGGGGGAGAAGACTTATACCCATAGGGCCAGAGTCTCTGATTCATGTGACACAAGTTGGCGGCTATCAGAAGACTAAATTGATGGATATTCCTCTGAATGTGATAGGAGAATATTATCCCATGCTAGCCAGAAGATTATCAAAAACAATTTTGGATATCTTTTATTTGCAGAAAAATTGCATTCTCATGCCTTCACACATTTTTTTCCTATCAAAAAAACCTGTTACACAATATAAAGGACAACCTTAATTTTGTAAGATTGACTCTAAACTCTCATTCTAAGATGATGTTACAACCTACTGGAGGAAAACATAAGTAAGGGCAGCTCTATCTTCATAGTTAGGTAGGTCTAAATCTACGTTCTAAGAATTCCTATACTAAAAGAATTGGAAATGTAAAAGTTACCAACTAACCCCACTATAACATCTATTTTTACTTTTCCATTTTTAAGTATTTTAAAATTAAAAATGTTCCTAGAATCCTTAAATGTTATCCAAACACATTTTTAGACATATATAACAATCTTGAGAATGTAATTTGTCATAATGCAGCAGCATAACTTGAAACAAACCACTTTAGGAACTATTTGTATAGGAAGTTTATATACATGTATAAATATATGTGTGTATGTATAGAAAAAGATGATAAACCTTCTTAATTTTCTCGAAGGCTGTCACAACGGCCTGCCAATTCTCGGGCTGGGTTTCCAGAACCTTCTGGAACCCCTTCCTTGATCCGTCCCTCTCCTCATGCCACCTGGATGGATACTCTCCCTTGTCGCCATTTCCTTCCAACCACCGCGCCCGCTCTTGACTCTTCTCCCTCATCCTCTTACCGTCGTCTAGCTTCACCGTTAGAACTCTCCCGTGAAACTCTACGCCGTCAAACTCAACAGCTCGCATCGCCGCCTTGT
>Ga0214543_1012403_pt1 | contig 11360 bp, 2 predicted proteins | sample CNSS2metaG_FD_160094 | JGI IMG/M metagenome (GOLD analysis project Ga0214543, IMG submission 160094) | Root nodule microbial communities from cowpea collected in UCLA plant growth center, Los Angeles, California, USA - CNSS2 | ecosystem: Host-associated > Plants > Roots > Nodule | place: USA...
TAAAAATATGGCTTTTAAAATTATTTTTACAAAAATAATTATTAATGAAAATTTTAAAATTGTTATAAAATAATGTTTAAAAAATAATTATTAATTATAAAATTTTTTATTACATTATTTTATAAATATGTTTATATTAAAATATGTTACTTTCATTTACACATTTTATTATTTTTTCTACGACAACTCAAACTTATATAATGATAATTTTTAATCATATTTAAAATAAAGGAGAATTTGGTAATCTTGTTTTTTCTTGATTTAAATATAACTTTTAATCTATCACATCCATCAAATCACTTATAAACTTCAACAAACTTTACTCTAAATCCAGTCACTTTCACCTTTAATCCCCTTAAAGTGAACAAGACAAGCTTCATACTCTAATTCACTTGAATACATTCTCTTCCTCTTCCTCCAATCAACGTTGAGGAGAGAGACGGGAAGCAAGATGGAAATTCCTCTATTCTTCAATCATCTTTGTTATGCAATGATTTGAGGTTGATATCAAGATTACAATTATGTCCGCAATTTTTTTTTTCAACTTAATTATGAAAATGATGGAAAATATGACATTTGAAAGTATTTTTACAAAAATAATTAATAACGAAAGTTTGAAAATTGTTCTAAATTTTTTTTATTAAATTTTGTTATAAATATTTTTTATTAAAATATGTTACTTTCATTTCTACGTGTTAATATTTTTTTTTACGACAAATCAAACTTATATAATGATATTTTTAATTATTTTTAAAATAAAGGACAATTTGGTAATCTTATTTTTCATTGATTTAAATATAATTTTAATACATCACATCCAAGAAATCACTCATAAACTTTAACAAATTTATTCTAAATCCACCCTCTTTCACCTTTAATCCACTTAAAGTGAATAATACAAACTTCAACCAGTAAACCACTTGATGTCATCCTCTCCCTCTACTCCAATCAACCTTGAGGGAGAAAGAGGGGAAGGAAGAGGAAAATTCTTCTATTTTTAAAATCATCTCTATTATGTCTTAGTTTGAGGGTGATATCAAGATTACAATTATGTCCGCAATTTATTTTTCAGCTTAATTATGAAAATGATTTAAAAATATGGCTTTTAAAATTATTTTTACAAAAATAATTATTAATGAAAATTTTAAAATTGTTATAAAATAATGTTTAAAAAATAATTATTAATTATAAAATTTTTTATTACATTATTTTATAAATATTTTTTTATTGAAATATGTTATTTTCATTTATACATATTAATTTTTTTTTCTACAACAAATCAAACTTATATAATGATAATTTTTAATCATATTTATAATAAAGAACAATTTGGTAATCTTGTTTTTGCTTGATTTAAATATAATATTTAATATATCACATCCATCAAATCACTCACAAACTTCAACAAAATTTACTCTAAATCCACTCACGAATTTAATCCCCTTAAAGTGAACAAGACAAGCTTCACACTATAATCCACTTGATGTCCTCCTCTCCCTCTCTCTCGAATCAACCTTCAGGGAGAGAGAGGGGAAGGAAGGGAGAAATTTCTCTCTTTTCAATCATCTCTGTTATGCCATGGTTTGAGGGTGATATCAAGATTACAATTATGTCTGCAATTTAGTTTTCAACTTAATTATAAAAATGATGTAAAAATATGGCTTTTGAAATTATTTTTACAAAAATAATTAATAACGAAAATTTTAAAATTGTTATAAAATAAGGTTTAAAAAATAATTATTAATTATAAAATTTTTTATTATATTATTTTATAATTTTTTTTATTAAAATATGTTACATAATGATTGATGAGTGTTTATTTTTGACCTCATTCAGTGTTTAATTCTGAGTATTTAATTGAATTTGTGTGCGTAAAGAGTGATTTAATTAACAATTCTGATAATTAGGCTATTTGAACTTGTGTGATAAAAATGTCTTAAAAAGTGATTTTTAGTTGCATAAATTATTTTTTGGATATTTTAACGTTTGTTGATGCAGCTGAAGTTAAGATTAAGCTTATTTAAAGGTGGGAAAATAAATTGATTGAAATTACAAAACACCTTTAAATAAGGCTAAAATCAGCAAGTTCTGAAAAAATCACTTTTGTACCCCATACTTTACTTATACACTCCCCTCTTTCAAAATGGGTTTAACAAAACATACTTCTGCACCCCTGCCTTTGTCTATTTGCACCTTTTTTTCCACTCATAAAATAGATGCACTCAGATGTTGCCATGTAGCTATCCTCAACTTTTAAAATTGGCCAACCAGCACAAGCCACGTGGGCTTAATCTCCACTAAAGAATCTGAGCCAATAACATGTTGCCACGTCGTCATCTTCAACTCCACACAACCAAAAACCCTAACCTCCATCTTCACCATGTTTCCGTTGCCAAACCACCGTTAGCCATGGACCTCGCCGGCAGCACCTGCACCAATCACGACAACCACCACAGCTTTGGAATCGTTTTCATTGCCATTGTTTCGCAACAACAACATACTCCTCACACTCGCATTCCACGGACCTACAAAACACCGTGTGGGGGAGACAAACTGTAGGTAGGAGTTTTCTTTTTGTTCTTCAATTTTTGGTATTTTTGTTCATTTAAAAAGAAAAAAAAATTGTGATTTCTTTTTGAGAAAATTGTGAAAGTATTAACTTTTTACTAAGTGAAACTTTTAAACAATATGTCTCATAAGAAATCCACCAAAAAATATTTCCCTGCTTTCAATAAAACATATTGACATTGGATTTTTAGGATTTGATTCAATAATTGGTAATGCTGGAAAAAATAAAAGTCATGTTGATATAAGTGGATTGTTTCTATGATTTGCTAATTGAGTTGATTTGAGAATTTCTTGATTAAATCTTTTGTGAAAGAGTTTTGACCTTGTGAGTCTTGAGCCTTAATGCAAAGGATGGATCACCATGTGCCATTCCTATTTTTTTCTTGAGTGACTTGCTCATGTTTGTTTATACTCAAATATTTAGCTTGATTCTTTTGTTTTGCAACTTATGTGAATATGCATGATTTGATATGACTTAGGCATTTCTTGTTTTTAGCTACTTGGCTAAATAAGCTCACCTTGATATTAATCCATTGATAGCCCTTTTGACCTTTAAACCTTTTTTTCTTGTTTTAAGCCCATTGTAAACCATTAAAAAGAAAAAGACCATGTTTTTCCTTATCTGAGGAAGGAATAAAGGAGCTAGTGGATTGTGATAGGATTGGTTGAGGAATAAAGTGCGTGGGTGAGTACCTCACCCACAAATTAATAAAAATGGCAAAAGGAAAAAATGTTGATAAAAAAGTATTGAAATGAAAAAAATAATTGCTTTCTAAAAAAAAGAGAGAGCAACAAAGCAATAAACGAAAAAGAGTTGTTTTTGAAATTATGTTCCATTATTCTTCCAACATTACTATCAAAACCCCAAAAATCCTAAAATTTTTCCTACCTTTGCCTTGGCCCCATCATAACCTGTGAAAAGTCCTCATGATCTTTGAATGCATGTTTTCTGAAAGTTTGTGAATATCAGAGTCTTGTTAAGTATTATGAGTGTTTACTTGCATGAGTATTTTGAGTGAAAACACAAGTCAAAACACTTGAGAGACTTTTGGTGAGAAAATACACATTTAACTTGAGTGCTTTCTTTCATAATTGATTGTCTTGTGAACTCAAAAGATTAACTCATGTGTTAAAAATAGAATCTTTACGTTTGTTTATGCATGGTAACTTGATTTCTAGAATATTAATTTGTCTCAAGTAAGGTTCATTCCTTTGATCCATTGTTGATGTGAAATAAAATACCTCAGAACAAGTTTTGGAATTGCTCAATTTTGCCCAGGAGTGCAAAAGTATAAGTGCGTGGTTATGATGAGTGCGTATTTTTGCCCTCATTCAGTGTTTAATTCTGAGTATTTAATTGAATTTGTGTGTTTAAAGAGTGATTTAATTAACAATTCTGATAATTAGGCTATTTGAACTTGTGTGATAAAAATGTCTTAAAAAGTGATTTTTAACTACATAAATTATTTTTGGATATTTTAACGTTTGTTGATGCAGCTGAAGTTAAGATTAAGCTTATTTAAAGGTGGGAAAATAAATGGATTGAAATTACAAAACAGCTTTAAATAAGGCTAAAATCAGTAAGTTCTAGAAAAATCACTTTTGTACCCCATACATTACTTATACACTCCCTTCTTTCAAAATGGGTCTCACAAAACCTACTTCTGCACCCCTTCCTTTGTCTATTTGCACCCCTTTTTCCACTCATAAAATAGATGCACTCAGATGTTGCCATGTGGCGATCCTAAACTTTTAAAATTGACCAACCAGTACAAGCCATGTGGGCTTAATCTCCACTAAAGAATATGAGCCAATAACATGTTGCCACGTCATCATTTTCATCTCCACACAACAAAAAACCCTAGCCTCCATCTTCACCATGTTTCCATCGCCGAACCACCGTCAACCTTGGATCTCGTCGGCAGCACCTGCACCAATCACGGCAGCCACCAGAGCTCTGGAACCATTTTCGTTACCATTGTTTCGCAATAACAACATACTCCTCACACTCGCACTCCACGGTCCTACCAAACACCGTGAGTCACGCACCATCAGATCTCCACCATTAATGCCACCGCAAGCAACAAAAATGTGCGCTTCAGACCCACTCCCTCGTGAGCACACAGCGAGCAACACCTCAAATCTGCAACTGCACCAGCTTTCGAACGCCTTACTTACACCTAGAAACGAAACGCGACGCATTTGTTCCTCCAAACACGAAACAACAACATTCATGCACCATGAAATCACCATGCTCGTCGGGAAGGAGATGAACAACCACTACACTTCCACCACTACACAGCAACAACATCGTTCACACATTTGCTCTACTCGTCGAAAACTTGCACCGTCGCAGCCACGCCGCCGGAGAAGAAGAAGTATCACGCAACAACCTCATTGCTCCATTGCACCTGCAAAAACCCAAATTTTTGAGAGAGAAGGAGTTGCCACGTGTCATCCTGTCATTGCACAATCAAAGTGGTCAAAGCTGGTCAAATATTTAAATCTGGTCAAAGATTGGTCAAACAAGAGAGGTTGAAGTGCAAATATTGATATTTTTGGATGTCTTTGCAAATTTGAACTACAGGATTAAAAATGGCTTATTGAGAAAATTAATCTAAATATTATTTGTTAATAATTTATCAAATATCTTTAAATAATTAATTTATTTAATTATATCATAAATTATTAACCAAACTATATTTGTCAAATAGTCTAGATCTCTCCAAATATCTTTGAATATTTATCTTTATCTTTATTTTAAAAGATATTTGAGAGATTTTAGCAACTGAAAAGCCCAGTCCAAGTAATATAAAGAGACCAAGGGGGAAGTAGAAGAAAAGCTCAGGACTTTGGAGTTTTGGAACCCTTAGGAGGGCCTAATTCCGTTTCCTTTCTCTCTCTCTCTCCATTCTTCTAATGTTATTTTACTTTTGCATTCTATGGATTACTAAACTTCTTGGGTTGATTTTATTGTAATTTCATTATGGATTCTGAGGTTAGAATGAAATAATTTCTTTGTTCTTTATATTATTGTTGAGGTTTAATTTCATCTATGTCTTTCATCTTTGAATCACATAAAAAGTAATGATTTTAAATCTATATGCACATTGATTATATGAGTCAAGGGTTTTTAAATTTAGTTGAGACTTTACTTTGATTTTATTTAGAAACTTTCATGTGATTAAATGAGTTTTTACCAATAATTGAGACTTTACTTTGGTTAAAGGTATTTACTCTAACTACAATTAATTGAGACTTTACTTTGATTAATTAAGCTTTTTATTTGGTAAGGAGATAAAAGAATAGATATGATTAGGCATAGTAAAATTTGATTGAGACTGTACTTTGATTGAATTTACTGTGGATAATCTAAAAGTTCTCACTTTTAATTGAGACTGTACTTTGGTTAAATATGAGAACGCCAACAAATTAATTGAGACTTTACATTGATTAATTTGTAAATCTACGACAATAATTAATTGAACAATAATATTTAGATAACTGATGATGAATCTATTTTGATAAAACAATGGAATCAATCTATTTTCTTTACTATTGTTTCTATCTTATTTTATCTTTTTATCTTAATCCTCCCATATTTTTATTATTTTATTTGACTAACTGTTTTGTATAGATGTTATAAGAACTAACTTGTTAAAAATCAATTCCGTGTTCGTTGGGAGACGACTTTGGGTTACTTTACTCTTTCGATTTTGTTGACTACTTTCTTAGCAATACTGACGTTGCTATAGTTTTGTAGTATTAATTTTATCTCGTCAACGAAATCGTTATCAATGATAATTTTTAATCATATTTAAAATAAAGGACAATTTGGTAATCTTATTTTTTCTTGATTTAAATATAACTTTTAATCTATCACATTCATCAAATCACTCACAAACTTCAACAAACTTTACTCTAAATCCACTCACTTTCACCTTTAATCCCCTTAAGGTGAACAAGACAAGCTTCACATTCTACTCCACTTGAATTTATCCTCTCACTCTCCCTCTAATCAACATTGAGGGAGAGAGAGGGGAAGGAAGAGGAAAATTATTCTATTTTTAAACCATCTCTGTTACGTCTTGGTTTGAGGGTGATATCAAGATTACAATTATGTCCGCAATTTATTTTTCAGTTAAATTATGAAAATGATGTAAAAATATGACTTTTCAAATTATTTATATAAAAATAATTAATAACGACATTTGAAAATTTGAAAATTGATCTAAAATAAGGTTTAAAAAGTAATTATTAATTATAAAATGTTTCATTAAATTATTTTATAAATATTTTTTTATTAAAATATGTTACTTTCATTTATACATTTTAATATTTTTTTTTCTACGACAAATCAAACCTATACAATGATAATTTTTAATTATTTTTTAAATAAAGGACAATTTGGTAATCTTGTTTTCCTTGATTTAATTATAATTTTTAATCTATCACATCCAACAAATCACTCATAAACTTTAACAAACATTACTCTAAATCCACCCTCCTTGACCTTTAGGGAGAGATGGGGGAAGGAAGAGGGAAATTCTTCTATTTTTAAATCATCTTTGTTATGTCTTGGTTTAAGGGTGATATCAAGATTATAAATATGTTTGCAATTTATTTTTCAGCTTGTTGATGAAAATCATGTAAAAATATGGCTTTTAAAATTATTTTTACAAAAATAATTAATAATGGAAATTTGAAAAATGTTCTAAAATAAGGTTTAAAAAGTAATTATTAGATATAAAATTTTTTATTGCATAATTTTATAAATATTTTTTTAATAAAATATGTTATTTTCATTTATACATATTAATATTTTTTCTACAACATCAAACTTATATAATGATAATTTTAATCATATTTAAAATAAAGGAAAATTTGGTAATCTTGTTTTTTCTTGATTTAAATATAATTTTTAATCTATCAGATCCATCAAATCACACACAAACTTCAACAAACTTTACTCTAAATCCACCCTCTTTCACCTTTAATCCACTTAAAGTGAACAATACAAACTTCATACTCTAATCCACTTGAATAGATCATCTCTTTCCTTCCAATCAACCTTAACGGATAGAGGGGAAGGAAGATGAAAATTACACTATTTTTCAATCATCTTTATTATGCAATGATTTGAGGGTGATATAAAGATTACAATTTTGTCCGCCATTTATTTTTCAACTTAATTATTAAAATGATGTAAAAATATGGCTTTTGAATTTTTTATTTTTACAAACACAATTAATAACTACAATTTGAAAAGTGTTCTAAAATAAGGTTTAAAAAGTAATTATTAATTGTAAATTTTTTTATTACATTATTTTATAAATATTTTTTTATTAAAATATTTTATTTTCATTTTTTCATAATAATATTTTTTCTACCACAAATCAAACTTATACAATGATAATTTTTAACTATTTTTAAAATAAAGCACAATTTGGTAATCTTGTTTTTCGTGGATTTAAATATAATTTTTAATCTATCAGATCCATTAAATCACTCACAAACTTTACTCTAAATCCACCCTCTTTCATCTTTAATCCACTTAAAGTGAACAATACAAACTTCACACTCTAATCCACTTGAATTCATCATCTCAATCTCCCTCCAATAAACCTTGATGGAGAGAGAGGGAAAGGAAGATGACAATTTTTCTATTTTTCAATCATCTCTGTTTTGCAATAGTTTGAGGGTGATATTAAGTTTACTATTAGGTACGCAATTTATTTTTCAACTTAATTATGAAAATGATGTAAAAATATGGCTTTTGAAATTGTTTTTACGAAAATAATTAGCTACGAAAATTTGAAAATTGTTCAAAAATAAAGTTTAAAAAGTAATTATTAATTATAAATTTTTTTATTACATTATTTTATAAATATTTTTTTATTAAAATATTTTATTTTCATTTTTACATAATAATATTTTTCTACCACAAATCAAACTTATACAATGATAATTTTTAACCATCTTTAAAATAAAGCACAATTTGGTAATCTTATTTTTCCTTGATTTAAATATAATTTTTAATCTATCACACCATCAAGTCACTCACAAACTTTAACAAACTTTACTCTAAAACCACCCTCTTTAAACTTGAATCTACTTAAACTTGATCATCTCCCTCTCCTTCCAATTGACGGAGAGAAAGGGGAAGGAAGATAGAAATTTCTCTATTTTTCAATCATCTTTGTTATGCAATGATTTGAGGGTGATGTAAAGATTACTATTATGTCCGAAATAATTTTTTCAGCTTAATTATGGAAATGATGTAAAAATATGCATTTTGAAATTATTTCTATAAAAATAATTAATAACAAAAATTTTAAAATTGTAATAAAATAAGGTTTAAAAAGTAATTATTAATTATAAAATTTTTTATTACATTCTTTTATAAATATTTTTTTAATGAAATATGTTATTTTCATTTATACATATTAATATTTTTTTCTACAACAAATCAAACTTTTATAATGATAATTGCTAATCATTTTTAAAATAAAAGACAATTTGGAAATCTTATTTTTTCTTGATTTAAATATAATTTTTAATATATCACATTCATCTAATCACTCACAAACTTTAATAAAATTTACTCTAAATCCTCTCACTTTCACCTTTAATCCCCTTAAAATAAAAAAGACAAGCTTCACACTCTAATCTACTTGAATTCATCATCTTTGTAACATTCTGTCAGTATATTATGGATTTAAAATAAATAAAATAGATAAAACAATAATTACATCGCAATAAATAATACCTCATTTCCCATAAAGCACGAAAAATTTAAAACTTTATTACTTCCAAATAAAATTCCAAAATCTATAGTTTATAAAACGAAAAATAATAAAAAAAACCTCTCATAAGAGTTTAAAATTTATTTCCAAAACAAAAGATATATCTATAGCTCCCATGCTATCCCCGCTCCATGGCTAAGTCTCACCAGAACCACCTGCATCAACATCATCTGCCTACGTGTACCGCGTACACGATCATCATCAAACACAAGCAGATAGGGTGAGCTTAATAGATAAAACATATACAAATATATATACACATATACCATATGTCAATATAAACTACACAAACATTCCAAAGGACTTCCATTCCTTTGATTCATACCACCTGGCCACAACCAGGTTATTCGTGTTCTACATCTTTTAGTGATTACTTCAAGATGACTTGCTGCCAGGCCACAACCGATATGGCACGTGCAGGAAACCATGTTACGGATCATACATCGTAACGCCAGGTGGAGTTCCCAAATACGATCATAGTTCCTAACGTTCCAAGACTACCAAACTCGTCAGTCAACTACTGAGGAGGGCAATCTATCTGGACCCATCCGTACTGGCCACAACCAGCACACTCACACCAACATCACTCACCAACCCGAGCCACAACTCAAGAGTTCCTCGTGTTCATCCGCCATCCCGAGCCCTAACTAAAGAGATGTTATTCCGAGCCACAACTCAAGGAATACCACGTGCTTTAACCCCCATCCCGAGCCATAACTCAAGGGATACGTCCTGAGCCACAACTCAAGGAACACCAGCAACCCCACCTTTGGAGCATCACCAAAAGTCTTGTAGATCACGCATACAGAATCAACCACCCGAAGATACAGTAGCAAAATGGCCTGGCGGGGGACACGTGCCACTACGCGCTACTCGCTTCTAGACCGCCTGGCGGGGGACGCGTACCGCTAAGCGCCAAGAGCCTCATAACCACTCAAAGCTACAGGTACCGCCTAACACTATGCCTGGTGGAACCTCCCTCTCCGCCAGGCGCCACTCGCACAAACCTCGCTGTTTCCAAGCTATCGCCTAGAGGTTCCAATATCTCCGCCAGGAGCCACACCAATACCTCACGCACTACATAATTTCAAGCACTCTAAACAGCTTACAGCCCAAACTTAGATCTATAATCTCCAACATATTCATCCTAAATTCAGTTGGTCCATGTAATGTCCTAGACAGAAATTACTTATTAAAATAAACAAAAATAAATTTTAATAAAAACAACCTCATTTATTATTCAATAATTTCCCAAAACGCGAGAAATATTTAAATCCTTAAGTTTCAACGCGCCAAAACAAATAAAAAAGTAATTCGCGGCAATACCGTATTACAAATATAATTGTGCATAGAAACTATTACAATAGATCCATAGTCCAACAAAATAAAATAGTGATAAATTCCCAAGAGATCCCTACTCCGTATGATGGCTTCTTCTTGTCTCCATTGAAGCTTGCATGAAGAATGAAGGCTCCATGGAGGGTGTTGGATGCGGAAGCATGAAGGAAAGAAGCTTAAGGTGTTTGGTTTGGTGTACGTGAAAGGATTCTTAAGAGAGGTGAGGCCAACTCCTAAGCAAGAAGACTAGAGTAAACTAGAGAAGAGTTTACTCTAAGGTCAACTCAAAAGAGATTTATGCACAAATTTGGGCAGCAATTCATTACTTAATTTCAAGCTACTTTTGGCCCATTTGGCCTAATTCCCCTTTTTGGTCCAAAATTACTTCTAAAGCCCAATTTCTTCTAAGGCCCAATACATGGCCCAAAGAAAACCCTATTCTACTGGGCCCAAAATACAAAGCCCAAAATAAAATCCTAATGTAGTATTTACATGCAAAATTTCCTAGGCTAGGTCTTCAAATCTTCCTTGGCCCATGTGAAGTTCATCTTGGGCCTTGCATGCGCATTTAAGGCCCATTCCTCTTGTATTCTCCTAGCCATGGCTCTTGTTGTAGGTCCCTTGGCTCGAGGCATCTCATCATCCCCT
>Ga0214543_1012404_pt1 | contig 11356 bp, 6 predicted proteins | sample CNSS2metaG_FD_160094 | JGI IMG/M metagenome (GOLD analysis project Ga0214543, IMG submission 160094) | Root nodule microbial communities from cowpea collected in UCLA plant growth center, Los Angeles, California, USA - CNSS2 | ecosystem: Host-associated > Plants > Roots > Nodule | place: USA...
TATATATATATATAAGATAAGGGAAAAGGAAGAAAATAGAAGTAATGAGAAAAATATCAGTCTTCTGATATCACTTCAATACTTGTAAGAACAAATAACATTTTGTAAGAAATAAACAGGAAAGACTAAACATGAAGAAACGTCAAACTCAAAATAAACTCCTTTTCTATAAATTTCATGTTGGAAAAGCTTTTTTTAAATCTCAAACATTTCTACCTTAACATTCTACATACGTAACGTTATCTTATTCAAGACTTTTTCAAGTATTTACTTTTACTACAAATAAGGTTATCTTATATTTTGAATAAGAACTTTTTATAATCGATTAATTTGTCCATATTATTACTTTCCTCTTGTTGATATAAGTTTTCCATAAACCAATTTAAACTTCTGTAATCAAATGTTTTTCAATGTAATCTATTATTTTAACAAATTTGAAAATATATATATATATATATATATATATATATATATATATATATATATATATATATATATATATATATATATATTTGTTTAATTGTTACGCAATGCGTGTAATTTATTAGTTTAGAAAGCATGTTTTTCATGAAATCCAATACTACACCATGTAATCACTTACTCACTTACATAGATTTTGCAATTGATTATAATATCTACTTGTTTTCCAAAAGCTTAGAACTTACTCTATACTCGAGTATCTCGATGTGTGATTGATTATAACAAGGAGTAATTTGTTTTGTTATTAAAAGTAAAACTTGCACATAATTGGTGAAAAAAATATGTAATTCATTACTTTATTTAGCCAAATGATCTTTCTCAGTATTTTAAAATAGGGCTAGGGTACGTCTTATTTTTTCAAAAAATGTATTGTTTTTAGTTGTTATCTTTTCTTCTTGAATGTTAAAAGAGTTTTAATTCATGAAGAATTTTCTAATAACATTTAAAACTCTAGAAAAGCCTTTTTTATCCTCTTTGATCCACATGTATCCGCGGATAAAATTCGTAATAGGTAGAAAATGTATATTGTAAATGGATATCTGTACGTAATGGGTACGAGTATTTTTTATACCCGCATATTAACGGGACGGGTACGGGTATCATAGTATCCGTACCCATGGATACCTGTATCTGCTATATTTTAATTTAAATTAAAAAAACATAATTAAAACATTAAAACATTGAAATTGAAAATGTTATTTTTTATAAATTGGTTTTAAAAAATCTTAATTTCTTTGTAAACGGTTATTCAATATTATTTAAATGGGTTATTTGCACTTTGCTCAAAATTTATAAATGTTATGTATTGCATTTTTATTTGAATTTATGATTAAAATATATTATTAATATTAAAATTTTCGTTTGTAAATACCCGCAAATACTAGTGGATATTAAAAAAATATGTCAGTACCCACATAACAAATACATACACACAAATATAGGTACGGATACGAGATAAATATTTATTTTGTGAGTAAGGTAATATTACCGTACCCTACCTGCCGCCTGATTTCCCTGGTCATAATGGTAAGAGTTTGACTTGTAAAACATAATTTTCTTCTAATCACTATAAAAATGTCATTTTTTTCGATTTTAAGGTCATAAAAAGTTCAAGAGATTCAAACCATCAATTTCTTCACAAAGCCTTTTCTAATTACCTTGATTAAAATATAAAAAACAACGAAGAGAATGTTCAAAGTAAAGACTCCGTAGTCTATGCCGTAAATACAGATAATGGGCCCAACCTTTCTAGAAAATATTCGGTAGCTATATCAAGATGGATTTTACTTTCTGTACCCCCAAAATGCTTTTACACACACCCAAATTTACAAAACTACAATTTTATCCTTTGTGAATGTGCTTTCCATCTTACATATGAAATGTATTCTGAAATAAGTTTTCCAAAATAGAACTTTAGGAACAAATTTTTCGAAACAAAAAAAGCCACAAAATAGTTTTCTGAAACACCTCACATGAAACGCGTTGCGGAAAGTATTTCCCATAGTATATAAAATGCATTTTAAAAAGAGTTTTTCGGAATGAGTTTTGTTTTTTTCTCATATTGTCTTTATTTTTTTCCTTCTTTACAGCGTTCTCACTCTCTTCTTTTTCCTTTGTAGAAACAGCGATGATGGAAGCTGGGATAAAAGGGTAGTTTAGTCTTTGTATTAGTAAGAGTGTACAGTTAGTAATTATGGCAGTACAGGAATCAATAACCTGTCAAGAGTTAATTCCACAGGTTGGCAAATGAAGTTACAAATTTCAAACTCAGATTTTTGCCCAATTGATAGTTAAAGTAGGAAAATATATAATAAAAATATACTTTGACAAAGTTTTGGTCGATAAATTTTGACAAATAATAACTTTTGATAAAAAAAAAACTCTAAAACTTTATTATTTTATTTTTGCAACTTTCAAAAAAAAAAATAAAAAATTACTCTAATAAGTTTTTCAACTTTATGAACAAAATATTTATCAAAAAGTTATTATTGAATATATATATAATTTCACATTGAATGATCCTGATATAACAAATTATTCCTCATCTTGTTGTTTCTTTGCATTATCTTTCACGAAAAAAAAGAAAAAAAAATCATCACGTAAACAAAATGACAAGATATGCAAAAGTGATGAAACATTTCTTGGATATATATTTGCAATTTGTTTGCATATAATTGATTTATGATTTAGGTGTTCTTAACATTAGTTAAGGGTAGAATTATTGAACTTGAATGGACTTAATTATTAATTTTTTCTAGTATTTCCAGACTAAAATTACTCTTGAAGTTGCATGTCATGTATTTTAAGTACATTTTTTAGTTTTTCATCTTAATTTGGATACAACTTACTTAAATTATATCTAAATGAGAGTCAATTGTACCATTTTAAATATTATTCCTAAAATGAAAATAATAGGGAAAAGTTATTTGTAGAAACATATAGTTAATGAAAAATGATAAAGTGACTCCATTTTTTGAATCCTTCCATTACTTTTTGAGCTAGCACACAAACGTGACTAGGTGAGGTGGCTTTTATTTTTGAAATTAGTGCATTTTTTTATAAAAAATGCTGAGGCCGGTAGTGGTGGGAAGTGAACAACCCGACTTTCCCACTTTCACTTTCTCTGGAGTCTTTCTCTGTTTCTTTCCCGCGCACACATACTCTCTTTCTCTTTTCACCATCAATGAAAGTTTTTGTGCAAATTTTGTAAGGGTTTTTACGAAGGAAGATAGAAAATGAAGACGTAAAAAGAGTTAGGGACAAGAGGTGAATAAGTTTTTCAAATTGTCTCTCGCGGGCAAAGCTTGAAAGGGTTAGGGAGAAGAGTTTTTGGTTTTGTTGACGAAGGTTGTTTGTCTCTCTCATAGAGCATGAAACGACGTGAGGGAGAAAATGTGAAGTTGTTGTTGACGAAGGCATTTTGTATGTCACGAAGAGCACGACAAGGAGTTGCATTGCAATTTCTTCAATCAGTGAGGTGAAGCGGCTCCTCCATTGGGTTTGGGGTGTTTGGGCATTGTTTTCAAAGGTTGCAGCTCTAAGAACGATGGTGGTTGTACGACATTGGAGGTATGGAGAATTTGTTTACTATTTGTTGCATTAGGGTGTGTTTTAGTGTTTAAAACACCCAAAGTTTTGTTTTTTTCCATTTAAACTAGATGATTGTTGATTTTAGGGCTTTCGTTTGTTGTATTTATGTGAGTATCTTTCTGTGATGGAGTTGGTTAGGTTTACTTTGGATGTGAAATTAGTCGAAGTTGAAGTTTTTTTTTTTATGAACCAAGTACTTTGATAGGTGTGTGAATACTAGTTTTCTGAATAGATTGATCATAACTGTTTGCATTTTTTGGTGATGGCCTATGTGCACACAAGCGATGACCTTTGCTGCATTTTATAGTAGTGACAACTTGTGAATGTGGTGATTAACTTTGGTGCATCTGTACAAATTTGTAGATATGTGTTTCATATTGTTGCATAACCAAGTTGATTAAAACTGTCTAATTTTTTGCTGATGACATATGCTGCATTTTTTGCAAGTATGTGGTATCACTCAATTATTAGAACTTTCATGTTATAGCAGTGACAACTTGTGAGTGTGGTGATTATCTTTGGTGCATCTGTGTTCATTTCTAAATATGTGTTTCATGTTGTTTCATAACCAAGTTGATTAAAATTGATTGATTTTTTGCGAATGACCTGTGTGCACACAAATGATGACCTTTGCTGCATTTTTTGCAAGCATGTGGTATCACTCAATTTTTGAAACATTCATGTTTTAGTAGTGATAACTTGTGAATGTGGTGATTAACTTTGGTGCATCTGTACAAATTTGTAGATATGTGTTTCATGTTGTTGCATAACCAAGTTGATTAAAACTGTTTGATTTTTTGCTGATGACTTGTGTGCACACAAGTGATGACATGTGCTGCATTTTTTGTAAGCATGTGACATTACATGATTTATTAGATTTAGTAATATTTTTCTATTACATTTATCATAGACATAGTAATATGGTTGAATAATTCAAAACAAATCACTCAATCCAAATGAGGATCAACAACATTCATTTATATCCACCACCATACTTTTCCATAAACCAACAATTATATCCCACACAAACACTCAATAAGCCAAACAATAACTTTACATAAATCACTCAGAATTTCATAAATCAATCAATAAGGCAAAGAATAACTTCCCATAAATCAGTTTCATAAAGTTTACATTTAAAAAATATCAAAGTTAGCAATATAAATTCTAACTACACCAAACATAATTTTTCTAAATCAACTATTTATGGCACTTCCTCCTGTTATACGTTGCAAAAGAAGTTCTTATTGCAAAACTCTTGACACACATTCATGTATCATCCTTTCATCGCGCATACATGTTGTTCTCTTGTGATTGCTCTGCTTCCTCATTTGGAACATTTTCTTCTTGGGCAACTTGATCCATGGTATTATCAACAAAATCAGCCTTGTCAACATGATCCATCTCACCAAAATCGCCAAATTCAGTAAAGTCTTTGGGGTATATGCACATTAGTAGCCCTCTAACCAAAATTCTTTGCTTCTCTCTCACTAAAACTTGGTTCACCCCACTCACAAAAATTATGTTCGCCCTCATGCTTATGGCGTTGGCTCTTCCTCTCACTTATCATTCCATTCAAGTATAAAAGTTCTTTTTGCAATTCTCCTAGCACGCTTTCTTGATGTTCAACAGCTTTCAGTAAGTCAACTTTTCTACTACCCTTAGTTTGACGTCCATATACCTCAAAACCTTCTTTAACAAAGGAATTGGTCAACTCTTCTACAGAGGCAGCAACATCTGAAACAACCTACAACATTTCACAACAACCATCAATAAGTACAGATGATACAATTCAAAAAAATTAATATCATACCAAAAAACTCAGTCTGCTACGGTATTTGTCAAACTCTTTTTAATTACATCGTCCCCTGCTTTCATTTCCATCCAATGCAAGACTATAGGGAACTTGGTCGTTGGACGAAGTTCCTTTGAGTTTGGAATTAGAAAATGGTCAAAAGACTATAACTAAAAAATTGTAATAAAAATCAGTCACAAATCATCACCAAATATTTTGAAGTCTTCAAATGAGTTTCAAATGAATTGAACATACATTACTTGTAACAAATAAACACATCCAACTACATGGAAGTGTTTGGTACTTTATTTGTCCTTCAAGAACATTTTAGCTTCACAAATGCTCCCAACCAAATACTCATACACCACTCGACCCCAATTATATTTCCCTATACTACCAAGGTCATCAACAACGTTGAACAAAATGGAAAAAAAAAATGCTTCCACTATGATTGAGCAACAAAAACTAAAAAATTGCTAACAAAACATAAAGCTTACAAAAATCCTCTAAACAAAGCTCTTTAATATGTTTTAATAGGTAATCATATACCATTTCAATATGAACAAGTTTGTCAACTCTAAAAAACTTCTTACAATCACTATTTAACCCTTCCCGGTATAAATCAATGTTCTCACCCACCACTCTGAAACTCAGACCAAAACATACATCTAAATAGGTAAATTCAACAACTTTTATACTCTTGTGAAACCCTCAACCTTTCCACCCACCTACTAATTAACAGACTCAAAAGATTCCTAGATATCTTCATAGACTCTTTCAACTCAATCAACCATCCAAATGGTGTTCCTCGAATAAATGACTTTTGTTCCTTTGTTAACTTCTTATTCAAACTACCAATCAATTTTATTTGGCATGAATGCCTAAAACAAATCTGGAACATCAAACAAACAAATAAATTTATGCCATTTTTAATCATATAACAAAATTCAAAAATTGAATTCCAAAATATATCTTACCTTGCGGTCAATACTGAAACCACTTCCCTCACTGAGTGCACTCATATTTATCACTTGAATGCATAACTTAGGTCAACACAATGTCAACACTCAAACTTCCTTCAACGCAATTCTTCTGACTTTGAACAACTACCACTCGTGCACAAAAACACTTATCACATAATCACTTAATGTGACTTACCTCAACATAAAGCACCCACCAAATCATCTTTCTAAATCACATGACAAACATATTAACTATAAAGTATATTACAAAAACACTATACTTGACAGCAAAACACACAAATTAAGTGTTATTCATTTTCACCAAGCCATTCAATCATCCCACTCTCACAATCATACCAAAATAATGACCTAGTTCTATTTTTAAGTAATCAATCTACAACTTATGTTACCTATCATGCTTACTAGAACAAGGTCAGACTTCTCTAACAAAACCATAAGCTAAATGTCCTTCTTCTCATGCAATGATGACAGAAAAAACAATTATTGATCCACACAATTATTGATCACCATAGAATTTATTTTTGTCTCAATTTGACAATGAAAGAAGAACTTTGTTTTAAACAAAGGAAAATTGGAAATTTTAAACCATACATACCACAAAAAAACTTCATTAGTATGAAACAAGCATCATTTGTAATTAAAAAGATGTTCATATGTTATTAAAATTTAACAATGAAGATTATAGTGTTGCGGTAATCGACCTGCATAATATAAATATCAATTTTGCCTTTAAAGAATCACTCCCAGGACTAACTTTTGATTCTAAATAACCATTTTCAACTCCAATAGTACCTACATTAAACATCAATAATGTATAAATAGTGAAGACCAAACAGAAAAAGATATATAAAACTCACATTTGGTTTAAGATAATTACCCTAGCCCTAACTCATAAGTTATGTACAATCATCTCTCTCAATGACCAAGGTATATCAACCAAGCATTGCAGTCTCAATGGCCTTATTTCAGGGCCAACAAAAGCAAAACAAAATCTCACTTCCTTAACCCAAAAATCCACAACGATGATTTCAAATAAAAAAAAACTCTGACGTGTTTGCGTATTACAGAAACGAAAAATAAACCCAACTTGCCAACCATCGGGTTGAATCGAACAACGAAAAGCACTGAAAACCCTAACGCCGCTACAACCACAAAAGAAATCTTTAAACGAAATGGGATTCTGCAAGGTTCGTCTTCTCCTTTGCCCTTTCTTCGATTTCACTTGAATGACATTGAAGAAGTGTAGTTGATTTAAACAAGTAGAGATTTGGTCACAGACAAATCCTTTCTTCCTTTCCCCTTTCTTCATATGGAGTGGTCTGCGCAACGAAAACAACTGTCTCCATCCCTTCAATTCCCACCACTATGTCAGAGTGTCTTTCTTAAAAAGAATTTTTAATAAAAAAATAAAAGTCACGTCTGCCTCAAATTTTTTTTAAAAATTATATTAATTTCAAAAATAAAAGTCATCCCACCCGTCACATCTACCTCCCAACTCGAGAAGTAAGGAAAGGGATAAAAAAATGGAGTCACTTTATCATTTCTATAATTAATTACATTTTCAATCTTGATCTAAATGTGCAACATCCTTTTTTTCTCATTTTCTTTCATTCTTTGTATGTTTTTCTAAGCTTGAATCCATCATTAGTTGAAACGAAGGCTAAACTCTTTCAAAAAACGCGGTTAGAATTCAAGTTTTTTTTTTTTTTTTTATCTTTATTTACTTTGTGAATGCGCATGTTTCTTTCTCTCATCAATTCCAAATTTTAAGTTGCTTACGTGATTATGAATGGTGCTTGTAGTTTGAATATGAATCAACATTTAATAGCTTGATCCTATTTAATAACGGTTAAGTTATACATCAATCACTCAATTAATTTCAAATATTAAAATTTTAATATTGAAAGAACAATGATGATTTCACTCTAGTTTAGTTAAAGATTAGATTAAAGAAATTTGTTTATCAAATTTTCGTAATTTTCTTAATTTCTTGTAATCTTTATTTTTTACTTTTGGCTTAAATACTTTGTTGGTCCTCATTTTTATAGTGTTTGTTACAAATGGTCCTCATTTTGACACAATGTTTAAAATGATCATCATTTTTACCGAATGTTCCGTTAATGATTTAAATGACGTCACAGAAAAGGACCAAATAAAACACGAATTGCGAAAATAATAACCATTTTAAACATTCAATAAAAATGAGGACCATTTTAAACATTCTGTCAAAATGAGAATCATCTACATCAAACACTACAAAAAAATGAGGACCAAAAAACTATTTAAACCTTTACTTTTTTACCGATGTGAATTCTTTAAATTAAGAATAGAGCTAGAAATAATTAATGCGTACATAAAAAAATTCTTTTTGAGTCAAAAATATAATATTTTTTATACCATTCTCACGAACATTATAAAAAAAAGTCCAAAAACACATTTAGGGGTGCTAAATTCTTATTTAAGTATACTCCATTTCATCCTTGAACTTGAAGTTCCTGAATAAAAAATCATATGAATTAATTAAAAATGGAAGGAAATTTTTTCGTTAATTTGGTTAGAAAGAAAAAAAAGGGTTGAGAAATGCTCAAATAAGTTTTTCTATCTATCTTTGATTCAAATTAATGTGCAGAAACAATGTTCTTACCAACGTTATTTTTTCTAAAGTTGAAATATAGAGGTAATTTAAAGAAACATCATTTTTCATTGAAATTTAAAACAAACATGTTAAGATGTCCTTACAAAAATAAAAATATAACTACTTTATGATTTTAATTCAAATATATAACCCAACATAAAAAAAAAACAGAGATTTTTCAAAAAATATTACATAAATTGATTTATCTTGTCAACAAAATTAAATTATTTTATTTTATTTTATCATTCAATTGTTTATTAAAAAATTCATGCATGACTTGTATTTATGTGTGAAAAAGTTTAAGGCAATTTATATTTAAAAGGTAAAAATAAAATATACTATTTCATTTCATTGTCCACTATTGATTAATTTTTTGTTAATTAAGGAAAACCACAAATTTGAACACAGGTGGCACCAGATTTTTTCAAAGCTTTAGTAGTTTGCATTAATGGCAGTGACATTGTTACTCAATCTTCAAAAAATCATCCTTTTTAGAGATTCAATTGAAGGAAAATTGTAAAAGAAAACTGATAAAACATTGAAAAGAAAAGAGACACAACTTGTTCCCAGAATCTCAATCAATTTTTTTCCTATAAAAAGTAAAAACAATGAACAATATTAAACATTTATATACACACAAAATGTAAAAAATAAGTTTATTTTTTTTCTTTCCTTTGTTTCACTGTGCGATCATCTCAAGAGAGGGTTTCTAGCAGTGGAACTACCTAACCTTACAACATCTTCAACGCTTCTAGAAGCTTCTACTTCGTCGTTACAGTTGTTATCGTCATCGTCGCCGCACTCGTACATGGATCCGACGAGAAAAAGCTGATCTTCGAGGTACCGATGCAAGAGGCCCTTCTCCTGCGGCTGCTCCTCGCAGAACCCTTCCTCGCAGCGGCGGAGACGATCGGCGGCGGCGGAGTCGCGGCGGAGGAGCTTCCGCCAGAGGCGGAGGCGGAGGCAGAGCTCGGCTGCGCAGAGGAAGGGGAGGGCGGCGCAGAGGAGAAGGAGGAGAAGCGGGGAGCAGAGGAAGAGGAAGAAGTAGCGGATCCGGCGGCGGCGGAGCCAGGAGGAGGCGGCGACGGCGGCGTTGGTCAGCATATGGGGGGAGGGCGCGGGATCATGGGGACGGCGGTAGGGTTGAAGATGCGGGAGGAAAACGACGTCGTTTTTCGTTGGTATACGTGGTGATCGTGGTGGATGCGATGTGCCCCCACATGGGTTGTGCATCCGATGATGCGATGAAATTATGTGAAATGAAGTTGGGACATTTGATGTTGACTCTATGCTCCGTGTCATTTTGTTTTCCTATTATAAAGTTGGGGCCTTCTCCCTGCACCTCCAAGAAATCTCCTGTACCTCCAAAATTTACATTTCTGCCCTTATTTAATAATTTATGAGAATTGGTGAAAGTGTGTACGGACACAGTAAATTTCATTTACTGCGTCAACATCCCTGCACCCCCCAAAACGCGTTCCAAAGGTGTATGGGATTGTTTGAAGGGATTATTTGGAATTCAAGATGTATGAGAAACGGAATACAGAATCCGTTTCAAAACTGTATGAAACGGATGTTGTATTCCGTTTCATAAAAAAATTTGCAAATTTTTTTATGAAACGGATTCTGTATTCCGTTTCATAAAAAAATTTGCAAAACGAAATACGTTTAAATAAAAAAAATCAAAATGCATGCGAAACGGAATACAGAATCCGTTTCTGTATGTATGAAACGGATTCTGTATTCCGTTTCATAAAAATATTTACATATAGAAACGGATTCTGTATTCCGTTTCATAATTTATGAAATGGAATACAGAATCTGTTTCTGTATGTATGAAACGGATTCTGTATTCCGTTTCATAAAAAAATTTACATACAGAAACGGATTCTGTATTCCGTTTCATAAAAAAATTTGCAAATTTTTTTATGAAACGGAATACAGAATCCGTTTCATACATACAGAAACGGATTCTGTATTCCGTTTCATAAAAAAAATTGCAAATTTTTTTAGAAACGGAGTACAGAATCCGTTTCATACAGTTTTGAAACGGATTCCTTATTCCGTTTCGTATAAATTATGATTTTCGTATCATTGGATATGTATCATAATTATCAGAATTGAATTGAAATTTCCGCTCCTTATTTGTATGGATGTTTTGTCCAACACATAAGTCCAAAGTCCAAACACTTGAACATGAAATAGAAACCAAAGTTTTTCTAAACGTGAAACGGATTCCAAAATTTGTTTTTTTAAAAAAAAAATGAAACGGATTACACAATCCGTTTCAAAAAAAAATAAAAAAATAAAGAAACGGATTCCAAAATCCGTTTCCTAAAAAAAAATAAAAAAAAAACTGAAACGGATTACACA
>Ga0214543_1012414_pt1 | contig 11346 bp, 3 predicted proteins | sample CNSS2metaG_FD_160094 | JGI IMG/M metagenome (GOLD analysis project Ga0214543, IMG submission 160094) | Root nodule microbial communities from cowpea collected in UCLA plant growth center, Los Angeles, California, USA - CNSS2 | ecosystem: Host-associated > Plants > Roots > Nodule | place: USA...
ATCTAAATATATATATATATATATATATATATATATATATATATATATATATATATATATATATATATATATATATATATATACTCTTTGTAGTGTACTAGAATATTTTTTCTAACTAATAATTAAAAATATATTTAACCCAATACAATATTATCTTAGTACATCTAAAGTTTTCGTTTCAATTTGATACTTTAAATTTAAAATTTTCATTTTAGTACCTTGGAGGATCTTTGGTATATAAAACTAGGCCTTTTGTTAATTTGTCACTAATCTGATTAACTTGGTTAAGTGTCACACACGCTGAGAAACTCTTATTTTTCACATGATTGGAGTAAAAAATGATATACTCACTTTAGTCTAAAAGAGACGCTTTATGGAACAAAAACGAAACCATTTAAACTTGGGGGAGTAAGTTCAAACTAAAAGTTCTTATTCAAGAAAAAAGATATATTTTTACCAATTTTTTTAATTCTAATGATAAAAAAAATGTATTTTTTCACTAAACTTTCATTGCAAAAAAAAAAAATCACAATCTAAAAAATTGTCTAAACATTAAAACATAAGCAATGTAAAAAAAAAGCCCAATAACAACAAATAATAGAAAAAATTATTTTAAATCATTATTTAAAAATGTGGCTACCTTAATATTGTCTAAATAACATGTGATCACAACCATTATTGTTACATAAATATAAAGAGATCATAGTATTGTACCACAACTACAATTGCATATTCCATTTGTCAAACTAATATTAAAGCTTGAGTGATAAATTTAACATCAAAGATGAAAATTATTGCACCATGAGTTAAACAAAGTGAGGAAACTTAATTATGCTTAAAACCAAATTCCACATCCCTACTATATAATTTTTTTTGGAGTTTCGGATACTATTCCCCAAGGGTTGGTCATCCCAAATTGTTGCCTTCGGATGCATGACTCATGAAACTCTTGGTTGCCAAAGGTAGGTAAAAAATGAGGCCATGGCATGGTTGACAAATGGGTCATGGGGTGCATGTTATGCCTATAATAAAGGGGTATTGAGCCATGAAAAGGATAATGAGGAATGGATGAATGTGGGAACATGTGAGTGCCATATCCAAATGTTCTCATATCTTTGTTCATCCTTAAGAGCACTCTTTGTGGCTTGTGAGCATTTTGGTGTCCTCCAAGAGCTTGAGGGCTTGAAAACTTCTTATTGCAAAACATACAAGAGAATTGGTATTGCTTAGACATAATCACTTGATGATTAGAGTCTTCCAAAGGTTTTGGAACACTGAATGTAGTTTTAGGGTTTGTCAATGATTTACAAAAGAAATCAGATGATGATTCACCCACCATTCGTTTATTACCTAAACTCAGAGATAATGAGAACTCTGAATCAACATCATCATCGGTGGATGATAAATTCTCAATCTTACGCTTTAGTTTTCTACTTCCAACAGTATCAACAAAGAATTCTTCTGACATTATTGTATAACCTTTCAAACAAGATTTATATTTTGTAAGAATTTTGTGTGTTATATGATTTCAATAAAGGAGTATTTATTAAGAGAGAAATGAGAATTTCATCTCCCATTAAAGAAAATATTTGGAATAAACACTTCACCATATCCTTGTATGGTAAAAAAATTTAATTATAATATAAAATGTTTAAATTAAAGGAATGAAATGTCAAATTTTAGGATGAATGGCTTAACATTATTGTAACATACAATAGATAAAATGTTGATATTTCTTTGTCCATATAAAATTTGATTTTCCATTTTGGTACAATAAATTTATGTTGACTCGTTGTGTGTTTATTAATTTCTATCCCTTTTTATACCAAAAGACTACCTAATTAATGATGGTATGGTTAACAAAAGTTTAAAATCACACCATATGTTACCTAAATGATAGGAACTAAAGTAAAATCATACCATAAAAGATGAACCTATATTAAAAGTTTGTAAATAAACTTAAACAAACATGAAAGTGTTTAAGGTAAGAAAATGAAAAAAAAAAAAGGCATAATTTGTAAAGATTGTAAAATCTGTTATTTCTTTATTTTTTACAAAATATAAGGCACCCAATATTTTATTAGTTTTTTATTGCTTATGTTGCTTTATAATTGATTTTATATCCGTATTGTCTTTCAAGTGCAAAGTTATAGATATCGTTAAAATAGTTGTATATAATCCTAACTACTTATAGATCATATTAGTGCTTATATTCAATTCATGATGCTTGACGTTGAAACCTTATTTGCAAAAGAAATTGAATCTCATATGATTTTTGGTGTATCATTCAGTAATTTACTCCGACTAATGATAAAAAAAAGGTAATGTTTCATATAGAATTTATTAGTTAACTTATTTTACCAAGAAGTATGAATTTATTTGAAGAATCTCGTATCATTCACAACATATAATCTGTAGTGTATAACTCAATCATTTTTTTTCCAAATTATAATTAAAAATATACTTAATATTTTATTTAGAATTTATTAGTAACCCGTAATTGTTGAATTATTTTAATAATGGTCAATACCCTCAATTTTACCATTTTAATGAAATATAAACATCATATATTTGTGTGTGTATGATATAATTCAAACTTTGACTCTCTTTTTCTATCTCTCATTTTTATCAGAATAATCAATAAATGTATTAAAAGTTTCTTTTCAATTGTTGTTTTTGAGAGAAATAAACTATATAATTTAGTTTTACTCATAAAAATGCACTTAATGCATTAATCACTCTTGATTGTTTAAAGATCAAAAAAATGTGTTATAGTTAAATATGTTAATACGGTTAAATATGTTTTTAATTACTAAACTTATACTTAAATCTGAAATTTGTTATTCTAAAATTTGATACATTTTAGTCTCCAAATTTTAAAAATGAATGGATATAGTTCTTTTAACTCAATTATATTAAATGTTTTTACTTGTCAAACACATTTTAAGTTGACATTTGATGTATATCAAAGTTTGAGACAGAAATAAATTTTAGTTTCATGATAAATTTAGGGACTAAAATATATTTAACCCTACCTTAACTGATAAAAAGTCTAAAATTGAAATATTTAATCAAAATAATTAACTCATTCCTTTAAATACATAACTTTAAAGTAAGGGGATTTAGTAAATAGATTTGGTCTATTTAATGTTTGTAAGAAAAAAAATATCAGTAAAATATTTGAACTTAACATAGTCACATAAAGTTTATACGAAATATTCTATATTTTAAGATTTTATATTTTAAAAGGACATGAACTTTTCATACATGAATAGTTAGACGTATGTTTGATCATATTAAAAATCAAATCTTAATATAATAAGGTATGATTAATACAAAATTTATCTACTCAAATCATTTGTCTTTTTACAATTCTTTAGATGAGTGCTTACATATTTGAGTTATATAAGAATTAAAAGTCACACATTAGATAAAAAGGGGTAAGAATAATAATATATGAGAAGAAAGACCTATAATATCTTAAAATAGTGGGATGAAGGTGATATACTGGTTATGAGTTTACTCAAAACTCATTAGTGTTGAATCTTCTTAGTGTATCTTCCATCAGAAAAAAAAAAAAAAACCCAACACCACAAAATAGACATGATTATGGTCTTCTTCTTTATGTAAAGCACACAAGTATAATTTTAGGTTCTTTACAGTCCTAAAAGTTGTTACCTATGGTCTTCAATTTTTTAGATTTTGTCAAAATGATCAAAATTATATTTAGTTCTTAAAGATATGAGCTCATTTATTAATATATGAAATAACCAAACATACTTTGTATGTCCTCATTTTCTTCCAAATAAAAAAAATGTATTAGAGATTGAAAAATTGAGATTGTTGCATTTTACCTTAATGGAACCTTTATACATTACAATGTAAGTATTTCACATCTTTTTATCTTAAGTTATGTACCTTCTTGTATTATTTTATATAGTAAGCACATGATGAAGTTTCTTGCTCTAACATTAAAAAAAAAATCCTACTTTTCATTTCGGTCTTTTCTTATGTGTTCATTGTTGTTTTCGTATAAAGATATGTGATTCTCATTCTTTACAAAATTCATCATATTAATATGGCAAGAGTTAAAAAATACTATCATTTGTTTCTATTAATCGTACATGATACCTTTGAACATGGGTAGTTTGTTTATACATCATCCTTCATTTTTCCTCTCTACTCAATATCACACCTTTACTTTACCAAAAGCTTATCACTAGAGATTTGTCAATATGCCAATTAATGACAATAAGCTCACTAAAAAAGGTTTATATATTTGTGCTAATGTAGAAATGAAAACCTAAAGGTGATTTTGAATCTTTTTAATAATATTATAATGTCACAACAAATACGAAATTTCATCTAAAGATTTTCGAAACATGTTAATAGAAGTATGTGAACAAGGAACAACTTATTTTATCTTAGCTCACTAACTTGAGCCACATCTACTTTAGTTTCAATCTAAGGAGGTTTTGTTAGAATAAAAAAATGGTAAATGTTCTTATTTTAAATAATAACATATAAATAAAAATGTTCTAAGGTGTAATACGAAATATTGTTTAAAGACTTAACGTTAGGTTACTCATTGTGTTAAGATATATTGTCCACATTTAGACAACACATTGTCTAATGTTTGGAATAGATGAAACAACATCTACACTTAAAAGAAACATGATTTATGTAGAGTTAGGTGTATTTATAAATATAAATGCTTTTAATATCATTCTTCAAAGGTGTGTCTTTACGACATTTATGAAGAAAAAGTTTGCTTAGGAAAGTTAGGACAAAATGTTGGACTAAAGACCATCAAAAGATATATTTTAAACATAAAAAATGGACACTATCAACTACAACTAAATAAAGTATATGTTATCTATCAATAAAGTTTATTGATCAAAATGCATTAAATGTGAATTAATGCATAATGGATGTCTTCTTTAGCCTCAAGTTGTTGGTGATATAACTAGAAGACGTCCTAAATGTCTTACAAAAAAACTAACTTTCAAATGTTTCATATAAAATCATTCACAAATAATAAGTCATACCAACACCTATCTATGAATTCGTTGTGATAAAGCTTTGCTAAAAATGTATTATTTTGCCATTTAATGTTTTGCTAAGAAATATCTTATGTCTTAGCTTCAATATGTTTGGTTCATTAACATAACATTGAATTTGCAACAATCTGAATATCACTTATCTTGTCATCATATAGGGACATTGAATTTGTTTAAGGAAATACAAGTTCATCCAAAAGACCACAAAGCCAATTAATTTTGGATAAACATGGCACGATACCAAAACATTCCTAATGAAGCAAAGCAAAGAGAATTATAAAAAAGTAATGCGAAAATGAAACAAACTAGACTGAAAAAATGTAAGTGAGAACAAAAATCATATGCATGAATAAAACTTCAAGCATGAGCGAAATCACAAAGACGAGTAAGAATAGTGAGCACGAACAAAAATCACAAATCACAATCAAAAGCATGAACCACAATTAAGAAAATAAATCACAAGTACAACCATGAAACTACAATTTAAACAGAAACGATAAATCACAATAAAAAAATAGGAACCATGAGCATAAACAAAAACTGTAACACAAACATGAATCACAAATATTGGTTAAGAACAAAGATCACGAGTACAAATAAAAATTACAACACAAATAGAAATCACAATTCATAAATAATAACAGGAACTTTGACAAAACAATAGAATAAACAAAAACCACAAATCACATGTCAAGAATCGGTAATGACTTGAAACAACAAACCTCAAAATAAAAACATTCTTATCACCTCAAAATACTTAATGGAAACCAATATGCTACCATGTCAAAAAAAGATTTGAGTATCATTCTTATCATAACAAAATTACTACTTTGTGAAACATATAATTTAAAAATTAGAAAATCATTTTTTAATTACATAATCTTAAAATCAAATATAATTTTAAATTAGCTAATTTAAAAGTATGTTTGACTTTAGAACAATCTAAATTTTTTATAAGATCTTTGTTTGAAATTATACAATTTAGAAATCTATTCAATATAATCATCTTTTGTAAAATCTAAAATGCTCCAAAATAATAGTATGATATAATTTAATCATGTTTTATGAAATAATGTAATATATATATATATATATATATATATATATATATATATATATATATATATATATTATTTTTTTTTTTATATAATATCTTTTCATTTACTTTTGTAAATTTATATCACTAACTTAATAGTTAATCTGTGCAAACGTGCAATATTATAATTATAAATATTTTAATGATAATAGTACATCCATTTATTTATAGTATTTAATATTTATTTACAAAATCTAATAGAAATATATCATCATACTTGCATATAAATATATAAAAAAAAGGTAAGGAAGGATGTTGGATTCGTCACAGCAGTCTTTTATGCTATCCAATTTGGTAGTTAAATTATTAATTTTAATATTTTTAAGAAAACTTTATTATCACTTGTTCTTTCTTAATTGTTTCTCAATAAAACCTCACACTTATTGTAGTTAAAGATATTTTAATATAAAAGTAACCAATACACAAATGTTTAAAACATTTCTATAACAATCATTCTCAACTAAAATCATAGTATTAACAGCTTTATTTATCTTAAAGCATTCTTCCTCCCTTACAATACTCTAAATCTTCGGTTCGTTTATTAGAGAAAAAAAAAAACAGGTAGGGGTTAATTTTGCTTAATTAGTTAATAAAAAGAAACTTAAAACACAGTGAAACTTACAGTAGTATTTATAATTATATATATATATATATATATATATATATATATATATATATATATATATATATATTCATAATTTATTTCACTTCTATTTTCACATAGATATGGAACAAATGCTTAAAGCTGGGTCCTAATGCAATTTATTGCCAATACTGCTACCCACTTCTCTTTCAGAATTGAAAACAATTATAATTTTTTAAATTAAAAAAAAAAAATACAGATAAACTCTGAAAAAATCCTCCTTTTTCATTCTATTCCCTCCTTCCTTCTTCTTTATAAACTTCAAACTCTTATTCATTTTTTCTTTTCCCCATCAACCAATTATTATTATTATTATTACTAATGAAAACAATTATATTACGCGGATCTGTTATTTTTTTATAATACAAAATAATGAAACTATAATTACAAAAATAAATGTTAATAACTTTTAAATTTGATCATAAATAACTTTTATTTATTTTTTAAATAATTTGTATTTATTTAATTTAAATAATAGTTAAATTAAAAAAACATTTTAAATTTAAAAATCAGTTAAATAATAATAAAATAATAACTGAAAAGATAAAAATGAAATAAAATAGTGGTTATTAAAAAGAAAAATCTCCCGTATAAATAAATATCGATTATTATTATTATTATTTTTAATTTTCAAAATAATAATTAAAAAAACAAAAACATTTATATATATAGTAAATTTTAGTTATCAAAATAAAAAATATTTTAAGTAATATTATGTTAAAAATATTATAAATAATTTAAATAATATTATAAGTAGTTATTTGAATTATAAAAAATAACTATTAAATTAAAAAAAAAATGTATCTTTTTATTATAAATAATTATTTAAATTTAGAATCTAGAAATAAAATTAAAAAAAAAATTATCATTTTAATAGTTATAATTATAGATAAAAGAATGCTAACCGATCCACCTTATAGATATATATAGTTATCCAGTTATATATATATATATATATATATATATATATATATATATATAAATATATTATTATAAGTACATGGTTATTAACTATTATTATTATTTTAAATAATAAGAAAGGTATCAGACCCATCCTCAACTCAAACTTATTTTCCCACACTTCTCTTCCACTTACTGTTAAATGAGTACACCAAACCCGACCCAAACTGAGGATGGGCCCTGACCCACTTCGCCGGCAATGGGAAAGTCCGGAGAAGAAGACCACCCTCTACCATCCACCGTCGCCGCCGAGGATCCATGGCGGAATGCAGTGGCGGCGGGCTGCGTCTTTTCCGTCGTTGGAATCAAATGCGTTATTGTCTTGCTTTTCTCAGTTGCAGTTTTTCTCTCAGCACTCTTCTGGTTACCACCATTCGTTCACTTTGCAGATCCCAAAGATCTTCATTTAAATTCTAAGTACAAAGGTGAGTTTCTAATTTTTTTCAAACAAATTTTTGGAACTCTCTCACTCAAGTATCTTTCTTTATTTAGTATTTTTATTTTAATTTTAGGAAAATTTTAAATTAAGAATAGAAATCCCTGTGCTGATAATTAGTGGATTTGTTTGTATAATTGGTGGGTTTTTTAGTGAAAGAGATAACAATGTGAGCGAAAATGTAGATTTTAACTTTGATGGGTTTTTAATTTTAATTTTAGGCTTGTTAAGAAAATTGTTAGCGAATTAATATTTCCGTGTGTGGGGCGGTTTTCAATTTTTGCTATTTATTATATTTTTTTAACAAAAGGGGAGATTTGTTTATTGCATTGTGGTTTGATGTTTTCTTTACTTTGAAAATTATTGTTAAACAATTATAATTGATTACAATTTTAATTTTAATGATACGGATATTGAAATTATCTTGATGTTGCACGTGAAAACAAAAAGGTTCCGAGTTTTAGGATCTGACACTATCATATATGCTGTTGTGAATTTTGGTTGAGCTCTATATGTCAATATTCATTAGTTGATAGATTTAATGCTTATGTTAGCATTCGCAAAGAGAATACTGGGTTTGCATAGCACTTTACCTTTTAGAGGAAGAATGAGGTGTTGTGAGTGATGACTTGAAGAACCATAGGAGGTTAGGATGGATATGAGAAATTGACAATATGACGGTTTGTTTGTGTTCTATTCTTTAAAATTGTTTTTTGTTTCAGAAAAAAAGAAGAAAAAACTAGTTTTAAAAGTTATTTTCAAAAGTGGTACCTCCTCATTTTTAAAATTAAAAGAAAATCTTAACATATTAAGGTTTTTTAGTACTTTATGCTTTCAAACTTATATTTATTCATACTCTTTCTTGCATTATCCTATCTTCTTCCCACATGCTCTTTACTATCTAAAAAGTAGATTTACAAAGTTGTTTTAAAAATAAAAAAAGAAACACAAGACCCTAGGTGGTTAAATACTTCAGCAGATAAAAAGTAATGGAGGAGGCAGGGACAAAGAAAATTAAACTAACAATTTTCTTGGATGATGCAGTAATGGCAGTTAGCATTGGAATATATGTAGTTCCAATATACTTCCTTTAATAACATATTTTAGCCTCGTACTTTTGCATGAAATGTCCACAATTTCCGACACAGTATTCTCATATCTGCTACAATAAATATATTTTATTGTTCATAATGATTTAATTGTTGGAATATTTAGAGTAAATAAGTTGCTTTGTACATAAAAGCATGAAATTAACCGTCTCTTTCTATATTTTTGTCGTCACGTGTGCAGGAATTAATGCAAACTAAATATGGAGTGGTTAAATGTTAGAATTCTATTTAAATAAAACCGTTACTAGTAATAATGACTCCATGAGAAATAACTGTTAATAGTGTATATCATTTTGATTTGTAATTCCTACCAATATGATTAGAGAAACGCATGTAACATCCACGGGATCAAATATAATAAAAGGGTTAGTCTTCCTCAACGCGGTGAAACAAAGTTTGAGTCCCTATTAGAAAAGTATTCTCATTTAGCGTTTGAATGTATCTAAAAAAGTTGTTTTTAAAGAAAGATAACTGTATGAAAAAAAGGATATATACATGTCATTTGACTCTATTTTATTATTTTGGAAAATCTGTTTCCAAAAAAATAGGAAGGAACAAGTCAGGTGCTGGAAATGTGTCGCCACATGTTCTGTCTTGTTTGAGAAATGAAATATTTTGTTTATGTTCTGGATGTGGTACTGGCAAATCAATTTTGTGATCATTATAAGTGGCTCAGAACAAAAGTTTTAACTTTTTATCGAGGTTTAAGCATGATTTTAAGTAGTGCTAAGCGCCCTTATCTGTTACAGTGTTTGCTATAGCAGAGAAGTTTAATGTAGCGGGTTGAATAGCTGTCATGGAAAACTAAGGGTTTGCATGTTTTTTTACTCTTGGAGTATCCACTACCTTAATGAATGTTTGGATAGGTGAGAGAATCAGTGTACAGCTAGTTCTATTTATGAAGGAAGTCATGAATCTTTACTATATAAATACAGGAATGAGGTGAAGAAATATGACATGCCCAAACTTGAGAGAGGGGTCACCACTTTAAGAGAAAGGATGGTCTTGGAATGGGGGAGTTTTTACAAGTTTTTTTGGAAACTTGTAATGTGTTATATTATATGATGAAATATTGTAGAGAACATAGGTGAAAGGTGTTGAACCCCATAAATTCATGCATTTGGTTATTTCTTTTATTTGTGATATTGATTTGTGCGTCTCACACTTTGGTTTTAATTAATTATGTTTGAAAAATAAATTTTCCCCAGTAGCAACATCATTTGTCTTGGATTTTCATTCCAAAATTGAAATCTGAAGATGGCATAATGGTGAAAATGATAAAGAAACTTTGATTTAGATGATGATGAGAGATAATTCCAATATAAAAAAAACTTGTATTTCACATTTGCTGGTGTTAACTTGTATGTTTTGTTTAAAGATGTTTTCACTGATAATTATAGATATTAATTCTCAATAATTTGTATTATTTGTTTTGAGTTTATATTCAGCACCTCTCCTGTGGTTTTGTCATTAAAAAGACACTTCAATGGGTGGTAAGGGAAGAAGGTATATATAAATAAACCCTTAGTCTCAATGAAACAGAGAACAAGGTATTCCAGGAACAAATTCAACTCTATGTAGCAGTATTATTGAATTTCAGAAAGTACTCAACAAATAATGAGTATTACAGAGAATGACCAAAACAGTATGAAAGAAAACGTAATATGAGAAATAGGTCTAGAGAGATAAGTTCATAGCAAAAACCATCCCCCCTTTCTCTCACCACAACAAACAGAATATATACTAAACTTTTGACCAATCAAAATCCCTCAACCTAGAGTTAGATATTTTAATTCTCGTGCTTTTCCTGCCTTAATGATCTGCCAGGTGTCCTTGCTGAATTGCATCAGTAATTGACTCTTCTGCCCCTCTATTATGCATTTTGTTGTTACCGGTCTCAGCTGCACTTGTTACTCTCAACTCTTAATAATGTGGAACTTTTGGATGTACTAAAACAATTCACCTCTAAAAATTTGACAATTTATCTCTTCTAGTTTTTTATTGGTCTTATAGGGTGCATTATTTTCCTGTGCCTTCTGACA
>Ga0214543_1012418_pt1 | contig 11343 bp, 4 predicted proteins | sample CNSS2metaG_FD_160094 | JGI IMG/M metagenome (GOLD analysis project Ga0214543, IMG submission 160094) | Root nodule microbial communities from cowpea collected in UCLA plant growth center, Los Angeles, California, USA - CNSS2 | ecosystem: Host-associated > Plants > Roots > Nodule | place: USA...
AAATATAAATTTTTATAAAAAATATATATATATATATATATATATATATAAAAATATAAATATAAATAAATATATATATATATATATATATATTAAATTAATGATAGAAAAAAAAGGAGAATAAAGAAAAAAAAAACGTGTAATAATCTTTCTCTAGATTTTTAAACTTTTATTTTTCACAACCTTTTTTATGAGCACATGGCCCAAAACTTTTATAGATATCTTTACCTCACTATTTGTTATTTATACTCCTCACATTATCACATGTTAAAAAACTATATTTTAAAATCTATATTATCAAGGAAAGGGTATAGTTTTAATTATTAGAAACAATATTATTTCGTAATAATTAGAATAAATATCTTGATTTTATATTTATATGATGTGTTTCATTGAGATTTTTTCAATTAGAGAAGATATTATTAGATATTATTCTAATAATTAGAGACAATATTTATGATAATAATTATAATCATGTATTATTTTATTGATTCCTATAATATGCTTCATCAAGACCAATTTCTTATTTATATATTTCATTCTAATTAAAGATTAGGGTTTTCATGTTTTCAGTAGTATCTCAAGGTGTTGATATAAACAAAAAATCTCTCTAATGCAAAACAGTGAACAAAATTCGACATTTCTCTTCTTATTACCAGAGCACACACGCAAAGGAAATCATTCACTATCCTTTCGGTCGGATTTGCTATGCTCGTGGCCTTGAAAGGTAAGTTCTTTTTTGCTCCTAATGTTATTGGTGAGCATAATAAGATTAATGGATTGGGAATCCTAATTTCATGTTACTCTGTTACATTATCAAGTGTATGACTTATTGACTCAATATATTGTTGAACGCGTTTGGGGTCTGGGGTCTGATGTTATGTATAGGGATGCCAACGGGCGGGTAGGGTATGGGTAGTAGCTCCCTTTTACCTTATTCACTGGATTGGTCTTTGTTATGTAAGTACCTGCATATTTTTGTAATATTCACGGGTACCCGCAGATATTTACAAAAAGAAAATTTTAATATTTAACAACAAATTTTAACTATAAATTGAAATAAAAAATACAATACATAACATTTATAAATTTCAAAACAAAGTGCATATAATTCATTTAAATATTGTTGAATGATAGTTTACAAATAAATAGAGATTTTTTAAAATCAATTTATAAAAAATAACTAATTCAAAATCAATGTGTTAATATTTTAATGATTTTTTTTAATTTAAATTAGAGTGTAGCAGGTACGGGTATCCACGGGTATGATATTATGATACTCGTACTCGTTATCCGTGGGTATCTTCATTTTCAACATCCATTTCCTATCTGTTGCAGTTTTATATGTAAAAACTCGTGGATACGGATTTTTTTTTGACATTTCTAGTTATGTAATTATGGGCCTAAATTCATGATGGATGTGTCGTTTGACAACATTATAAACTCCTTCTCAAGATTTTAATTCTCCACTTCTAAAATAAATGAAAATAAAAATTATAAATTATACTTCTTTTTTTATATAATTTTGGACATCATGTCAAGTCTTGGATTCGCTTGATAAATTAGTTTTATATGATGTTGAATCTCAGATTCTCTTGATTATAAAAAAAATATAAAAATCTAAAACTAAAAAAATCAACCAATAAATTTTTTTTATAAAGAACTACGTGATCCCTGATTTTTTATATGAAAATATGTAGGAGCGAGTACAATCTTTGTGGGCCAAAAAAATAAAAAATAATTTTGTTTTTTTATCTTTATTATTTTGTATATGTATTTGTTTTGTTTGATTTTTGGGAACAACAAATTTTAAAAAATTTATTTTTATCTTACATACTTAATTACAAGGAATCGTCTTAGGACGACTGTTATGGAGTGTTAATACCAAATGTGTAACTGACTCTCGAATCCAATTTTGATTTCAAAGACTATTATTTCTTTTTTAAGATTTTTTTTAGTTTTTCATTATAAATTATGGTGACAACTCCGTTGATTTTTTTTTTTTAAATTAGATTTCTGACAACCAGTTATATAAATTTTGTTGTGATGTGAATAAATTGATGATGATCAATCTTACACATTGTTATAACTTTTCTAATAATAGATATGTTCTTTCTCTTTCTATGTTTTTCTTCTGTAATTTTTTTTAATGTAATTTTCGATTTTTTTATAAAAATAATCAATATTAATTATATAATGAGTTCATAATTATTGATTTAATTATTTATTAATTATGACTAATTAAATTAAAGTAATACTGTGAAAATATCATTTTTCCAATATATAGAACAAAAGTTAAAGTATTATGACCGATAATACGTTGTTGTAACGTTCTAAATCAAGTCTATATTTAGGAGTTTTGTGAGGAAAAAAATTATTTTGACAACTTTTAATTTGCATACTGCTTAAGAACTAATAATAATATAATAATAAAAATATTTAAGTTAATTTTTAAATGTTATATTATTATATACTATTATAATACAATTATCAAGCTAGAAATACAGTAAATTATCAAAAATATTATTATATACTATGAGGTGTGGCTATTATGTTTCGATGGATGAAAACAATTGTGCAAAGTAGTTATAAAGTGATTTGGTTGAGATAATATGTTAACTTTTATATATACTAAATTTAACTTTATTATATACACTAATATTAACTTTAACTAATTTTTTTCAAAATCTCAATAACACAAGTCCAATAAATTAAAAAGCATTAGCTTATGTTTAACGAGTGTGGACAAAAGTATTTTTTGGTGCCAAATGTTAAAGTTAATACATGAATTTGTAGTTCAACTTTTCTATTGTTTTCTATAATTTTTACAAGTTAAGATGAATTTATTGAAAATTATAAACAATTCTTTTGTAATTGAGATAAAGAACTTGATTAGCGTTCATATTAGATCCAAATTAGCTTCAAATTGTTAATTATATAAGACCTTTAATGTGTTAAAACCCATATAAAAATCATTTCTAAAGTTTTATACTTTTTCTTTTCTTTCTTTTCTCTCTCTTTTTCTCTTCTCTTTTTCTTTTAGCTGATCAATATATATATATATATATATATATATATATATATATATATATATATATATTCTTTGCCACGTTTCTGTCTTTTTTCTGTCATGTTTTATGTTCTTCAACAATGGAGGATCAATTCATATGATGAAGATCGATTTAAGATTATAAGATTTTTGGTTTGTTTTATTCTTGAGTTTGTGATTGATATGTTTACATTTTTGTTCCTACTTATGTTCTTCTTGCTTTTGCAATTTAATGTTCTTACTCTTCAAAATTCTTGTTCTGTAATTTTCTTGCACGTTTTAATTCTCTAAAATTTCATTTTCCAATAATTTTAATTTATACTAGTTCTTATATACAATGTGGTCCAATTTGCAACATTCCAGTCCTAGTCTCATAATAGCTAAATCCCGACAACTCACATACCTTTAGTACCTCTCATGCCTCCCCTAATAGCTGTATCACAATACATTCAATTCGGTATTCATACCAATCACAATCACAGTGTCAAAGTGTTGAATTAGGATTTTGCTTATATAACTATATTTAGGATAATATAAGGTTAATTAAATTTAAAATCCGACTTGCTATTAATTTAGTAAAATAGGTCCACATTTTTAGTTTACTTTAGTTGTCCTCTTTCTTACTAATTAAATATAAAAGTTATAAATTAAAAAAATTAGAATTTGTATATATTGTATTATTTGAAAATAGAATGCATGTATAATCGAGTAAAATTGACCAAAGTCGTCGATTCATCCTCATGGTCGGTGACCTCTAACCTACCATTTTATGGTGGGTTATATGTTAACATCTAATTTATTTTCTGTCTTCCGTTTGACATTTCTAAACAATATTATTTTATTCTAAAATTTCATTTTTATTAGTTAAGTATAATATTTTATTATTAAAAGGATAATAATATATATATGGGTTAAATATATTTTTGGTCCCTCAATTTTCCGTAAAATTTGAAATTAGTCCATTTTTAAAAGAATTTATTAATTTAGTCATTCATCTCTAAACATGCGTGAATTTAGTCCTTTTAACCAAATTTTGTTAAGTTTATCTCACGTTTTAAACGCATTTCATGTATTTGAATTATTTTTGACATATTTTCGTTTCAATGTTAATTCAAATATTATTATATATTTAAAATATAAAATAAACTTAATAAAATTTAATAAAAAAACTAAATTCATATATTTATAAAAATAAAAAACTAAATTAATATTAACTTAAAAAAAACTAATTTTAAAATTCACGGTAAAAAAATATTTAACCCTATTTTTATCCGGATCATTCAGCATGTAACCTAGTACAGTGCCGAACAAATACCATTGATCTTTATCACAACACACCAATGTAATGTATGTTCTTCAGAATACGTCATTATGACATCACACAATATATATCTACCTCTAGAATCTGCTAAATTATTCCACGAAACACAGATGATTACAGGTTAGACATTATTAAAGTAGCAGAAGTGGTTTGAGGTTGGTTTTTGTTGCGTAGCATGTGGTTAAACTCTTGGGAAAACCTCTCCATAGCTGCAGCAGGTAAACAAATCGGAAATACTATACCTTCTTCTCCTTTTCCATTCTTAGCAGAACAGAAAAACGAAATGCCTGGAAAGCTCCCACCCCCAGCTTGGGCGACTCCAGCATACACACCCTCACCCCACCCAAAATCCACTTCTCTAATGTTAAAACGTGCCAAATGTGACACAATACAAGACCTCACAGTGGTGAATAAGCATCGTCCCTTCATCACCATCAGGTCTGCAACAGATTGCAGGTACTCTTCTGTCATCTCACCTTTCACTTTATTTATCAGCTCCACCGCATACCCAAACGGCTTTCCGCAAAGCTTCCCTGCGGTGGTTACCGCCGCCGGATATGCAAAACCGTTGCCGTAGTAACCCACGGGTAGTGGGGAATTGAACTGACCACGTGCGTTGACTACGCACATCATGCGGACATCCTCGTCTGCCTCTATCTGCAGCGCTTTTGTGCGACAGCGCCACAAACATGCTGTGATGAGATCGAATGTGGTGCAGTGCCGAAGGTGTTGGGGAATCAAGCGCCGAAGTGCAGCTATGTCGAGGGGTCCAAAGAAGAACGACCGCTGAACCATGTCATCTTGGTTTGGTGTGACGGTTCCTTTGACTGTGTCTGGAACTTGTTCGTATTCGCGATGGTTGCATGTGATGCGAGGTGGGTCTCTTGCCATTAGGAGCTCCCTACGCCACACTGGTGCAATGGAAGGTTTGGTTGCACCTCTAGCCATTTCGGCCCAAGCGCTCAAGAATTGTTGGTAACCGGGTCCGTCACACATCGTGTGGTTAAGGCGGATGGCTAAGAAGAAACCACCACACTTGAGTCGAGTCACCTGCATTTTTATTCCATATTCAAGAGGTTTACACATTTTTCTTGCGGTAAATTTTTTCCAAAGTTAACTACTACGACCAAGAATAAGTGCAAGAAACAAGCTACTTGTGAAATTTCTGTTCAACATTCTCACATCCTTTGTTAAATTATTATATATATCTAGTGCAGATTTATGCAAAAAAGATTTACGAGTACGAGCATATATAAATTTGTTACTTGTAATAAGCTGAGTTGTCGGTGTGTCACACGACCCATGAAAATTGTGTCCAAGCCACATAACTTTGGGATTGGACTGTGAAAAGTGAAAGTCCGTGTTCGAGGACCACTGTGTCTTCCAATTTCTAAATTAAAAATCGTGGTATCATCGGGTACGACTCCTATTTTGCAGAAGTTGTGAGAGGCTTATGCAAAATATGATTTGAATTCGTAGTTTTATCTCACGATTTTTAATTTAAAAATTGAAGTTCTGAATTTTACGCGATCTGCGATTATTAAATTCTGATTGAAAGTCGTTATTCGCCATACGACTTGAATGCAATCACAAATACACCAAAGTCAAGGTCATCGAGCACGACTTCTACTTTTCACAGTCCAAACCCTGAAGTTGTGAGACCTGAGACCTGGATACGATTTTTATTCAGAAGTCGTACGTGTGTGGCACACACATGACTTTGCATATGACTCCTAATAAATTAAAACCAGCCAATACTCTCTATCAGAACTGGAAGACTACCGATTCAAAATCTCAAAATCTAGATGAGAAAGAACATCTTTTGAAAACAAAATTCAAAACTTAGTTGATTTTGACAGAAATTAACATGGAAGTAACGAATAATTGTATCAGAAATCAGTTTCTAAAATTTAAGAAATGTAGAAAATGAACCAAAAAATTGCTGAGATTCATAAGTATGTGTATTGAACCTGTACAAGTAGAAGGGGAGTGTTGGTAATTTCTTGTGAGCCAGGAACTTCGTATTGCAGTTCTTGGTAGCATGGGAATGGAGGCTGAAGAGAATCGCCGAACTGATCGAGTGTGACGTCAGCATCAGCCTCGATGAACATGACACCTTCTCCGGTGCAATCCACCATCAATTTGCGGTGAGGCCCCTCTCTGAGCCTACCCGCAAATGGGTAATAGAAGACAAGTGTTTGTGACAGTGCTTGTCGAATCACTTGAACTGGGTCTTTCTCTGCCATTGATTCTTTTTTTCGATAAATTTGTACCATTGGAACGTGGAAACGCAGACCATCTTGATCATCAATGTCTGAAAGTAGTTTAACTTCATGAGGAGTGGGGATAGCAGGAGGCACCAGCTCTGGTTCGCACCTTCGCACTGTAAAGTTTAGAGAAGAGGAAGAAGATGATGATGAGGCCATGAGAATTATGAGAGAACAAAGAGAAACTAAGCAAATGGATTTTGGTTGAGTGAGTGTGTGAGTTCCTGGAGCCATGTCTCTTGGTGTCTTTATAAATGGAACGAAAATGATTATTTGATAAACGAGTAATTTTTTTACTTTTTATGAAAATTACAAAACGTAAAGTAATAAAATTTTAATTTTTCTTTTACTTAAAATGGTTGTTTTTAAACAAAGTTTAAAGTATCATTTCCTCAAAATATAATACATTGACATAAGACAAGGAAAAAGTTGTTTGACACACTTGATCCTAATAAATTGAAAATACGTCTTCGTGATAGAAAAATATAAGAAAAATATTATGTGATTACTAAATTTTGAGAACTTTTTCTTATAATTTTAAGTGATATTTTTTAAATGGTTCTCTATTCTCATTCTTAATATTTTAAAATTATTTAAAAGATGACACATTATATTATAAAAGAAAGTTATTAAAATTTAGTAGTCAAAATATTATTGTCCAAATGATAATATGATAAAGTCTTGTTTAACAAACTCAGCAAACCACCATTCTTCATCAAAAAAAAATTCTAAAATTTTATTATTTTAATTTTGTAAGTTCTATAAAAAAAATTATTTCATTTAATAACTTTGTCAATTTCATTAAAATATTAGTCAAAAAAAATTATTTTCCTTTCATAATAACGTATGATTACTGTGATGGAGCCAAGTGTCACACTGCCACCCATTTAACCAGAGGCTTATGAGGACACCATTATTATATCAAGTACTGCACTAGTCAACGAATATTTGGTAGCCATGTTTTGCATTTTTCTTATATTTTGTGTGTGTGGTTAATCTGAATGCAATCTCTTCTGTTTTCATTTACCTATTTTACTTTCTAATATTTACGTATGACTATCCATTTTTACATTGAATTTTAATATTATATTTAATTAAAAATGTTAATATTAAAAAATTATTTAATTTATATTGTTAAATGTATTTCTTTACATTCATATATGATTTAATAGTCTTAAAACTTTTAAAAATAATTTAAATATATTTTTTCTCTTAAATCTCTTAGGTTAAATCATTTCATTGATCCTTATTTTCGTAGGAAAGTGAGGTAGATTCTCTTTTTTATCTGAATTAGGTCCTTATTATAGAAAATTCGTTGCAATTAGATTATTTCCGTTAATAATACACTAACTGCATTAACTATATGTCATGGCAACACGTGATTTTTTTATTTTTATTACTTTTTATAATTTTTTAAAAAATAACAATAAAAAATATTCACATCAAGCTTACAGTGTACAATGTGACAAAGGTAATGTCATGTGATAGAGTAATGTCTGTGTCATAATAAATGTGAAAATTCTCAATTTAGTGTCTATATTTATTATTTTGTCTGAGTTTAGTCCAATTTTTTAAAACTGAAGCAATTTCATCATTACTTAAATTGAGATAAAATTTAACTTTTATATAGATGTCACAATGATATTTCTAACCAGATTAAAGTTTTATTTTACATTGAACTTTATTTAAATATTGTTTTAAATATTTATATATCAATAATTTATAAACAAATGTTAAAGTTAAGTTAACAATAACAACTTTATAAATTGAATTGTAAAATTTTAAATAAATATATTTATTTTAAATTGTTATAAAATTGTTTTAAAATTTTATATTTGAATTTATAAAGTCGTTATTTTTAAATCAACTCTAACATTTATCTACAAATTATAGATATATAAATATTTGAAACAAAATTTAAATAAAGTTCAATGCAAAATATACATTTAAATAAACTTAATTTTGTTAAAAATATCAATTATAATAAAAATACAATTGTAAAATTTATATAAAATTAAATTTGGTATAGGGATGAAATTGATTTAGTTTTAAAAATTTATGACCAAATTGAGACAAAATTACAAATACATGGACTACATGAAGACTTTTCACATCTAATAATAATACGTGACAATGTCACTGTCACATCACATCGTCTTTGACACATAACAATTTTTTATAAGAAAATTAAAATCAAAAAAATTAAGAAAAATAAAAAAAAATTACGTACCGATACATAACACATAATCAATGTTGTAAGTGTATTAATAACGAAAATAATCTAATCTTAACGAATTTTTTAAGATGTAACTAATTGAGAGAAAAAAAAAATCTTTATGATAGTTCGCTGCAAATTAAAATGACCAATTAAATAATTTAACTGATTTCTGATACAATTTTGTAATCAAAAGTGTAAGATTTGTCTGAATTGTAACATAATTGTAACAGAAATTTCAACTCTAATAATTAATTAGGAATGTAAAATAAATCCTTTGTGAATGTTGTCATAACTTGTTGATTTTTTTTATGTAGTTATTTTTTATTTTTTAACCAATTCTCATAATTATAATTTTATTATTGTAATTATATAAATAATTTTATTTATTGTAATATAATAATTTAATGATTATTGTAATTAATTTTATTTATTAATTATAAATTGAGTTCAAAAAAGAAATTGTTTAAATTTGAATTATTTGTCTGAATTTCTTTTTTATTTCGTTCACTTATAAATTTTATTAATTTATAGAAAAGTAAATTTTATTAGATTTTAGAAAAAGGAACTAAAGTGATATTTGAAATATTTTTAAATTTGATTTTTTTTTTTATTTTTTAAAGGTATTTTTTAAATTTATCAACTTTGTTTATTAATATATATATATATATATATATATATATATATATATATATATATAAATTTGAATATTTCATTAGACATTAAGGTCTGAGTAGTACCAAGTACTATATAATTGTCCCCGTTCATAGAACCTCTATTTGCATTAAGTTGACATGTAACCAAAAATCGGGCAGTCTGGTCAAAAGGGAAAGATCTTAAAATGTGTAAAATGAAAAAAATGTCATAATTTTCCCCTCAAGATAAAATAAAAAGATATGAAAAATGTTCAAAATAGATAAAAAAAAAAACTTTGAAAGAATTTATTTAAATGTGAATAACACGATAAATTAAGAATAACACCTAATAAACAATATCAGAGCAAAACAAATAATTAAAATTTAATACTAAAATAATAAATAAATCATCGTGATATTTACTCATGTTCACATTTATTCAAATATCTGAATGAAGAAATTAGAGGAATGAAGATATACCACATGAATTTCAATTATTAATCTGACAGCATGGGCCACATGCATTTAGTGGGAACTGATGTGTTCTATCTGCATCAACACAACCAATACATTACCAACACAAAAACCGTTTAACAATAACCCCATGTGATTCTAATTCTTATTGTGCTTATTAGAACAGAGGTCACTTCAATAATATAATTGTTCGAGTCCACATAATTTTTGTACGTTATTTTTTTTATTATTTAAAATACATTACATTACATGTTTGTTTACTAAATTTTTTTAAAATTCTAATGATTTTTTTTTTTATAAATAAAATGTATAATACATCACTTATTAAAATCACACAAAGAATTAAATTAATAATAATTGAAATTTAATATTGATATTTTATCTTTTGAACTTCAATATATATATTAAATGACGATAAAAAATATTCATGACAATTATATTAAATTATTATGTAAATAAAATTTATTTATACAACTCTAATAAAAAAATTACATGTATAAAATGAGTTAGAAAATAAAAATAATTATATAAAAAATATTGAAATAATATTTTATACGATAAAAATAAACAACAAATAATTTTTTTTTTAAATAATCAAGTTTAAATAATTTGATAGACCTTTAAATTAAATCGTATAAAGAAAAATAAATGTATAATTAAATGTATGATAAGATGAAAAAGATCTTAGAGATCTAAAAGCACTTTTCAAATATCAACCTAGTTGAACGGTTGATAAATAATAAAAATTGTTTTAAGGAAATAAAATAAATCTTCAAATCAAGCAAAAATTACAAATAATAGAATAAAAAGAATTAGTTTTTTATATTGCCTAGTAAATGAAAGATTTATACTATTTAACATTTAAATTGAAAATGTTAAACATTATAATGTGAAAATAAAATGTACAATAAATAAAAATATTAAAAAACAACATAAATATTGAATGTGAGAAATAAAAAATATTTAATTGACATACATCATTTGAACAGATTGCACAAAGATTATGATAAGAATAAAAAATATCTTGAGAATGTCAATGAATTTCATCACAAGACATACAATTAGAAAAAACACAAAATAGAAAGTTTATGTATGTATGTATGTATGTAATTTTACTTAATAGACTATGAGTATTTTAATTATTTAAAGTGAGACAAAAATTAGGCGAATATAAGTATTATGGTGGGTATGAGAATGAGGACGCGTGGATATGTACATCTAGGGATGTCAACGGGGTGGGTAGGGTACGGGTAGTAGCTCCCATGTACCCAGTGGCAGACTTATGTATTGACAGAGGGGAGCCACGGTTCCCCGACTTTTTTTTAGAATTTATTATATATATATATATATATATATATATATATATATATATATATTTATAT
>Ga0214543_1012420_pt1 | contig 11338 bp, 16 predicted proteins | sample CNSS2metaG_FD_160094 | JGI IMG/M metagenome (GOLD analysis project Ga0214543, IMG submission 160094) | Root nodule microbial communities from cowpea collected in UCLA plant growth center, Los Angeles, California, USA - CNSS2 | ecosystem: Host-associated > Plants > Roots > Nodule | place: USA...
ATTAATTTAACAATAATCTCTAGATAACCAATGAAGAATCTTATTTAGAAAAAGTAGTGGAATTGACCTATTTACTATTACTGTGTTTACAATCTTCCGTGTCATTTTCTTTGCATATCAAAACCCCTTTTTTTATAGTTGCTAGTTTTAATTGCATTTTTGAATCAAATATTTGAGATCAATTCCGTATTCGTTGTGAGACGACTCAGGGTTATCTTAACCCTAACTATTTTCTTCACTACAAACTGGCAATACTGAAGTTGCTAAAGTAGTGGTAATTTGATCGCCTAACGACAGCGATATCACCGGCGTGAGTGGCGGCTGTCGTGGAGTTGCAGTCATGGTGGCTGAAATTAGGGTTAGGGTTTCATGTGAGATGGAGGAGATGCTGACGTGGCAGTGTTTAATTGGTGCAGATAAGTTTGCAAGGATAATGACACATGTCAGCATTTGGTTGGCCTGATTTGAAAGGTGAGGATTGCCACATGGCAGCATCTGGTTGAGTGAAGTTTAAGTGGTAGAAGGGGTGCAACTTAGTGAAAACTAGGGGTGCAGAACAGGTTTTTGGTGGTCCACTTTAGAAGGAGTGTGCAAATAAAATATGGGGGTGCATTTAGCTCCTGATTTATTCTTTTCCAGAATTTCCTGATTTTGGACTTATTTGTAACTTTGAATATTTCAAATCCACACTATTAATGACCAAAAATAAATTTCAGCTGCATTAACTAACGTTAGAATATCCAATAATATTTTATGCAACTAAAATCAATTTTAACGCCATTTTTACCAAACTTATTCAATAAATCCAATAATCACAAATCCTAATTAAATCAATCTTTAAGCACATAAAATTCAATTAAATCCCAAAATTTAAATATTAAATGAGGGCAAAAATTTGAACTCATCAAGTATTCTTTTTCTCACATCTGAATCATGTTTGGAAACAACATCGTGCTATTATTTTCTCTCTTCTTTTGTTTAGTTTAGTCATGTGAATATGGGTGCTAGTAGTGTTAGCTTTTACACGCTTCTTGATTTAATGTTGTGCATGGGATTGGTTAATCTTGTTTCATTGCAGTCACATTATACAGATAAAAGCTTTGGTTCTTTTCTCTTTGCTTTCATTTTAAAAATGAACCACAAATCATTAGTTTAATGTTTCGTAAGGAACCATGGAGTTATGTAGATGTATGGTGTAGTAAAATAGTTTCGGGGTAGAGTTCTTTAGTATCCTTTTTCATGTTATATTTTGGTTCAATCTTGTTTTTCTCTCTCCATTGGCAGCCATGCACTTAAGGATTTGAGACTTGTTATTGTGACGTGAAATTAGTATGGGTTTAGATCCTTTATTTTCTCTTTCAATTCCTACTACAGTTTGGTTTTATTCATACCACATGTTTCATTTGAGAGCATAGCTTTTCCTTCTTTGCTGTCATTCACGTTGCAGCAGATCTTTCCCCAAGGGGTTGTTGTCATTTCGGAAATTTTATTCACATGCAAATGTGAGGATTCATGGGTTCATGGAGTGTGTTTTTCTCTCTCTTCCTCTTTCTTATCACTTTCACGTAAAGTTTTCTCTTTCTTTTACATTCTCTTTCTTTGTTTTCTTCTCTCATGCATGAGTCCACATGTACAATTACATTTCTATTTCCTAAGTTTAACCACACGTAAAAGTAGACTAATTAATAGTGCAAAGTTTCTTTATTTTTTTTTAGTCATGGGTCCCACTTGTTGCTTAAAGATACAATTCATTTCCATGGCTCACATTGTTTTCATTCCTTCTTTTTATGTTGTGTGCAGACCATGATTTAAATGAGTTGCTTTATATTTATAAATTGGGTAATGCACGGGTGGGGTCCACATATAAATATAATTTCTCTTTCTTCCTTGTGCTTTTCTCTTTCACGTAAATTTGAGCGTAGTGTATGTTTTAGTGATGCATGTGGTTGCATATTAACTTGTTTATTCTTTCACTCTTTAAATTTTCATATTTTTGGTTGGTCCTTCTCATATGGTTTTACTAATTATTTTATGTGTCAATGTGTTGGTGGGATATTATGAGATTGGTGGTTCTTCTTGGTTTTCATGGGTTGCATGGTTATGTGGTTTAATTGGTGGTATGAGGATAATTACTTATGTGTGATGTTATACTCTGTTTAAATGAATGTCACTCGTTGGGTTCATTGTATGAATGTATTATTTGATAAGTTAATGGGTTTATGTTATGCAACTCTAGATGGAACAAACCTAAAAGACATAGAAAATTGTCACAAGATGAAAAAAGTTATATAATATAAACAATTAAAATAACTAAATCAAAATATTACCCTCGTCCGACGGGTTCAATCATCGACGGTCATGCAGAGGAGGGTCCTGATCTACATCATTAGGATCACCTATAGATGTTGGTGCAACGTAATGACCTAGCACTTGGGATGGTGTACCGTGCTCACCAACAATAGGAGATGGGCCACCAATCGAGGTTGGGGATGGTATAGTATGAGGTGAAGGGCATGCTGCAATGTTTGCAGAAGGGGTATGTATTCTTGTGTGTGGAGTTGAGGAAGATGAGGAAGGTATATGTGAGGGTGGTACAAAAGGGGGTTTGGGAGCAACAACAAGGGTATGTAACCCTGTGGGTTGAGGTTGAGAAGATGAGGACGACATATGAATCACCGAGATAGAAGTAGGGTTATGTAACCCTGTGGGTGGAGCTGGGGAAGATAAGGATGAGATATGTAAGCCTGGCATAGGTATGGTGGGTCTGAGTGGAATCTGAAGGACATAATTATGACATCTAAGTGGAAAACATTTAAAATGGTGTATGATAACAAACAAATATACCAATAACTTAATAAACTATTGGTTAGACATAGCATGTGACAATATACCAATACAAATTACAATTTACAAGTTCTAATGAAATGAAACAAAAAAAAATGGACAGTATCATTAAGTTCAATTAGAACACAATAAACACAAAATTAGTGATTAGCATCACTATCATCCTCATCGTCGTCCTCCTCTTCCTTCACTTATTCTTCTGTTTCAGCTTCATCTTCATCTTCATCTAGTTCTTCTTCTTTCTCTTCCTCCTCCTCTTCTTCCTCTTCTTCTTCTTCATCGTCCTCCTCCTTCTCTTCTTGTTCCAACTGTACATCATGACCTTTTATGTGATGAAATCCAGATACACGTTCTACTTCAATCACTTCATTGGCATGTGACATTTCATCAACTAGGTAAGGGAAATCGTCTTCCACCTCATTTGATTTGATGTGACCTCTCGGCTTGGTTTTAATTGCAACACACCAGCCACGATTGTCTTTTCGTGATGGTGGATATTGTACATAATATACTTGTCTAACATTATATGCCAAAATAAATGGATCAAATGGTTTGTACCTTGAAGTCATGTAAATGTCCACAATGTTATATTTAGGATCCGCTCTTCTACCCTTTCTGGAGGGATCAAACCATTGACAAAAATAGTACAACGTTCTTCGATTTATTAGAAGTATTGTACTCTAGTTCATATATTCTATGAATGATCCCATAAAAATCATTTTCACCTCATTCGGTAAGGCCCTTGACATGAACACCGCTATTTATAGTCTTTTTCCCTTAGCTTCATACGTTAGTATGGAACTTGTACCCATTCACTAAGTACGTGTGCCATTCTTTGACACATTTCATGGGCCAATTTGACAAATCCCTTAAGTCTTGGTTCCTAACACTTAATGGCTTGTTATAAACCTACAAATATAGAAAGATAGATGTAAAATTAAGATACATTAAAATCCATTTGTTGTATTATTAATGGTATAATACATACTTGATATTGGAACCATTTAGGAAACTCTAAATGAATACGAGTAGAAGGACTACTTTCAGGTATTTGTAAGCACATAAGGAATGAGCTGACAAAAAGAAATTCCAATGGTAAATATTTAGAGTCTTATATATAATTGACCACAAAGTTGTTCACAAACGAGGTAGTTACATACTCAAGATATGGTTTGACTTCAATGCAATTTATTAACACATGAACATGAGCAGATTTGAACTCCGCATCAGTTAACCAATGAATCAATTCTCTTCCTGCGTGAAGACCTTGTTGTTGAAAAATAGACAACGTTGACACATCTCTTTGACATTCAACTTCATTTCTCCAATTGCTTGGTGACATCATGAAGTTGTTGAAGTAATGGGAACAAAAGTATGTTGTCTAATGGTGTAAATAATATGCACAAATAGAACCTTCAACTCTGGCTTTATTTTTTATTGATCGTTTTCAATCACCCATAAACCTATACAAATAAAATAATACATCATGATGAAAAAATTGGTGACAAAATTAATTATAAATATGAATAAGGAAGTCATTTAGTACCTTTCAAAAGGATACATCCATCTGTATTGCACTAGTCCACCAAGCAATGCTTCATAGGGGAGATGAATAGGGAGATGTTCCATGGAATCAAACATTCCAGGAGGGAATATTCTTTCTAATTTATAGAAAATAATTGGAATATTTTCCTCCATTCTTCTTATGGATTCCTTTTTTAATGTTGCAGAGCACAAATCTTTGAAAAAATGACTAATTTCAATAAGAGGATTTAAAACATGAATGGGCAAAGCACTAAACGCAAGAGGAAGTAATGTCTTCATGAATACATTGCAATCATGACTTTTCATCCCATGAATTCTTCCATTTTCAACATCAGCACATCTAGCCAAGTTGGAACTATAACCATCTAGCATCTTAAGTTCCTTTATCCACCGACAAACTGATTTAGCTTCATTTGTGGTTAAAATGTAATTTTCTTTAGACTTTAATATTTTGCCATTATCTTGAACCTTCAACTCTAAGTCTTTCCGCTTGCACTACAATCCCTTCTTGCCTTTTCATTGTGTTTTGTCTTCCCGTCACATTCATAACAGTATTGAATATGTTCTCAAAGAAATTTTTTTCTATGTGCATTACATCAAGATTATGCCTTAACAAATTATCTTTCCAATATGGAAGATCCCAAAAAATGCTTCTTTTTGTCCAATTATGCCACTCTCCATATCCATCTATCCTTATTACACCACTTTTAGTGACTTTTGAAAATTGTTTCACTCTTCTCCAAACTTGTAATGGTGTCAACCTAGGAAGTGGTCCATTTGTTTAAATTTGGCCTTTTCGAAAGGCTTTAACATTTCTCCTAAAGTGATGGTCATTAGGTAAGAACCTATGATGTGAGTAAAACCAACAACTTTTGTGACCATAATTTAACGTGAATGACTTATTATGCTCCATGCAGTGCGGACAAGCTAATCTACCATGTGTGCCCCAACTAGATAACATCCCATAAGTAGGGAAGTCATTAATAGTCCACATCAAACTTGCCCTCATCATAAACTTTTTTCCTTGAAACATCATAGGTCAAGATACCAACCCATAACTTCTTCAAATAATCAATTAAAGGGTCCAAGTAAACATCAATAGAGGCCTTTGGATTGGATGGCCCTAGTATAAGACAATTCAAAAACATATAAGGTTTTGACATGCACATTTCAGGAGGAAGATTGTATGAAGTAACAATCATGGACCAACAAGAATATGGTGAAGATGAAGCCTGAATGTAAGGGTTAAATCCATCTGAACATTGACTAAGTCGTACATTGCGTGGATCAAACGCAAAGGTAGGATGTTTATGATCAAAGTGCTTCCAGGCTCCACCATAAGATGGGTGGCATAGCTTTCTGATGTGATCCCAACAAGCTCAACATCATGCAAAGGTACACCTTCAGTCCCAAGCCCATCAAGAGGCCCAATAATAAGGGGCATGCTAAAAAAGATCCAATTGGGCTTCATCCAAGATGGCCCAAATCCACATGGGCTGCTCACACTCTTCACATGGGCCAAAGAAGATGTGAAGATTTGAAGAGGTGTATCGAAGAGCAATAGAATAGCAATAAGATTGGCCCATTATTTAGGCCTTGCTTTCTCGAATAATAAGTCAAACAATGTGTAGTTGAATTGCTAAAATTGGGCTTGACTAGGCCCAATAGGAGAGGTGGTTGTGAGCTATCAAAAGTCCAAGGTGGACTAAGTGGAAGTCAACACTCATTCCTATACCTCATGGATCCAATGCATCCAAGGGTTAGTAATGCTTCCTCCTTTTCCAAGCCATCATCCAATGGTCGTGATCCTTCCTCCTTCTCCAAGCCATCTTTCACGACCAAGATTGAAGGCCATTCTCATCCAAGGGCTAAGAGTGCTTATGTGTATTTGCTTTCATATAAAAGCCTAAATTTTAGGCTATTGTAATCACTCTTGAATTTTAAGCAATAGATGCCTAGTGTTGACAGTACTCCACTCCTATTGCCTTTTGAGAGTCACTTGAGCTAGAGGATTGAATCATCTCCTCTAGCCACCTTCCTCTATCTTCTCTAAGATAGAGTTCATTACTCACCTTTCACTCCAATTCTGAGAACAACCTTCATCCTTCACCTTGCTTCCGCCAACCCACATTCTTCCATGGAGCTCTCTTCTTCACCTTCATCTAAGGAGTTGCACCACTTTCCTAGGCTTTGGTTTTCGTGATGCCAAGTCATATGTTGCGCGGTTTGCATAGAAGGAAAAATTCTTTATAATCTTGGGATTGTAGGCAAATAGAACGTTGACTTAACTATGATTTTGCCTTAATCCTTAATGAATTGGGTGATATCTTGGTTTGTGACAAAATTTACATTCAAGTAATGCTGCATCTTTTTTTCCTTTATCATTGTCATAAAATAGCATACAACCACTCATACAATAATCAATCTTCTTAGCCTCCAATCCCAACGTTGATACTAACCTCTTAGCGTCATAATAACTTTTTGGCAAGCTCATATTTGGTGGTGTGAGATCTAACAAAAGTTTGGTGAAAGCCTCTAAGCATTGGTTAGGAATATTCTAATTAGACTTATAAGATAGAAGTCTAACACATACTGACAATTTAGAGTCTCCTGCCCCTTCAAATAAAGGTTGATCTGCCTCCGCCAACAAATTATAAAACCTTTACTTGGACACTTTAGGACATTCTTCTAAGTTATTGTAGTTGGGTTGATTGATATTGACACAAAGCGGTATTGACCATCTCTTCCATGTCACACAATTGCTCCATTTCAGTAGTACATACACCATCTCTAAGGACATAATTATCACCTTCATGTAAATCAACACCTGGCATATCTTCACCGTGTAATGTCCAAATCCAATAATTTGGTATGAACCCTTTTTTTATAAAGGTGAACTTTGACAATCTCATCTGTCAAAACCTTGTACAATCACACTTAATGCAAGGGCATCTAATCCCATCTTCAAGTTCAAAATATCTAGACTGTCTTGCTACTCGAACAAACTCTTCAACACCTAAGACAAAAGACTCCTTCAATCCCTTTCTACCACTATAACAATGGCCATACATCCATGCACGATTCAAAGGAGGTTTGCCCATGTTCTATAAAACAATAAATGCCTTCAATTAGATTGTTAAAGGGAGAATTGGAATTTAGTAGAGCATTGTGGGGATATCCGAATAGTAACCAAACTACAATGGCTTAATTGGAATGCAAGTCCCATGACTATGTAGACCAAAATTAGTTATTGGAATTACCTAGTTATCGAAATTTCGATAGTAATTACCTAATTATAGAAAAATGGATCAAAAATGGATCCAATAATATAAAGTTATAGTCTCTTTAAATAGGGACCTAGCTACTTGTGCATATTAGTTTTTAAGCTTCTTGTTGCTTTAAAACATATTCAAAACATAAATAGAGATAAAAAACCAAACATTTTTTAGCCATCAATTATGTCATTCCACATATTTTATAAGGTTTGAGTGTAATATTAGCACTAAAATATGCTAAAATTGACCAAACTTAGAGCTGAAGTAAACTACTGCATAAAACTTTTATAAACCCCTTTAGATAACTTCTAATTACAAAAAGAGATGTGGAGAAGACATCAGAAAACAAAATTCGGAAGGGAATTCAAATCTGCCTAGTGAAAACCCAAAAAAATCAACTAGAAATTGGTTAAAATGAGCAAGACTACCCAATCAGCAAAGGAAATGTTGAGGAATGATGCAAAAACAATATAATTTGTATATGAAAGATGAAAACTAAGCTAAAAGTGAGCAATATCAAGGAAAACGAAAACTGATGTGGAGACTAACTTGTGTGGCTAGTTTATGAATCTCTAGTCTAGTTAAATACCTAACTTGATTATTGTTTCATTGAATTGGTGTGACTAAGTTTTGTTGTCTATTTTTATGCAGAAAAAGTAAACCAAGGACAAAAAAACTAACAAAAACAAAGAAAGAATGAAATTGTTACTGGAGCAGCTTGTGCAGGTGCAACTCTTTGTTGTGGAGGTGGCTGCATATTTTGAAATTGTTGGGGTTGCTGGTTACCTTGGTTTCCCCATCTCAAATTAGGGTGATTTCTCCATCCTGGATTATATATGTTCGTTGACAAATCATGGTTCTGTTGTTGATATTGGGGCCTATTGTTGTTGAAAATATTTGCTGCATAGGCCTGAGGTGTATCCACTGGTGTAGAAGAAGAAGAAGCAGCCTATTGTTGCAATGTTGGGCAAGAGTCTGTAAAATGATCAACAGATGTACAAAGGCCACAAACTCTTGCAGCTGGAGCTCTCTGATTGGAAGCAAGTTGATTGACCAGTGTGGTAAGAGCATCAATCTTACTTTCCAACTTCTTTGTGTACTCGGCTGCTCCTACATCATGAACACCTCTAACAACTATGGCATCACTCCTTGTGCCAAATTGTTGAGAATTTGAAGCCATGTTCTCTATCAGTTGTCTGGCTGCAGCTGGGGTTATGTTACCAAGGGCACCACCACTTGCGGCATCAATCATATTTCGATCCATGTGGTGCAAGCCTTCATAAAAATACTGCAGGAGGAGATGTTCAGAAATCTGATGGTGTGGACAGCTTGAACAGAGATTCTTGAACCTCTCCCAGTACTCATAAAGGGTCTCCCCAGATTGCTGCTTGATGCCAGAAATCTCCTTCCGTATGGCTGTTGTCCTTGAAGCAGGAAAGAACTTGGCAAGGAACAATCTCTTCAGGTCATCCCAGCTTGTGATGGACCTGGGTGCTAGGTAGTACAGCTAGTCTTTCGCATTACCCTCCAAAGAATGAGGGAAAGCCTTCAAGTATACATGGTCCTCCTGTACATCTGCAGGATTCATGGTGGAACAGACGACATGAAATTGCTTCAAGTGTTTGCACGGGTCCTCACCTGCAAGACCATGAAACTTTGGCAACAAGTGTATTAAACCAGTTTTCAACATATATGGAACCTCCTCCTCAGGGTATTGAATGCATAAACTATCATAAGTGAACTTTTGTGCAGTGAGCTCACTCATGGTTCTCTCCTGAGGTGGAGGAGGTTGAGCCATGTTATCAATATGAAAATCAAAATGCTCAAAATAAATAGTATGCTCAGAACACAAGGAATGAGAAGTGTCAGGAGTGTGATGAGAATTAGAAGAGTCAAGAAAAGTCACTGAATATTGAGCATGCAAAGACGAATTCCTAAGATGCCTACTTCCTCTGTGGAATGTCCTATCAATCTCAGGGTCAAATGGTTATAATTCACTTGGGTTTCCCCTAGTCATGCACCAAAAAGCATTAATTGTAGTGATATTGGCATAACATAGGGTATAACTACAAGTATACTCAAACGAACTCCAAATGACTTGAAATTTGGTAGGCTATTCCTTTGAGTGGTCAAACAGAAGTACAAAAAATATCAGATCAAAACTCAAAGCACAAGTATTTTTGACAATTTTTCAAAAGTGGAAAAAATGAAGAAAAATTACAAAAAAACATTGCTGAAATGTAGAAAATGGCATTTTCTGGAGAATTTGAGTTTGCAAATCGACAAAGCGGGTTCCAACAAGATGGGAAATCAAATTCCACCCCAAATGCATATAAAATAATAGTGATTCTGATAACCAGAACAAAAGTTATGATCCTTTGAAGTTTCACTAAAAATCAGTCCCAATTTTTTTTGAATCTCTTAACTCAGACCATACCAACTGCTCCAGCTATTTTTCCTATCAAGTTCAATGTCTTACAATTGGGGGGAAAAATTTCAAGTCAAAACAAGCACCGTAGCTACCAGAACAAAAATCTAGAATTTAAATGCCAGATTCGGACACTATTCATACACTATTCACTACTACAAATGACATTATTCATGCGCGCCGCGACACTATTCACTGCACTACACAGAAACACATAGGAATGGAAACAGGCACTGAACTTAACACAACATTAACATCACGATGAACATATACCAACTCAACCACACTTGAACTACACACACACCAAAACACATAACACAAACACACTGAAAATTTTACTTTGAACGAAACGATTGGTCCCCGACAACGGCGCCAAATTTGATAGAGGCCGTACCCCACCAAATTAAAACATATTAAATGCAGTATGTGAAAGTGATTAAAACAATACAACATAGGGGGGTTTAGCAGACAGATTCAGAATGCTAATCAACAGATTAAATTAAATGCTACAGTGATTAAAACCGTATTGAAATCCTTGACTCAAACACAATTTCACTTATCATAGGCCACCAAATTAACACCAACTCTGCCTTATCTCAATCCACTAGATAATAATTCACTAAGCGAAAATTACAATCTAGCTTCATTATGCAATTAAGCAATGCACACATCCTTAAATTCGTTACAACCAAGCTACATACATTAAGCATGAACGTATCTTAACCAAAACATATGCAATTACTCTGTAAATTAAGCATTAACATATTCACCACATGCATTCCACAAATTCAGAACAAAAACATGGCAGATTTCACAAAACAAGCACAACCTCAAAGCTTCATTGCATTTTTCATCAAGGAGTCAATACACGAATTTAGCTAGACATGGAAATGAGTAATTAAACACTTCAAAATTGAAATCACAAAAATCAGAACCAAGAACCAAGAACCCTTCAAATCTGAAAACGCAATTTAAGAGCAAAAATTGAGATTTCAAAGCTTAAATGGAATGCAAAACAGTGTTATCATATATAAATGCGAAAACCCCATGAATGGGTATTGTTTCAAGTCAATAAAATCCACAAACCGAACTGCCCAACCAAGAAAACGAATTCCAAATGTAAAACCCTCAATGGGTGCTGTCAAATATGCATAAAAACGGTAAAAATGAGCCAAAAACGTGAAAAACCGCAAGGGGGACGTCCATGGAAGCTTGGAGAACGAAAATGGAGGTTTTGAAGAGAGGT
>Ga0214543_1012421_pt1 | contig 11338 bp, 6 predicted proteins | sample CNSS2metaG_FD_160094 | JGI IMG/M metagenome (GOLD analysis project Ga0214543, IMG submission 160094) | Root nodule microbial communities from cowpea collected in UCLA plant growth center, Los Angeles, California, USA - CNSS2 | ecosystem: Host-associated > Plants > Roots > Nodule | place: USA...
TGACCAACATGCATATAGATTTAAAATCATTACTTCTTATGTGATTTAAAGATAAAAGACATAGATGAATGAAAACATCAACAATAATAAAAAGAACAAAGAAATTAATTGATCTAACCTCAGAATCCAATTAAGAAATTACAATGGAATCAATCCAAGAAGTTTAGAACTCCATGAATGCAAAATAAAGAGAGAAGAAGAACTGAGAGAGAAAGGAAACGAAATTAGGCCCCCCTTAAGGGTTCCTGAACTCCGAAGTATTGAGCTTGTTCCCTTCTGCTTCCCCCTTGGTCTCTTTATATAGGACTTCGACTGGACTTGGGCTTTATCTGTTCGGTTGCTAAAATATTTTTATCTTTATTTAATTAATTAGCAACTTAATTTCTGTCAAATTTTCAATTCTGCCCTCCTTGTTTAACCATTTTTGCTGGCTCACAGCGCAAATGAAGTGTTGTGTGGAGGGTTGAAGGCGTGAAGGTGGAGCTACACGTTGTGTGCTCACTACAGTGATGGAACTTAGGTGGTTGTTGTGCCCTCCGTGCAGGTTTGCGCTTTCAGATCTGTGGAGGTTCGTTCATGGTGCAGTTGCAGATCTATGGTGCTGCTGGTTCGCTCATGACGGTGCATGACTGCGTCTTGCTGCAATGGAGTGAGATGGTGGCTGGTGCGCGAGGAAGCTTCGTCGTGGTGAGTGGTTTCCATGGCTGAAATGGTGTAGAAATGCTGATGTTGTGTGTGTCAATGGTGGACGACGTGGTGGAGCACTGCGGTGCGGACGGTGGTGGGATGCTTCGAACAGGCGCAGGTGCGTGAAGGATGCGCATCCATGGTTGACGATGACTGAACGATGGAGTTCTCGTGGTGTAGTGTAGGGACGGTGGTGGCGGAGCAGTTGGTGCCATGATGGTCGTAAGTGTTGGCTGCTAAGGTTTGAGGGAAGAAGATGATGATGACGTGGTACTATTTTATTGGTTCACATGCATGTGCAAGGATTATGGCCACGTGGCTTCTTCTGGTTGGTCAACTCAATTAGTGGAGGATTGCCACATGGCACCATTTTAGTGAATGGAGTTTAAGTGGTAGGAGAGGTGCAACTTAGTAAAAACTGGGGATGCAGAATTGGTTTTTGGAGAAGGGAGTGTATAAGTAAAAACTAGGGTGCATAAGTGATTTTTCCAGAACTTTTTAATTTCAGCCTTATTTAAAGGTGTTATGTAACTTCAATCAATTTATTTTCCCACCTTGAATGAGCTTAATCTTAACTTCAGCTGCATCAACAAACGTTAAAATATCCAAAAATAATTTATGCAGCTAAAAATCACTTTTTAAGACATTTTTATCACACAAGGTCAAATAGCCTAATTATCATAACTGTCAATTAAATAACTCTTTAAGCATACAAATTCAATTAAATACCAGAATTAAACATTGAATGAGGGCAAAAATACACACTCATCAATCACCCAAGCATGTTATGACCTTCCACCCATACACTAAGACTCGACACGACTCATTTGGATACGTATAATTTAGTCGGATTCAGCGGATGCTTGCACTTGTGGTGGATTTCTCTGCTCACTCCCGAGCTAAGTGGTACAAGTGTTACAATGTCTCAATCCCCCATACACAAGGTTAGTCCTTAATGAGTTTCGGGCCTCCTACTACTCTCATCACAAGAGTGAGTCCGCTCTATGTGAGACTAATTGACTCCTTAGAGCGTCAGGATGCAACCTTACCTTGAATCCTTACCAAATTATATAGATGGGGCACCACAATGAACTCCCACTACATGGGTCATGGAATTACGTCTCGACCACTGAAGCACAACCCTAAAATCCCACCTAGAGATTTCAAGGAATTATGTACTGACCACATACCAATCATATTCAAACAATCAAGTAATATTTATCGTGCATATACATCTCATGTCAACCTTTATAACCAACCTCTTTTATATTCCAGGTCAAACCTACACCAACTCATCATCCTCCATCCATGAATATAGAATTTTATCTCATATCAATACCATGTCACTTTCATAACCAACCATTTCATGTTCATTACATGCCAAGAATTATCCAAGTTCATCATTCATAACTCATACACCCTCCCACTCATGCATATTCATTCAACTCATGCCATTATATAATAATCCAATCAAATACATGCCAAGCATCCAAGAACAGAGAAAATATCAAACCAGGACGCACTCTCGCCCAACTCTTCGCTCAGGCTGAAGGGCCTCGCTCAAGCGAGAGGGTCTCTCACTCAAGCGAGCTCCTTTCGCCTAGGCGAGAGCTCGACAAACAGGAACAGTGGCCTCTGTGCATTCTCGCTTAGGCGAGACTCCCCTCGCCTAAGCGAGACGCTCGCTCGCTCAAAATTGAGTTCGTCGCCTGAGTGACCACTCGTGTGAAAAGGCTTGGGCGAGTCTCTGCTCATCTCGCCTAGGCGAGGCAAGCTCGCTTGGGCGAGATTATCAGCCCACGACTGTTCGCAACTGCATCAGCCACATACAAATGCTAAACAAAATAACCTGACAATCCAGGCATCCACAACAGTGCACAACCCAAGAATCATGAATCCAAGAATAGTACAAACCACAATCACACCAGACAAAAGGGTTCTAGCTTCCCTTACCTGGAAATAGCTAGCAGATAACCCCGACCCCCAAGCTAGTGAATACGACAGACCTCGAAGCAGATTCGCGAACTGGAAATATGGCAGAACAAATTCAAATCGGGTTACTAAGGTGAACCCTAGCTAGAATCACGACAATAGAGTCAGAAATAAGGAAAGTGTGGTTAGCGAATCAACTTACGTAAGGGAAGAACGGAGTCGAACTAACTTAAATGGGATGGAGGAGCAAACCCTAGAAGAGCTCTTTTGGAAAGATTGAGAGAGACGGTTGTGTTTCTGTGAAATGAGTGAAAGTGAGAGTGTTAGGGCATATTAGGTTTGGACTCCCTTTGGGCCAGCCCTAGGTCCAAACGATTTGGGGCAGCCCTTTAGAATTTAGGGCAAAGTAGAAATCGGGCCTAATATTTAGAATATACTTTAATATACCAATAAAGACAACATAGTAAACTGGAGAAAATTCAATTTCCTCACACAATTTTTTAACAATGAAGATAATATTATTTATTATTGCTTTGTGTATTAGCATTCATACAAAGAATGCATTGGTTACTTGGAACAACAACATAGATCATCATTGCATATCCCTCTTGTATTACCTAAATTTCGACAATTGTTAATATAGTCATAAAATTCAATGCATCGTGTTTGGCAAACTGATTTGCTGCTAACACTTGCATTGTTATCGATACTTATAATTAGAAAGAATAAATTCAAATCAAATTCAAACTATTGTACAAATAAATTTCAGTTTTGAGAGCTATTTTTATTCATACCAGATGAAAATAGAATAATAAACATGATTGCAAAGATAAGTTTCAAAAAAATCAATGAGAGAAGTGAACGAGCTATTCTTCTAGCTTTGAAAACCTTTGGAACTTTTTGTGGTTTAGGATTCAACCTTTGCATTAATCTACTTCTATTTATAGTATTCATGTTTATTAATTAAGTATATTATATATTTATTAAATGTAATATTAGAAATTATTTTCTATAATTTATTTACTATATATGTATATATAATATATAATATTAAAAAAAGCTATATGCATACCATAAATAATTTCAAAATTAATATTATAAACAATACTTTCTAAAATAAGTACCAACATAGAATATCATAAACATTAGAAAATTAATATTAGCAATTATTTTCTATAATTGATTTAGGGATATAAAAGTGTATATAATTATTCTTTTAAAAGAACTTCCTAATTTAATATGACTACTTTAAAATAACAAGATAATTGTGATTAATATTTTCAAACCTAGATCATTTTAAGGTAATTTTAAATGAATAAAAATTTGAATGTATATAAATCAAATGAAACGTCTATTTTCTAATTGATATAGAATTCTTTTTTCTAAAGAACTACCAACGTTGTAACGTCCCAATTTAGTAGAATAATTCTAATTTATAGAATGCCTCATGTTTATAGTATAAAATAGAGCACCGACATAAAGTATATTAGAATTAACCTTTTACAGTTATCCCAAATTATACTGGAATGGAAGCCCAAAGACACAACACAATGCCATGAAAAGAATCTAAATACAGATTAGATTAAACTGGAAATTTGCTTAAAGAGCAAGAAACTACAAAATAACATTACACAAGAAGAAATGCTCAACAATGAGCAATAAAGGACCTAGGAAGCCTAACTACATCGCAGCCTCCCCACCAACATCACGATCACCAAGAGTTTCCACATCTGCTCACACCAAGGATTTGGTGATCATCGCAAAAGGAAAAAGCCAAAGAAGAGAACAAACACAAAGAAAAAGGGTAAGCTAGAGTAAAATATTTAACATGTTATTGAGCAAGCATATTATAAAACAGGTTATAGACAAGCAAAGCAGTAAGCACCCAAAACATATGAAAGCAAACAATTAAAGGACTCCCTAACTCAATATCCGGATCATACTCTTGATATAGAATTCTAAAGGAAGTATGCGCCTGTGCTGGCTTCTAAACTCTGCAGAGTCTAGACGAAAGAGGTTATCACCCAACCACACACATGGTTAATCCTCTAATGTCTTGGGCCCAATATGTCCCAAGACTAGGACCTCCTGCCACTCTCACCACATAAATTATTCTACTCTATGTGAGCGTGAATAATTTTTAGAGTTCATGATACCTTCCTTTATCTAGACATCTCCTATATCAAGGTATACACTAACCACCATCACCAAGAGTTTCCCTTGAAACTCTTTTACCAACAATTTCCACATGCCATCTCAATCATTCAAGTCTCATGCCAATCCACCACCAATCAAACAAGTCATGTTTTCCATTTCATACTCAATATAACAAGATTTCATTTAATCTCATACTTTATAAATGCATACCAAGACATACATATATCACAAAATAGTATTTATCCCAAATAAATGAGTACCAACATTTAAGTACCTGCAATTCCGTACAATCAAGCAAAACACACAACCATAATTCTTATACCAAAATTCCTAAGAAAATTTATTATCACAAAACCAAAATTGTTGCAGTAATGCGTGACACATTTCTCAAGCTACAAACATCTAATCGATGATCCAACCGGTCAAACCATAAAATAGCATGTTATTAACCAAATGTCAAACTTTGAGCTCAATCCAACGGTTAATGAGTCGGGAAAGTCAATTTTACTAAAACTGCCCATATCAGAAAAATATACAGTCGCCCAGCAAGCCAAAGAACTCGCCCAGCGACTGTGCGATGCATCAGAATACGAGAAAAGATGTCAAACATCACAGTTTCATGAATATTTGAACCCCTAACTTAGAAAGATACCAAAACTAACGTTTTCCAATCATTTAAGCATAAAACAAAAAATAAAACAAACCACATATTTCAAAAATGCGAAGAAGAACCTAGCTTCCCTTACCTTCTTAGATGCTAGCCAACGCCACCAGGTACGAAACCAAGGGGTACCACAGCTCTAAGAATTCAAACAGCGAGCTGGAAATGTGAACAACAGAACAAAACGAACGTAAAAGGTTAAACCCTAACCAGAACAATATACCCAAATGGTAAAAACGTGAAGAAAGGACCAAGGAGCTTCAAAGTTCGACTTACTTGGAGATATAATGCTCTCAGCTACCTTAGAGAGGAGTGAATCTTTGTGCCCTAGCAGAACTCTTACTGGAGGAAAGAAAAGGGAAGGGAGAATCTGATTTCTGCAAATGAGACAAAATGAATGGGGGTTAGGGGCTGGAAAGGGGTATTGGTCCCCTTACTGGGCTGGCCTTAGGCCCACAACAGACTAGGCCCAAACACCTATAAAGCTGAAAGGAAAAAGGGGTTTACAATCTCCCTAACAACAAAAATTTTTCGTCCTCAAAAAATAAGACTTACCAGAAAAGATGTGGATATGACTTCCTCATGTCCTCCTCTAGCTCCCAAGTAGAGTCACCTGTCCTCCGGTCCCAACTGACCTTAACAAGACTAGTGGCTCTCCCCTTCTGTTCCCTAACTTGACAATCTACTATAGCCACTGGTTGTACCTCCCCACTAAGATCCTCCCTGACTTGCATATCTTCAGCCTCTAACACATGTGATGGGTCAAACACATACTTTCGTAGTTGGGAAACATGGAAAACTGGGCAGAGATTAGCCAACTGGGGTGGCAATGCAATCTCATAAGCCACAAGTCCTATCCTCCTCAAGATCTCATATGGACCCAAGAATTTAGGAGAAAGCTTCTTTGCGCGGATAGCCCTTCCCAAACAAGTGGTTCGGGTCACCCTTAAGAAAACATGATCCCTAGTTGCAACTCTAAGAGTATCCTCCGTCGATCTGCATAAGCTTTCTGCATACTCTGATATGCTTGCAACCTATCTCTCACCAACTGCACCTTCTCCATGGTTTGTTGCAACAGCTTAAGTCCAACCAAAACTGATTCACCGTCCTGATACCAACACAAGGGAGTCTTACACCTCCTCCCGTACAAAGTCTCATAACGCGCAATCCCGATACTCACCTGGTAATTATTGTTATAGGTAAACTCCAGCAGTGGTAACACTTCATCCCAACGACCCAGATGATCCAAGATGTACGTCCTCAACAAGTTCTCCAAGGACTAAATCACCCTCTCTGATTGCCCATCTATTTGAGGATGATAAGCAGCAGAACTCATCCTCAACCTGCTTCCCAAAGCATCCTACAGTGTCTGCCAGAACCTAGAAGTAAATCAGGGGTCTCTGTCAGACACTATGCTACTGGGTACACCATGTAGTCTCACTATCTCCTTGATGTAGAGTTGAGCCAAGTTGGCCATAGACATCTTGAGATTCACTTCCAAGAAATGGGCACTCTTGGTTAACCTGTCTACCACAACCCATATAACATCATGACCTCTCACGGTTCGTGGCAAATGGATACCAAAATCCATAGCTATGCTATCCCACTTCCACACCGAAATAACCAATGGTTGGAGCATCCCACTAGGTCTCTGATGCTCCACCATCGCCTTTTGGCAAGTCAAACAAGCAGATAGAAACTAGGCAATGTCCTTCTTCATACCTTGCCACCAGAAGGTTTCCTTGAGATCTTGGTACATCTTAGTCATGCCAGGGTGCAAACTAAGACGACTCTTCTGCCCTTCCTTAAGAATCAACCTTCTCACCTCAGCATCATCAGACACACAAATTCGGCCTCTGAATCTCAACACGCCATTATCACCCAAGGCAAACTCATTAGCCTGATCTGATCTAAGCAGCTCTTTCACCTTCTGTAAACTATCATCCGTTGCTTGCCTCTCCTTAATCAAGTTCAGGAAGTCACTAGATATAGTTAATGCGCTACATCTAATGAACTTTGGATTCAACTCAACTTGAAGCTTGAAGGATCCTTTATGTCCCACCAACCAATTTGTATCTGATATACTGACTCACTTTTCATATGCTCTCTATTTCATCTTGTAGGTTTTTTTTTACCAAGATCTCATATAAACTCAGGTCTCGAACTAAAACATGTTAGTTGTCAATTCACACCACCTTATTCCATCCTTGAAGTTCAACCGACTTAATCACATGCGATACTTGGCCTACTACCAAACATCAATACCCTTGGTCACCTTTATTCATAGCTATCCACATACATCATGCTTCCTTTACTAATTTGGGCCACTGGATAACAAAGCCCATAACAATGCTACCCCACTTCTAAATTCCAACTGTCGCGGCCCCCAAACTCATTCTAGCACCCATCTTCATTTCTAATCCACTAACTTGTAGTTGTCTCTCCCTCGTGTCCTTAGAACCACATCTTTTCTTAACTTGAAATCACGAGTTTAACCAGTACGTAGCAATCTTTTGATACATCTCAACTAGGATTGTCCGATTAGCCCATTTTCCTAACCTTTTTGAGAAACTCACTAGTTCTAGTCAGGTGACTAGACCAATGAAATCTCCTCACATCTTCTCTTCCCAACTCTAACACTTAAACTTCTCCACTAACTCTTACCCTTACATCGTCAAGCCAATATCTTGAATTCACTTCTCTAGCGTAGCATCTACTTTTACTTCCTCATTTTTAGGTTGGCACCTTAACTTGAAACCATAACTCAACCATTTTCTATTTCTCTTTTCCAACTTCCTATGTGTAACTCCACACTTCCAACTCTGAATGTTCATTCAACACTTTTAACTGATACTCATAAGAACGACACATTTGTTGTTTCTAAAGAACTGTTTATCGCGCGACCAATAGGTCATCAGTAAGATAGTTCTTTTCACGTACCTCTTACCATTCATAAGCATCGCTTGCCACCATTTCGTTGCGCTACTTTGATCCATACACAAAGTCACTTATTTGTTTACTTAAAATGATTATCCTTTCCTGTCTGCCATGAAAAGAAAGCAATCATCATTGAGAAACCTTCGTCAAAAACTCTATAGAACTTGCAAAACTCTTTAAAAGTATCCTTTTTATACCCTTAGCATTCCTTTTTCTCAACATCGTATCCACCCTTTTTAAAACAGTATGCCCTACTAGTCATTCCAACCTTAGTCAATACTCTTCTTGAATGGTTTGACACACCACAACTTCTCTTTAAGGATCCGCCAAACTTGCATGATCGGGTTACTAAGGTGAACCCTAGCTAGAATCACGACAATAGAGTCAGAAATAAGGAAAGTATGGTTAGCGAATCAACTTACGTGAGGGAAGAACGGAGTCGAACTAACTTGAATGGGATGGAGGAGCAAACCCTAGAAGAGCTCTTTTGGAAAGATTGAGAGAGACGGTTGTGTTTCTGTGAAATGAGTGAAAGTGAGAGTGTTAGGGCATATTAGGTTTGGACTCCCTTTGGGCCAGCCCTAGGTCCAAACGATTTGGGGCAGCCCTTTAGAATTTAGGGCAAAGTAGAAATCGGGCCTAATATTTAGAATATACTTTAATATACCAATAAAGACAACATAGTAAACTGGAGAAAATTCAATTTCCTCACACAATTTTTTAACAATGAAGATAATATTATTTATTATTGCTTTGTGTATTAGCATTCATACAAAGAATGCATTGGTTACTTGGAACAACAACATAGATCATCATTGCATATCCCTCTTGTATTACCTAAATTTCGACAATTGTTAATATAGTCATAAAATTCAATGCATCGTGTTTGGCAAACTGATTTGCTGCTAACACTTGCATTGTTATCGATACTTATAATTAGAAAGAATAAATTCAAATCAAATTCAAACTATTGTACAAATAAATTTCAGTTTTGAGAGCTATTTTTATTCATACCAGATGAAAATAGAATAATAAACATGATTGCAAAGATAAGTTTCAAAAAAATCAATGAGAGAAGTGAACGAGCTATTCTTCTAGCTTTGAAAACCTTTGGAACTTTTTGTGGTTTAGGATTCAACCTTTGCATTAATCTACTTCTATTTATAGTATTCATGTTTATTAATTAAGTATATTATATATTTATTAAATGTAATATTAGAAATTATTTTCTATAATTTATTTACTATATATGTATATATAATATATAATATTAAAAAAAGCTATATGCATACCATAAATAATTTCAAAATTAATATTATAAACAATACTTTCTAAAATAAGTACCAACATAGAATATCATAAACATTAGAAAATTAATATTAGCAATTATTTTCTATAATTGATTTAGGGATATAAAAGTGTATATAACTATTCTTTTAAAAGAACTTCCTAATTTAATATGACTACTTTAAAATAACAAGATAATTGTGATTAATATTTTCAAACCTAGATCATTTTAAGGTAATTTTAAATGAATAAAAATTTGAATATAAATCAAATGAAACGTCTATTTTCTAATTGATATAGAATTGTTTTTTCTAAAGAACTAGCAACGTTGTAACGTCCCAATTTAGTAGAATAATTCTAATTTATAGAATGCCTCATGTTTATAGTATAAAATAGAGCACCGACATAAAGTATATTAGAATTAACCTTTTACAATTATCCCAAATTATACTGGAATGGAAGCCCAAAGACACAACACAATGCCATGAAAAGAATCTAAATACAGATTAGATTAAACTGGAAATTTGCTCAAAGAGCAAGAAACTACAAAATAACATTACACAAGAAGAAATGCTCAACAATGAGCAATAAAGGACCTAGGAAGCCTAACTACATCACAGCCTCCTCGCCAACATCACGATCACCAAGAGTCTCCACATCTGCTCACACCAAGGATTTGGTGATCATCGCAAAAGGAAAAAGCCAAAGAAGAGAACAGACACAAAGAGAAAGGGTAAGCTAGAGTAAAATATTTAACATGTTATTGAGCAAGCATATTATAAAACAAGATATAGACAAGCAAAGCAGTAAGCACCCAAAACATGTGAAAGAAAACAATTAAAGGACTCTCTAACTCAATATCCGGATCATACTCTTGATATAGAATTCAAAAGGAAGTATGCGCCTGTGCTGGCTTCTACACTCTGCAGAGTCTAGACGCAAGGGGTTATTACGCCACCATACACAAAGAGGGCCATTGGTGATCAAGGGAGAATTTTTAAAGTTCTAAGCAAAGGAGACCAGGTTAGGGGAGCTTTATGCGTTAACTTTAATTTTAATTTGATTGGCATGCTAAATAGGGTAATTTCATGCGTCAATTAATTTAATTTTGATTGATATGCTAAATTTGGTATGATTTTTTATGAATTGTTATATTCCATTTTTAAAGTTGGTGATTCTGGGAAATTTCCAGAATTAGTCTGGTTTGTGGTGAACTGCTGCTAGACTATCTTTTCCTTGTTAGGCCATTTAGGGTTCTTGCAGAGGAACCACTTGCCAAGTATAAAATAAAATAGACAAATTGACCACGGTTGACCAATCCTTACCCAGAGTTGACTGATTGACCAGTGTTGGCTCGTTTACTGTGCAATGAGAGGCTGCCACGTGTCAGAGCAGTCTCTCTCAACCCAGAATTTTCTTTCCGTAATTAGGGTTTGGCCGCTGTGAGGGTTGCCGTAAGGGGTGTGAGGGTTGCCGTAAGGGGCGTTTCGCAAGTGTTTTCCGAAGTTTGCAGGATGTTAATGGTAGATCTGTGATGCTAAGTTTAGCTGCGGTGATGCTTCACTGTCCTCGACTTATGCAGGTCACGAGTTCGAATATGGAGGATCGGTGGAGGCGATGGAGTCGTAGAAGAAGGAGGCGATGGAGGCGCGAGGAAGAAGAAGGTGTGGCAGCCAT
>Ga0214543_1012424_pt1 | contig 11336 bp, 10 predicted proteins | sample CNSS2metaG_FD_160094 | JGI IMG/M metagenome (GOLD analysis project Ga0214543, IMG submission 160094) | Root nodule microbial communities from cowpea collected in UCLA plant growth center, Los Angeles, California, USA - CNSS2 | ecosystem: Host-associated > Plants > Roots > Nodule | place: USA...
GGATTTGTATGAACTTTATTTGAACTTTATTTAAAATTTATGACAATGATGTATTTTATTTGAATTTATAATTAAATATTTATTTTTTAAAATATTTTTGTAAATACCCGTGGGTACCCGTGAATACCCGCAGGTACCCGTGGATACTTGCGGATATGAAAAAAATAGACGGGTACCCGCATAACGGATACCCGACGGATATGGGTACGGGTACGGGGCTGATATTTATCCAGTGGGTAGGGTACGAGGGATCTACTACCCGTACCCTACCCGCCCCGTTGACATCCCTAGCTCTGATCGGGTCTAATTTTGTGAGTGATGGGAGGGATATAGATAAAAATTTAAGGAGGTGTAACAGTGAAAGTTGATTGTGTGGCTCATTTATGAAAAAAGGTAGTGTATATGTAATTTAGGGGGTGCATGACACATTTTCTGGAATTCATTCATTTTGCCTTTATTTTGAAGCATGAAACAATTTATTTTCACACTTTGAATGTCCCAAAATTTAACTTTAGCTGCATCAACAAACGTTAGAATATCCAAGAATATTTTATTCAACTAATATCACTTTTTAAGACATTTTTATCTCATAAACTCAATAAGTCTAATTATGACAAACCCTAATTAATTCAATCTTTTAAACACATAAATTCAATTAAATGCCCAAAAGTAAACATTAAATGAGTGCATAAATAAGAACTCATCACTTATGCATTTTTAACCTGTTGATTTTATAATTATATTTGTTGATTTTACTTAACCGGATACTGTGTGCATGAAACTATTATTTGAGGATTTTTTAACCTATTGATTTTACAAATCTATGTGTTCATTTCACTTAAACCACCGTATATTGGCATAAAAATGATTCATTAGTTGACTAGGTCAAAGTAATGGTCACATGATCAAGTACAGTGTCCTTGCAATAACTATTGCATCAACTATTTCTACTTTTCCGAATACATTGACCATAAAGCATATATGTTGTGTGATTCCAATGTGCATCCATCCTACATGATCTGAATTAATTGATCCACTCTTGAAAACTCATTAAAAACACAATGCTTTAATATGATACATAAACAACATTAAATAAAATAAATTTGCATAGTTTAACTCACTGATTTCAAATTCAACGTGTTCATCTAAAATTACTGAATTTGCAAATTTGTATATGCATCCATATCTCTTAGAAAAAGCCATACAAATAGTCAACATGCCTCAATGCCAACAACGTCATACTCAACCTAAGGAGGAACACTTCAGTCCTTCCACTCCAAATTCTCCAAACCACGAACACCAAGGCAAAATTGAGGCAAGGTTTGAGGAAAATGAGGACAAGAAACAAGTGTTCTTGATTGAGATGATGAAGTAGCAAACTTGCATTCCAAAGGTGTTGTGTATTTCATGGCTCAAAACTGAGGGTTTTGATGGTCTCTATCAATAGCTGAAACATCAAAAACTAAAATCTTTCCTTGAACTTGCGGGGAAAATATACCATGATTTGGTACAATAATTTTTCACCAATCTTCAGTTCAAGAGTGGTGTTTTGCTGTCATGTGTAAAGGGTGTTCAAATGGAGATTTCCAAAATGTCCTCGAAGGATGTTCCTAGCCTAAGATAAAGAGGTGTTCAAGTGAGGAAAAGTGAAATTGGTGCTCTTTGAGAATCAACAAAGTGTAGTATTACGGGCAGTGCTAGGGAAACCCTGGAGGTGAAATCAGGACATTCCATGTTGGTGGTCTCAAGGTGGATAAAAGGCTACTTGCCATGATTGTCACCAAAATCATGGTACCTCGTGCCAACAACCATTCATCCTTGAATGGGGGTGATTTGATTCTCATGTACTGCATCCAAAACAACATCTAGGTGGTTGGAATTTTGTGATTTGTGATCACATGATGAAGGCCAAAAGGCTCACAGACTTTAGGCTCCCATATGTGGTATTGATCTCCAAGTTCATTGAGTACTTTGGAATTGATCTAGAAGATGAGTAAGAGGAATCCACTGGGATTTTAAATTAGGTTTCTGCCTTAATATGCACAAGATGGGATTTACCAAGACTGCCAATGTCTGGACAATAGGAAGTGTTGGTGGAGTAGCAACTGGTGGGGCCAATGATCATAAAGTTTGCCCAAGTGGGGAAAATCAAGAGGATAAGGGCAAACCCACTACTGAACAAATGGAGATTGTCCCCTACAACCCTCTAGAAGACAACCCTATGTATTCCCACTTTGAGAGGTTGGTCCTTCATCAAGTGCATGAACTTAATGTGTCTCAAAATGAACTCCACACCTTTTGCAAAAAGAGGTTCCATGAGTTGGACGACCAAATTCATGGCATACATGATTTGTTGACCTTATTCTAGAACAGAGACAATCATCAGGATGAATGATCAAGTTGGTTTTTAAGATCATGCATTTTAGTTGGTTGTTTTTAAAATTTAGCATGTTGATTGTATCAGGTTTCATTTTTTATCTCTTCTTTGTTATCATTTCTGCTCCTATGTATCATGGGATTTTATTAATAAATTGGTTTTGTAAGACCCGAAAATTTTAAACAATTATTTAATAAATTCGTGTAGTGGAAACCTTTATGACATTTAATGTTGGGTTTATGTTGTGGAATAGTATTAGCTCAAGTGGTTGGGGACTTTGATTCAAGTCTTGTGTATGTTAATAATTTAATTGTTATTATTTTTAATAATATGCTTGATAATGATTAGTGATAATATAATCCTAAATGAATTAGTTATGAATAGGAATTATCAAAAAACATGAATTGGTTGATTGGTTGTGCATTGACTAGGCACTAGTGTGATTGTGTATTTGAACCTTGGCTTATGTCAGAAACCCTAACCGTTAGAGGGGCTAGCCAAGAGGGTTGGAAAAACCATCTAAAGATGGCCTTTGAAGGGAAATTACAACCATTATGAATTCAATTTCGTTTTTTTGATATTAATCGTAATTAAAGCATAATTAAGAGGCAATTTGGAGGAGAGAGGGTGAATTTTTTAGACTGCCAAATTGTGAGTGCTTTGAGGAGAGATTTCTGAGCACGTAGATTGGAATCAAGGAGACCTTGCTGCAAGGTGTAAGAGTGGTATCAAAGGGAGGTCATTGTGAATCAAGAAGGAACTCTATTATTTGCAATTGGAGCAAGGAGTATCGGCTTAGGGGAGTTGTCTACACGTTTAATTGTAATTGGGAAATTGTAGCATGTATTGGTTGTGTATGTTGCTCTTGAATGGTCCTGAATTCTCCACAATTCTAGAAAATTCCCAGAAACCGCCTGGTGGGTCTTCATAGCTGTCAAGCAACTCATATGAAATTACCCAGTTTATGGGTTTCTGATATGAACCACTTAGCGATGATGAACTACTGTCGGGCGACACACGTGTGAGTGAGTTGTTCTGTGTGTTTTATGAATTTTGTGAAATTGTGAAGGTTCCATTAAGTTTATATGTATTGTTGGATGATATTGCTGGGTGAAATTGAGGAGTGGTACTAGGTTTTGGTTGACTGACTGAATGAATGTGTTTGAACATGAACGTGGGTTGGGATTGTGAATTTTGGGGGTTTTGGGATAGGGAGTAAAATTGTGGTATAAAAATTGATAAATCTGGTAGGATTGAGTGCAGATGGATTATATGACCAAGGAAATTATCTGGTAGAGGGATATTTTATAATAATTGATTAATAGAAGGGTAGTTAGGGTTTTGGGCTCGAACAGGTGTTGAATAACTACGGGAAATTTACAGAATTTGGATGCACCATCTGGCAGCATCTGGTTTGCTGTAAGACCCGAGAAATTTAAATAATTAAATAAATAATTATTTAATAAATGTGGATCGTGGGAGCCTTTATGGCATTTAATGTGGTTTGTTATGATGTGGAAAAGTACTAGCTCAAACGGTTGAGAATACTTAGTTAAGTTGAAAGGACTTGGGTTTGAGTCTTATGTATGTTAATTATATGCTATTTTAATAAGTGTATGATTTTAATGTTAATGTTATGTGTGAATGTGCTTAGTGATAATGTAATCCTAAAATTATTGGATTATCACGAAACATGAATTGGTTGAATTGGTCGTGCATTGATTTTGTAATTGAATGGTTGTGGGTTCAAACCTTGTTAAGAACGAATTTAATTTTTCTTTTTGCCAAAATTTCTTTTGGCATGGAGATGAAAAGGCAGAAAACCCTAGCTGCCAAGGGAGGCAGCCTAGTGGGCTGGGAGACAACCAATAATGGTCTTTGAATGGTCATTAACACCTAATTCAAAGCCATTTTCGTTTTCCCTATCATTAACAAGCATTGAGGCTTAGTTAATGGTCTAATTAAAGAGTTTTTGATGAAGAAAGAGAGACAAACGTGAAAGGGCAGAGGAAAAACGAAATTGACAGTAAAAAAGGGGGCTCTGAAGGTGTTTTGGGTGGATTTAAGAAGAACATCAAGTGCATTGGGAGAAGGCCAAAGTTGGACTAGTGGTGGCACAAGAGAAGTCTTGGTTCTTCCAAATTGAACAAGGATTAACAGGTTAGGGGAGTTCCCTTATATGTGTATATGATCTGTACTTATTTTCATGTTATACTATATGAATGTGATGCCTTTATATGATAAAAATCTCTTTGTTTACACGTTTCTGGAAAATTCCCAGAAACCGCCTAGCGACTTTAAGTGTGCCGCCAGGCGACGCATGAACATTAACCCAATTCTGGGATTTTTGTGATGAACCGCCTGGCGGCAAGGGTGGCTCCGCCAGGCGATGCGAATACTGTATAAAAACACTATTTTTCGTACTTTTCGTGCAACAAGAATCACAGAGCGCAACTTTGATACCGCCAGGCGCCAAGCTTTGATTTTCTTGGCGCTAGGCGCCACAAATTTTTCTTGTTTGCGCAGTTTTCATAACATGTTGTTCTTCACTTTGAACGGTGGAGATTGGAATTTGATGTCTGCAGCTAGAGATATACATCACTCATGATTGGTTGTTTTAATTCCCTAATAATATGATTATCAATCGATGATTAAGTGTGCTTAAGTGATGGTGTGGCCTTGATTGACGAATGTATATATATAATATATATAGATGTGTGATTGATGAGTATGTTTTTAGTAGTGCTTGTTGAGCCATGTTGAATATATGAACATATATATGTTAGCTCAAATGTATGATGTTATAAGTGTGTGAATAAGGCCATTATTGATGATATCACTATGACCGAGTGTTGCATGATCATGACGGGTTTTGGAAAAGTATGGGAACATGATAATCATACTTTAAATGTAATGGAATTACGAGGGCATGCAGAATAAGTATATAACTTTCATTGTGTCTTTTGTGGGGTTTGTGAATTGTAAGCATGCAAAGGGTTGGTAAAATGAGAAGGGGAAAATAAAATGTGTGTTGGAATTGATTTAAGAGGTAAGTATATATGAATTATAAAAGAGAGGATTATGTGCTTATACTTGAAAGATGTGTATGTGTTGTGATGTTGTAATTTGGAATATATGAATGTGTATGTTGATTTCTGGATGTTTGAGAATTGAATGGTTGAATTCTAGGAAATGAATTAGAGTACCTAAAACCAGTAGTGTCACATTACTGGTGTAGCGCCTGGTGATGTAGACTAAACCGCTAGGCGATAGTAGGAAACAAGAATGTCTTGTGAGTTGTGGCTCCCGGCAGTGATGTGGAACCGCCAAGCGGTCTATACTGCAATTTTACCTAACGGCGCTTAGGTTGCGCTAGGCGATGGTGTAGTGGCAAGGTGCGTTGTGATATGTTTTGCATGATTTGTTGTGTTGGTCCTGGTCTGGGATATGCTTGATGTTGTCATGAGCGGGTAGGTTCATGACTGGTGATGAGCACGTGATGATATGAGCGAGGAGGTTCATATCCTGATACTCTCGTGTGGGGATACGAGCAGGGAGGTTCGTATGTTCCGTGCTCACACTTGAGAGATGTTGCGAGCGGGGAGGTTCGTAGTTGGTGGATCACGTGTCTTAGACTACGGGCGGGGAGGTCCGTAGAGTTGGACTATGAGTGGGGAGGTTCGTAGAGTTGGACCACGAGCGGGCAGGTTCGTGGAAGCATTGTTATCCCTAAGACCAGCTTGAGTATTTACCTCGTGTAGCGTAGTGTGCTTTTCTTGTTTTCGTTATCATGCTATGATGTGAAACTTGGATCAGGGGATGTTGTGCCATGAGCGGGTAGGTTCATGGATGGTGGTGAACACGTGATGATATGAGCAGGGAGGTTCATATCCTGTTACTCTCGTGTGGGGATACGAGCGAGGTAGGTTCGTATGTTCCGTGCTCACACTTGAGAGATGTTGCGTGCGGGGAGGTATGTAGCTGGTGGATCACGTGTGTTGGACTACAGGCGGGTAGGTCCGTAGAGCAAGACTACGAGCAGGGAGGTTCGTAGAGCAGGACTACGAGCGGAGAGGTTCATAGAGGCAGGACCACGAGCGGGCAGGTTCGTGTGAGCATCATAAACCCTGAATCTGAGGCTAACTATTTGTGTGTTGTGAAGGTTGAAAAGCCTTGGGGATTAAGTTCTTGGCCAAGAACTAACTAGAATAAAATAATTGGGTGTATTGTTAAGTTTGTTAAATTAACTGATTGTTTATTTTGAGCTCACCCTTTCTGTTTGTGTTTGGCGATGATCGTGTGATTCGTTACGCGGGAGCAGATGATGTTACAGGTGATGCTGGTGATGCATGGAGACGGAGAGAGGGCTAGCTTGGGGGCTCTTGAGCTAGGGATTTTTTTATGATGTTCTTTCATTATGTTCGATTTTGAAAACTTGTAATAAGATTATTATTTAGTTATGTTTAAATTATGGCGCGTTGAAAAATAATTTGAATTTTCCCACGTTTGGAAATAATAAATTTTTTTCAATTGATTTTCTATATTTTATTTTTTTATTTAATTAAGTAATTTCCAATAGGGATGTTACATTTGCCGCCAGGCGCTAGCGTATCAATGTGAGAAGAAAGAGTTTTGTGATGCAGAAGAGTGGGAAATTGGAATTAAGGTTGTGAGTACTTTAGATTAAGTAGAGATAATGTTATAATAGGTAAAATATATGATGATTAGGTTTAATGAAGGTAAAGGTGGGTGTACTTGAGGATAACCTTGATAAATCTGTTTAAGGGTTGGAAGGAAAGAAAGGTTGCAGTTATTGGTAACCTCATTTAGCAACATGTTTATGTTATAGGTAAATCACAGTAGGTTGGATGGTACTTGGACTTAATCACATAGTGAAAGTAGTTCATAGTATGATGAAGGATTATCTTGTTTTCTTTTAAGGTTATTGAATATGGTGTGAGTTGATTAAGAAAGCTAAGTGAAATCCCCACTGGACATTAAGATAGCAAGCTATCTAGATGTGAAGGTTCCTTTCACAAAGCTCAAGAGAAAAAGATGATGGATTGATTCAAAACAAAAAGGAAATGTGTCGCAACCGGAATCGCGACGGGAAAGGCTAACCGAAAAAAGAAAACGGGTTTAAAAGAGATTTGGGAGTCGCCACCATAGTTATTCTGGAAAACTATAGAAAACCATAAAAATAAAACAAGTCTGCGAAAAACCAGATTTTGGATCCGGGAGTCGGTTACGCGTAGGGAAGGTGTTAGCACCCTACAGCGCCCGCCCAAGGGTGGTACCTTTAATTAAAAATGCAAAGCTGATGTGATTTTCAAAATATTAATTTTTCCCAAAAATAATGAGACAAAAATGCTAAAAAGAAACAAAAATATTTTTTAAGTTTTTGGGCCCGACAAGGATTGACCTTGGTCCTACGTATTCTCATTCAGGATGAGAAATCAGGGTTACGTAGTTCTTTAAAAGATATTTGGAAAACTTAGTTGAGAAAAAGATTTGATTTTTTGGGAGGTGAACCTGACAAGGACTGACCTTGCTCCTACGTATCTCACGGTGGAGAATCAAGGATCACGTAGTTCTTAGGCATTTGTTTGAAAATGTTGATGTTTTTATATTTTGAAAATTTTATATTTTTTATATTTTTTGAATTACTTGAAAATACGTGTCACACGACGCGGGCGGTCGGACAGACACTAAAAGGGAAAGAAAACTATTTTGGTATTTTTGGAAAATAAGTGTCACACGGTGCGAGCGACCGGACAGACACAATAAAGGGAAAGAAAACTATTTTTGGTTTTTTAGATTTTTCCTATTTTTTTTGTAATTTTTAATAATTTTCAAATATATTTGTTTTTTTTTTTTGTAAATAAAAGAAGATAAATAAATAAAATGATGAAATTATTTAAAAAAAGATGGTGCATGAATAATATGGGAGGTGCATGAAATTAATCAGGTGTGTACAGTAAAAAAAAAGGGGTGTGACAAGTGAAATATAAAACATGCCCAAAGATGCAATGGAACATGCAAGTAAACATAGTGGGTGTAAAGCTATCAGAAATTGGGGGTGCGGGAAGAAAAGAGATGAGAAGCATAGACGTGTATGAGATAAAAAATAGGGGTACATGTGATAATTGGGGGTGCGAAGAATAAGTTGAAGGTGCAGGAAACAAGGAAGAAACGGAGGGGGGCCAAAAAGGTAATAACGCGTGCTGGGGGGTGTGGACTCAGTAGAAGAAGGTGCTGCACAAGCAAATCAAATGAAATGCAAACAGCCCCAAATCAAACGCAAAGTGGCAGCGCGGAAGATGATCATTCAACCCTAATCTTCCTCCTTCTCAAAATCGAACCACGAGACTCTCTTCTCCTCTCACGCCTGGAACCACAAACATCACCAAACTTCAACAGTGCTGCACCCACCCCGGCGGGCCAGGGACGTCGGCGACGACGCCGGTGACGATGCCGGTGACGACGATGTCCACCACCAAGAACACCGGTGACCACGCATCTCCCTTTTTTCTTTTTCTCCAACGCGCGAGACAGGGCGCACTCCTCCTTCCCGACGCCACTGACGCAACGCCTGCGGCCGCCACCCTGAGCGCCGCCGCTGCCGCGACCGAAGCGCTTCGCCCACGGTGCCAACTCCCCCTTCTGCGCGAGGATTCCTTCCCGGTCGAGCTCCGCGCGTTCATCCGCTGCCAGCCCGTCGCGATCGTTTCGCGTCGCACCACCTCGCCGCCACCGTCAAGGGAAACGCCGGCGCCGCTCGCAGAGAGACTGACCAAGATGCCAGCGGCTGCCACGTTCTCCTGCTCGAAGGGTTTCTATTCCTTGTTCATCTATCTGTTTTTTATATTGGTTTTTATGCAGGCATGGGATGAAGGTGAGGGTGAGGGTGGTTCATGTTCAGCCTAGGAAGATGATGATCGTGGATTTAAAACAGCGGGGGAGATTGGGTGCTCTTGGGGGTTGGAATGGGATGCCACGGGATTGGAGGAATTTGTCTGCGGCAGCTGAACGGAGAATGAGTTTTTTTGGTGTGTTCTGTTTGCAGGTTAAAGTGGTGTTGTGTGTGTCTGTTTGTGTGATTTAAAACAGCAGAGGAGATTGGGTGCTCTTGAGAGCTTGTGGATCTTTGGTAATGGGAGAAAGGTGGAGGTAGATGTCGAGAGAGAGCTTGAGTTGGTACAGGTAAATACCCTCCTGGTTCAGACACGATACACACGCTACTACCAATAACAGAACGCAAATGACGATGGTGAGTGGTTGTGTGATTCTTGGTTTGCCTCTCCGACACAGGGTGGCGTGGTGAGTGTGAGAGTGGTTTTCGGTTGTGCCGTGGAGATCGTTAAGCACGACCAACAAAAGGGCACATGAAGTATTAAGATGATGCGCCTAACAGTTAAACATATAAGTGCAATGCAGCAATCATATTGCATCATGTTATGACATTCAGAAGATGAACCACAAATTTTAATACACGTACATCATGCTCATTCAAGTATCAGAGGCATTTTGCTTACCTCTCGGAGCCCCTTAGCTTACTGGTGTTGTGCTTACCTCTCAGAACTCCTTAGCTTGCTGGTGGCCTCCAGTCCTTTTTTCCGCTGCTTTTCCCCTCCCTTTTTCCTCACTCTGTTGCTCTGAATTGGAATCCATATCCATTGTGAAACCCTGCCCCCGTTCCTTTCTGATGCCCTCCTTCTGTGTGTGGAAAATTGCCCTTTAACCATAGTTGCACTGGTATGCTCAGACTGCATCCCCCTGGCTGCTGCCATGACACACCAATCCCCCACCTTTCTTCCTCTGCTGTCCAAAAAACCCCCCCAACAACTCTGGCCATATTTTGCATGGCAGAGTCAAGTCAAATGACTCTCATAATTATCCCTTTTTTTTATTTCAGATATATTTTTTATATTTATTTTTTTAGAGCAGAAAAATAAAATGGTGTGAAAATAAAATAAAATGGAAATAAAAATAAAATAAAATAAGATAAAGTGAAGTAAAAATAAATAAAATAACATAAAATAAAATAAAACAAGATAAAATAAATAAAAATAGATAAATAAAAAGCAAGACAAAAATTAAAATTAAAATTAAAAACAAAAACAAATAAATAAATAAAAGAAAAGGAGTGTATATGTACATTCAAATTAATGTTGATTGATTTTTTTTGTGATGTTTTTTTTCTTCTCTTTTTTATTTTTTTATTTTTTTTTAAATAATTTCTTAGTTAATTGTTTTATTAACCGGACAAAATTGAGTGTTGACAAAATGGAAAAAACATAAACCATAGAAAACCAAGAACAATTAAAGAAAGAAGAAAACATAAAATGGAAAGAAAAGGAATGGTAAAAATGTGAGAAGCACGCCACTACAAGGCTAGGCTAGAAGCCATGGCAACCTTGAAGATGAGTGGATGTGTGCCGCCACTTGCTATGCAAGATAAGGCTTAAAAGTATTCACTCCCAAGGGAGGAAACTCTCACAAATGGTTGAGACACAAGAGTGTTTTTACTTCAAAATGTTCAACCCTTTTACATGTTTAGGAGCACCCCTTATATAGAAGAGTTTAGGGGCCTCTAAGCAAATAAAAGATACCTAAGGATGTCTCTACAAAAACCTAACCCTAGCTTCTAGAAACTAGGTCAAATAAGGTTTCAAAATTGAGAGACAAAAAAGCCAACTATGGTGTGTGCAAGGCTAATTTCGTTCTAGCACAAAAGGAGACAAAGAATGTGTCTCATATGTCTCCAAAATGTGGCTAAAGTGTGCTAAATTCAAAGGAGACCAAAGGTACATAGGTACACTTGCTTTATGTCTTTTTCTTTATGCTTTATGCCTTTGCTTTACTCTCTCCTCCACATCATTTATGCTCCCCAATCACCATGCGCCACCTAGCATTGCTTTCTTACTCCTAATTAACCTATAAAGCAAATAAACATAGA
>Ga0214543_1012427_pt1 | contig 11332 bp, 4 predicted proteins | sample CNSS2metaG_FD_160094 | JGI IMG/M metagenome (GOLD analysis project Ga0214543, IMG submission 160094) | Root nodule microbial communities from cowpea collected in UCLA plant growth center, Los Angeles, California, USA - CNSS2 | ecosystem: Host-associated > Plants > Roots > Nodule | place: USA...
AAGATGAAGTGTGTTTGGAGAAGGAGAAAGTTATAGTGGAGTTGATTAAGAAAAATGAGAAATTGAAGGCGAAATTGCAAGAAGAGAAAAAGTTTGGGAGATTCATGCAAGTTTTTTTCCTTTTGTCATGGACATTAACAGTTATCTTTGTTTTTATGTTGCTGTTCAAGTTCAATTGCAACTAGTTTTTTAGTAACTATTATTTAGTTGTGATTAGTTATGTATGGAACTTTAATGGTTAAGTAAGTTTGAGGTAACTTCTGTTGGGGAAGTGTTTTGTATTTGTAATATGGCAGTAATGAATGAAATGAGAAGTTCAATTGTGTTTTACATGGTTGTGTTTTAAACTGACAAGTTCATGCGTAGAAACAAGTCTGTTGTAATTTATGAGATAATTTTTACTTAACAACTGTGCTGTAATTTAATTCATTGTTAAATAGCAATGGTTATTTGCTGTGACTTTTATCCTGTAAGGTTTCCTTTGATGTTAACAGGATATACATTTAATTGATTTCATAAAATTAATCCATACATGAAGTTTTACTGCATTATCACAAAACACAAGTAATCCATACACAAAGTTTGACTGCATTATCACAAAACACAAATAATCCATACACAAAGTTTTACTTCATTCACAAAACACAAGTAATTCATACACAAGTTTTAATGGACACCAGACATGTGGTCCATACATCTGAATACAATATTGCTTTAATCCAAAAAGTTGTCCACTATGATATTGCCCACGGCTACAAAAAGTGGTCCACCATTAAAAGCAACCAAAATAGTTTGATTCCTCCTTGTATTTCACGTGGGTTGAGCAGAGGTTGAAGTACTTGCTTGAGACCCTATCACTTGTGCAGCCATGCTTCTGGTTTGGGTTGTTGGTGGTCTTTCTCCCTGGTTCACGTTTGCAGCAACTCTCAGTTTGGATCTTCTTCTACTACTGCAGCTTTGGGTAGATGGTCCTGCAGCGCTGCTAGGTGCACTAACACTTGGAGTTCCTTGTGATTGTGCTTGTGAATTGGGTATGTTTTACAGCTCCAGATTTTGTACGTTTGAATGAAAAAAAAATTGAATCAGAGGTCCAGTTTGTGTTTTTACCTTTCTGTGCCTGATTCCCCTTCTACAGCTCCTAATGTTGTGTCCCATCTGCTTACACCTGCTGCACTTCATGATAAGATTTTTCTTTGATAGCTTGGAATGACTGACATGTTCATCAGCTTCCCTTCTTCTCAGTTTTTTGGGTCTCCCAGGTGGTGTTTTATAAATTGGTGGGAGTAGTTCATGTTGAGTGCTTTTAGGCCACAATTGTTGTCCATTGATTGGGGTTATTTCTGGGCTATAGCATGCCTCATATGCAGCTCTTGTTGTGTGTTAGAATATAGTCTGAATGAATGCTATATAAATTGAATGGAAGTAAGTTGTTTACCTTTTGTTGATCTGAGATGAAAATCCAACGATGGTTTTCAATGTCCCCAATATCTTCTAGCAGTAGTGAAAGAAACCACCTCTATGTCTCCTTACATTCGTTTTCTACAGCAGCAAATGCAAGTGGAAAGTATTGATCATTAGGGTCCCTGCCCACCGCAACCAAAAGTTGACCACCATAAGCTGTTTTCAAGTGGCATCCATCAACCCCTATAAAGGGCCTGCACCCAGCCAAAAACCCATTCTTACAGCCTTCTAAGCACATGTAGAAACAACCAAACCTTGGTGGCAGACTTGGTTGAGGCTGATTGATCTTAATTTTGAATGTTCCAGCCTTTACTCTAACCAATTCAGCTACATAATCATGTAAGCGACTGTACTGTTTTTGTCCATCCCCAACCAAACAGTCCATTGCTATTTGCTTAGCTTTTCCAGCCCTCCAAGGGGTTATACCCACACTGTATGTCTTCTTCATCTCCTCAATAATTTGACTCACTGTCATTACATCCACATTCATAAACCTGTCTATTAAGACTTGTGCTATCCAATCACAGTTAGCATTTTTGTTCCCAAATACCCTGCCACATCTATGACGCCCAACCAAGGTCTTGATCTGAAAAGTTTGCCTACCACCAACCTTGCTAGCCATCATTAAGAAACCACATTTTTTTTTACATACAGCCCTGACTCTCTTCTGATCATTTTTTACAAATTGAACTTCTTTACCATTTAAAACACTATGCTCCATTAATGCTTGCTTGAAATCTTTCAAAGACGAAAATTTCATTCCTAATTGAACTTGAAGTCCTTTGTCATATCTTCAGCCCTATATCTGGAAAATTTTGGCCCATCACGACGAACACCATCCTCACTATCAACATCTGAATCCAACTCATCAGTATCATATTCATCACTCATGTCATGTTGTCCAACTTCCTCATTAGTCACAAATGAACTAGGTCCCACATCTTTTTTACTCCTCATAGTGCTTGGATTTCGTTTCATTGCTCTCCACCTATCCAAAACAAGCCCAATTTTTCTGACCTCAGACTCAGTGTGCATCCCAAAACCATCATCATCATCTGTCACCCTCTCTTCTTCACTCTCATCTAGTTTATCTGCAGCAGAACCTTCATCCTTATCAGACACATCCTCAACTACCACATCCTCATCACCCCCCACTTGTGCTGCCTCAACCCTCTGTTCTGGCTCACCATCTTCTGCCTCAACCCCTTGTTCTACCTCAACCTCCTCTTGTTCTACATGAACCTCTTGATCACCCTCAACTCCTATGTCTGTCTCACCAACCGGACCACCATCAACTCCTATTTTTGTCTCACATCTTTGTGCCTCAACCCCTTCTTCAACCTCAACCTCTTGTTCTACCTGACCCTCTTGATCACCCTCTACTCCTATGTCTGTCTCACCAACCGGACCACCATCAACTCCTATTTCTGTCTCACACCTCTATGCCTCAACCCCAACTTCTTCCTGACCAACTTCTTCATCCATTCTAGGACCAGTAATAAAATGAACCACCTCAGGCTGACAAGGAATGTGCTGGACATATATATCTACTTCTTCATTCCTATCCTCCACATACTTAGCCAACGCCAATGCCTCCTTATCGTCACTCAACAATCTTAGGTTGTTCAACAAAGTTTCCTTCGAGCCCTTCCACCAAAGTTTAACATCTCCAGCGTATTTGAACTCCTTCATGATGCCTAATGCTTCAAAGAATGACCAGAAATCTGGATCAATACCCGATACCACATGGATTTCACCCCCCACATACTTCAATCCCCTATTCCGTTCAAACCTACCCATGTGATGGAACGCAACCGCGAACCCCATTTTCAGCCTTACATTTGAAATCGCATCACAAACCAACCCAATCCAACATTCAACCACATAAACGGTAAAGAGAAAAGTGAACATTAAACCAAAGAAATTCAAAATGCATAAACGACTAACCTCACTTCTTTGTCCACCCAATACGAGCAGTTACCACCACCTTCTTCGTTCAAAGCTTCCTCTCAGCTGTAAACGGGATCCTTACATGACCATTCGTTAGACACGTGTGAATTAAAATTAACGGAGTTTAAAATTGGGGACCAATTTTATTAAATTTAAAACGTGAAGGACTCAATATGACCAAACTTTACGTGAGAACTAAAACCAAAAATTACGTATACTTGAGGGACGAAAAACATAATTAATCTTTTTTTTTTCTACTGTCTCCCATAATATTTTCTTGTCTATTTTTCTCTTTTGCTGAATTAAATAAATTTTCCCCGCCATTTTCATCGTTTTGCCTACTTTTTTTTTTCACTGATTTGAGTTCCTTCATTTATTTGCTTAATTTTTTGGTACTTTTTTCATTTGCATAGTTCTTTTCTTATTTGAATATTTTTCTCCCTTCCTTCGTGTACATTTGTAATATTTGTTCACCAATTTTTCATTAGTATACATTCGTAAATCACAGTAGGGTTTCATTAGAAATTACAGTGAGAATGTATTGATTGAAAAGTTCATAAAAGCAGTGAAGTTAATCAGAAATATAACAGTTGCAATGGCTTTCTTCTACAGCTACCTAATCACTGTATTCAAAAAATAAGAACAAAATATTCACAAAGTTGGCTAAATGGGCAAGGTGTTGAATCGAGACTTAGCAAGCGAAACTTTGTAATGTTGTTGAAGTTCTTCAGCAAGAGCGTCTTCCCCGAAACTCTTGAATCCATGAACCAAAACCTTAACCACGTACTCATCCAACTCATCCACGGTTCCATATCCACTCTTCTTCATCAAGTCGTAAATCCTGAGCGTTGATTCTTTCCTCCGAGCAGTAACAACGGCCTTGATCAAGCTGGCAAGCCCCTTGTGATCGTCGCACTTGATTTCATTTTCATCTTCGATGTCCAGGATCAGACGGTCCACGTCCTCCAGCATATCGCAGGCGGCGAGCGCCTGCACCATCTCGGCATAGAGGGATAACTCGGCGCCGTATTCCGATCGGAGGGTGGAGAAGACATGGAGGGCGAGGGCGCAGTGCCGCTGCCGTAGGAGCTCCCGGAGCGTGGCGAGGAGGTCGGATTTGAGGAGGCGCGTGAGGGTGTTGGAGAGTTGGGAAGAGAGATTGGGAGGATTGGTTCGGTGGAGTCGTTTTAGGGTTTGGATGGCTTGGATTGCTTCGATGCTCAGGATTCGACCTTTCACCAGCGGTCCTCGCTGAGACCGCGGTCCGCCGCACCGCACCCGAACGTAGCCACAGCGCGCGGTGGTTGTGGCGGTGGCGGTGGCGATTTGGGGCTGAGATTGGAGTTGGGATTTAAGAAAGGTGGGGCTTTGGAACAGGGACAAAGCCATCGATAATGTGTGTTGATGAAACAGAGTACGAAGGAGAGTGACAAATTTTATCTACAACTGAAGCATGGTTAGATTCTCGAACCTAGATACTCAATGACGATTTTACCCTCTTCGTATTTTAATGTAGGTTTAATTACTCGGATGGTACCCACTTTAGTAGGAGTGTGTCAATTTGGTACCCGCCGAAAAAAAAGTGTCAATTGCGTCCACACTTTTGAAAAAGTGCATCAATCAGGTCCCTTTCAGAAAAAAATAATTAACGCCGTTAACGGCAGGACATATGTCACTCTCACGTTTTTTTAATATTTTTTAATTTTTAATTTTATTTTTTTTAATTTTTTAATTTTTTTTAAAAATTTTTTTTGTAAAATTTTTTTGTTGCCACGTGTCAAGTCCCTATTTTGACACGTGGCAATGTCAGTGCCACGTGGCAAGATAATGCCACGTGTGACAACTGTTATTGTACTGATTTCAATTTAGTACCCATATATACCGGATTGTTTCAATTTAGTCCCCACTTTTGTGCCTTTGGTTCAATTTTATCCCAATTTTTTTAAATAATTGAAGAAGATTTTTAAGTCATTTTTTTATAAGATTAATACTAATTAAGTATAAATATTTTTACGAAATTAAGTACTCTGATATTTATATTAAAATTTAGTTGTACAAAAAATGTTATACTAATAGAACAATATAATCATCTACTTTTTTTTTTCAAATTAAAACAATATTGTTTCTGTCCAATTCAAGACCAAATATATTATTTGTATAAATGTTATACTAATATTTTTTTATTAAAAAAAACTTTTTAGCATATTATGTTATTTTATATTATTAACCCATATCTTGTCCATTCTTTGACCACTAAATTTTAAGATAAATATAAGTACTTAATTTTGTAAAAATATTTATACTTAATTAGTATTAATCTTATAAAAAAATAAATTAAAAAATATAATTCAATTATTAAAAAAAATTGGGACAAAATTGAACCAAAGGCACAAAAATGGGGACTAAATTGAAACAATTAGGTATATATGGGTACTAAATGGAAATCAGTACAATAACAGTTATCACACGTGGCATTATCTTGCCACGTGGCACTGACATTGCCACGTGTCAAAACAGGGACTTGACACGTGGCAACAACAAAATTTTACAAAAAAAAAATTAAAAAAAATTAAAAAATAAATTAAAATAAATTAAAATAAAAATTAAAAAATATTAAAAAAACGTGAGAGTGACACGTGTCCTGCCGTTAACGGCGTTAATTATTTTTTTTTGAAAGGGACCTGATTGATGCACTTTTTCAAAAGTGGGGATGCAATTGACACTTTTTTTTCGGCGGGTACCAAATTGACACACTCCTACCAAAGTGGGTACCATCCGAGTAATTAAACCTTTAATGTATTATGATAATATTATTCTTTAATAAAAGTATTATTATAATACAAATTAAATATATTAATTACCGGGAAAATGTTATTTTAGTTATGTGAATTCGCTCATTAAGAAATTAATTAATATTCTTTGATACCAGATTTATTTTTAAATAACTAAATTCAATATCTAATGGAAAACATAAAGAACTAAAACTTTACCATTAATATTGGTCATGAGAGGCCCAATTGTCAGTGGTATACAAATCCAGGTATTATTGGACCTACCCATCAACTATGATCCGTTGATGTGAATGGGCTTTGGGGTTGTTACAAAAACTAAATAAAAAACTAATTATTTTTATCCAAAATTAAACTAAATTACTTTTAAGTATATGATCAAATTAGTAATTTGTGAGTAAGCCAAATTATGAACTATTATAAAGTTAAATAAACAACAAATAGGTAATTATATAAACAACGAGTAGATAATTGTATATAATAAATAATTTAAAGTAACATTATATAGACTAAGATATTAATAAATGAAACTTGATATTTCGCGTTTCCTATTCAACAAGATTAGATAGGTATAATATTTTCCTTCAAGATTATATATATTGTTGAGAAAAATAATTATTTTTGTATATATTTTCATTAATAAAGAACTTAATAAATTTATGTAAATGTGTCAAATACATTTAAATATACGTTTTATCCCCGGTAAAGATAATGATTAATTAATCTTGGTGTGAAACTCATCTTTATTCTTTTTATTATGAATTTATCTTAAACATATTTCATATTTGTTTTAGTTATTGATTTTCTTCTTAAACTTCTATCTTATTAGTGTTTTTACAACAAAGTTAACCAAATAATTATATAAATTTAAGATAATGATATTTTGACTCACTTACTTTTATCCACTTATAATTTATTATTCTAATCATTTTTAGATCATCGTATCATACTACTAAAAATAATTAAAATAGATAATTAAGAGGTGATTAGAACGGTAGATTAGAAATGAATAAAAAAGTAGATCAAAATATCATTATTTATAGATTTAATATTATTGTTTGGCTATAGTTATATCCTTTCCGTTTTTATGTATCAATTTATAAACAATCCCACCTCTTTGTATATAAGTTTGTCTCAGAGTTAGAAAGAGATAGTCATGAAGATGTCAAAGTAGAACAAACACACCCACGTGTCATTAAGGTTCTCTAGATGTTCTATATTTATATATATCTTTTATAAATGAAAGAAAGAAAAAAGTGAAAGTGTATAAATAAATGTTGAAGACATTGAGTAAGTGAAAGAAAGGTATTGTGATGGGATAGTGCAGAACAGATAGAATCCATCTTTAGTGATACTTCAAAAGATTGCATCTCTTTTATCTTCACTGTACCACCATTTCTCCATGCCATAGGTCCTACATGTTTCATACTTTAATACGTGAAAGTATAATTCCTGAGAACAAAGAAAAATATGAAAATAAAACGAGTAATTGTATGAAAAAGTAGTGTATATTATTAAAACACCTAATATTGGAAAATTTACATATTAAAATAAAAAGTATAAGGTATATTTAACTTAACTTGTTTAACAAAAACCAAAATTATAAATATAAATTAGTTTAATATTTTGAAAAATCATGTAATAAACCTTACAATAAGAAAAAACTTATATTTTTTAATCAGCTCATTAATATAAATATATCTCACAAGACACTCATACAAATTAAGCCAAAATTATAACCACTAAAGATACTCAAAATCAGGTTAAGAGTATATATTTAATTATAATAAATAAATAAAAATCAATAATAATAAATAGTCATTATGATAATATATAAAGAACATTATCATATTATATTTTTTCCAAGGATTTTATAAAAATATTTGTCAGTTATACCGAGTTAGGAATATGTAAGGACAAAAATATATAAATTGTCATCTTATCACAAACAAAAATGATAATCAACTTCAATACAATTATATGTAATGTTTATTAATTGACCATCACAATATAGTTACATCATTTAGAAATACTAATTCTAAATCATTAAGTAACTATTTGAGTTATTTTAACTTACATGTAAGTATTGTCATAGAGCGATATCCCACCTTTCAGTGGCGGAGGATGCAAGGGACAGGCGGGTGCTACGGCCCCCCCTCCCCCAATTTTTTTTTTATTTTTTTTTTCATTATTTACATTTAATTTTTTTAAAATTTTTAAAATTATTTATATTTTTTAAATTAAATAATATTATATTTAAAATTAATAAAAATGAAATTAAGTATTTTTTATTTATTTTATAAAGTACAATAATAACTAATAAAATATAAAATTAAATATATAAGAAAACAAAATTATTAAAATATTTTTTATTTTCTTTCTCATTATCTTTTGAGTTTTTCATATGTTGTATTCTTCTTTTATGTTTATTTATTGTCTTTTGTTACTAAAAAAAGTTAGGCATAAACTCAGTATTTCTATCATCATCTTTTTATATTTTCTCTTCCATTGTTAAATAAATAAATAAGGTAACTTTCTCTTGTCTCACTTAATAGTGAAGAACTATTTGTTTAACATTTAGTATTATTTTTTATCTCATGACCTTTTGTATATTAATTTTTTATTAATATAGAAGAAGAAACAATGTACTATGTGATTTTCCATAGTCAATTTTCAATTGTAACTTGATTATCATAGTTTTTTTTAGTAATTATGTCTCTCAACTTTTGATTAAATTATGATAAATTATTTTTTAGTCTTAAACTTACTTTTTAAATAGGTATATGAATGAAAAACAAAAGAATAAATTTATTTTTTAAAATTTATAGAGAAATTACTGGTGAAGATGAAAACATGAAAATATGGTTATTTATCGCATAACAATGAAATGAAAGCTTGTGAATATTTTTTAAATCAAATGAATGTTAATAAAATGGAAGATGGATATTTTGTAGATAATATGATTATTTACATCGAAAAAAGTTAATTGAAAAATCTAATTATAATTCAATTTCCATGAGTTCAAAAATATGAAAAAATGATAGACATTGCTTTAGATTGTGTAATTTCTTTGATAATTATATATGTACTAGATTATGTATTCATTTTTATTGAATTAGTCACAATAATATTAAATATATAAATTTTGAGTATATTATTTTGACTCCCCAAAAAATTTTGGTGAAAATCTGTCATTGCCACCTCTATAGAAAGTCGAGAAACTATTAATTTATTGATTGTCTTAGTTTTTCAACACACGGGAGAAACACAACTAATCAAAGAGCATATTGTAAGTGGTCAACCTTGTCAAATTGAATCACACAATCTTTGTAGTTATTGATTGTCTTAGTTTTTCAACACACGGGAGAAACACAACTAATCAAAGAGCATATTGTAAGTGGTCAACCTTGTCAAATTGAATCACACAATCTTTGTAGTTATAGTTACCATTAGACCATAGTAGAATATCCTGTCCCAAATAATGTGTTAATTAACATACTCGCTTATATGCTACCTCCCCCAAAAATATTATTGTAGTTTGGACCCACACAACTTTAGCCTCCAATAGGGTTTGGATAAAATTGTAAATAAAATTACAATTGTTGGCTGTGAGGTTTGAACCCACGCGCACTTTTGTGCAAAAGATCTTAAGTCTTCCCCCTTAACCTCTCGGGCAAACCAGCTTTTTCTTTTATTAAATTGAAATTTTTTATGTGAAAATGTTTCAATATTTTAAATTACAATTATTTATCCACAAAATTGTAAATTTTTGTGAAAAAAATTACAAATTCTTTTTCGTACGAAAATTAAAACTACAATTGCTAGCTGTGGGGTTCGAACCCACGCGTACTTTTGTACAGAAGATCTTAAGTCTTCCCCCTTAACCTCTCGGGCAAACCAGCTTTTTGATTTTATTAATTTAAAGTTATTTTGATGTGAAAAAGTTTCAATATTTTAAACTATTGCCAACCAACCAATATGATAAAACTACTAATCTTTTACAATCTTTCGTGGACAAACTTGTAAATTTTTGTGAAAAAAATTGCAAATTCCTTTTGTACAAAAAAATAAGATTACAATTGCCGACTGTGAGGTTCAAACCCACTCACACAGTTATGTGCAGAAGATCTTAAGTCTTTCCCTTAACCTCTCGGACAAACCAGCTTTTTCTTTTATTAATTTAAAATTATTTTTATGTGGAAATATTTCTATATTTTAAACTGGGTTTTAACCCACACACACTTTTTGTGCAAAAAATCTGAAGTCTTCCTTTATAAAGTTTGAACCCACACAATCTTTTGTACATAAGATCGTAGAAAATAATAATTTCTATCACCTTTACCTTCCCATAAATCTCCCCTTCTTGTAAATTATTGTCAAACATGTGCTAATCTAATCCTAATTTTAATCACTTATCTTCTTCTTTAAAATCTATATGCATTTATGTTTCAGCTAGTAAATGTGTGTTCACTCATCAATCGACTAGTCTTATTAATAATTTCCTTCCACCAGCGTGTTAGTATGATTTTTTTTTACCTACTAAAGCATTCAATCACGCTATCCTTCCTTACCTTCAACCAATCCCTTTGATTCTGATTTTGTAACAGTATAGCTTATCATCCCTTACCTTGATGCCTAAAGCTCAATTTCTTTTCCAATAGTGAGATGTACATGCAGTAAAAAAAAATAATGCCAATTGAGATATCATATGCTACAAATGAATATTGTCGACAAGAAATGAATCTTAATTTTAGAATGACCAGCCCTTTTAATCTGGTCCATATAATGTCCTTTTCGAGAGTTAAAGGAAATGCATCTCAAGTACACCAATCAGTAGGTATGGAAGGATTAATGTCGGATCCACAAGGACAAATTATTGATTTACCTATTCAAAGCAATTTACGTTTACACCTTTATAATAATAACCAATCAACTCTATGTGAGATACTTCATCACCATATATATCATTCATCATTAATGTTACCATAGTTCCTTAAATAACCATTCTACCTTTCCATAAATACAAAAGTAACTTTAAGAGATTAATGTGATAAATTGTGAAACAATATGTATTCAATTTTAAATAACTATATATAATTAAATTAGTGTGTGTGTATATATATATATATATA
>Ga0214543_1012430_pt1 | contig 11327 bp, 6 predicted proteins | sample CNSS2metaG_FD_160094 | JGI IMG/M metagenome (GOLD analysis project Ga0214543, IMG submission 160094) | Root nodule microbial communities from cowpea collected in UCLA plant growth center, Los Angeles, California, USA - CNSS2 | ecosystem: Host-associated > Plants > Roots > Nodule | place: USA...
TATTTGTGCTTTTGTTGATTTATTATTGCTGCTCTTTGATTATTGCTCCTCATAGATTCTCGCAAGTTAGGGGAAATTATATCCGCTGCATTCTCTGGTATATTGTTTGTTATTGTTTTCCCCATCAAATTGGAACTAAACAGAGTGACTGAATAGTTGTTCGTGTGTAATGCTCAACTCAGAATTTTGTTTTCCGTAATTGAAAAAAATTTGGGTGATGGTGACGTGTGTACGAGGAAACGCAAAATTGGAACAACAACGCGACAAAAACAAACCAACTTCTCCGCGAACAAATAACGTTGTGTCAAATTGCGATTAGAATAAAGAAATAAATTATGTTAAGCATTTTTTGTAAACGTAAATTTTCTTGTTAAATTTATAATATAGCATTTCATTTCTTGATGATACACTTAAGTTTATGATATAATCTAATTAATCAGAAGTTTATAAACTTTATTAAGATATTTAAGTGATAGAACACGAGAATTAAAATGTAAAACTAAATGCACCGTTGATTTACAATTCAACCACGAAAACCAAAAACCTAAGTTCGTGCTGAAAATGAAATTTCATTACATTTATTTAAGCTTGGTAAAATTCACAGAATTATTCGCAACTTTTTACAATTTTTTTTTATCGAAAAATTTTGATATAACCTATGCCTTATCTTTAGTTCAGCGCCGGCAGCATTTGCCGGAGGTCTCTTCTGAGCCAGCTCCGTGGCTTGTTGCTCCGCCACCTCCGTCGCATTTTCTCATCGTGGTACCAGCTGATCTAAATATGGTCTTCGACATTCTCTCTATTCTCTCTGGTTATTGTGGTTATGGGAAATATAAACAATTTTTAGATTCAAATAACACCCCACGTATGATTAAAGATGATTTTCTTGTGAATGGTAAGTCCCCACAGTAGTTGTGAGTCCGACATTGGCCTGTTAAGAATAGATTAAATATAATTATTATATAAAAATAATTTTTAAAAACATATAAGAAACTATAAAAGCTATTAACAAATCATTACTTAGTTATTAATTCTTATTCATTCTTGATAATTAATTTGTTTGTCGTTATGAATGAATGTTAATGATTGTTAGAGGAGGAGGAGGAGGAGGAAAGGCGAAAGCAGAAGTACAGTGTTAAGTTTATATACTAAAAGTGTGGAAGACAGTAGCCAAGAATATGAGTATAATAAAGTAAGAACCCTCTCTGCTAGAAAACACTAGATAACCAAATCCCCACCCTCGCCCTTGCTCTCTCCCTAGCCCTAGAAAAAGCAAATGAAAAAGAAAAACAAAACCCAAAAAGGTGAACAAAGGCCCTAAAAGTTTAGGATGATGATCCTAAACAAGATATAGTGTAGGCTATCTGAGTCAAAAGGCATAAAAAATGCAACTGTACAAGTGGCGGCTGACAAATCCCAGCTCCAGCTCTTCAGCTTGATGCGATGAATTGCAATTTGCAAGCTTGAATGGCCAAGCAAGCCTGAAAAAATTAGAGAAATGAAAGCCAGCCATTTAAATTACTACTTACCCAAATTGCTGGCTCCCCTTGATTTCTCCACTGCATGAGTCTTCACACTGCAGATGCCACACCCAGTCTCCTGTAATATACACCAAACAACCACAAGAGACAACATAAAGACAAAATACAAGTGGTCAAGCTCAAGCTCTAAACACAATCATTATTAAACATGAGCATGCCTTATCACTGGTTCTTGCACCGCCTCCGAATGAACCTTTCCTGTAGAATCAAGAACCATCCCTACCATTGCATTTTGCTACATAAAAACCCCGGAAAGAAAAATGGTTAATTCATCGGTACACGACATTGTTCACAATAATAATCTAAAAAGAAAGTTATAAATTGAAAAAATACAATGCTAGTAGATATGCAAAATCTTGCAAATGTGCACGCTTACACCCTTATTATCCATCCCCTATCTAACGTCTCACTTCAAATTATGCATCACCGATAAGCCATGTAATCATTTTGGCCTTACAGATTCAGGGAAGGTCTTGCACAACAGTGCCCTTCGCAGTACAATCTCTACACAGTTACAGTATATGATAACGAAAGAAAGAATGATTAAATGACTAAAAGTACTGCACTACTAACCAGACAAGAGATTATATCAAGATGGTAATAAAAAAGTGTTACAGAGTAAGGAAATATTCGGGAAGGAATTGAAAGCCAAAACCTGCAACTGCACCTGTAGATCGTGTTGAAATACTCCCTCAGAACTTGTCACTCTGTTCTCCAGTGTGCCAGAACCGTTCCCGTATGTAATACTCTCAAACCTAACATCATTGTTCATCGTATCAACACCCCCGGTGTTATCTTCAACACAACCTGCCATAGATACGGCTCCAATATCTTCAGAAGAACCACTATCACTTGCAACAGAAGCAGTCCCACTAGAATTGGAGGCAGGTTCAGGAGAGTCTGTTCTACCCAACTCTTGCTCACTGCTTGACAACTGTTGACTATCAGACACACTGCTACTTGCCCCTCTACCTTCAGGAAGACTGGTACATTTCTTTTTCAGTGTTGCATCCTCCCTCACACCCAACCCATCATTGTTCTTCCTCTTACGAATTCTCTCAACATGTTCAGTCCCAGAAACCTCATTTTTACGAAATGGTTTATGATTCTCACATTTTAAGGTTGGCCTTGATGATCGCAATCTTTTATAACCATCAGGAAACACATAGCATGGAATTTGCCTTCTCCGAACATGAGAAACATAAATCTCCATCTCTGGTTTCCAGAACATGTACATATTGACAGCATGCAAAAATTCTTCAATTGTTCCTCGTATATCAAATTGCTGGCCTTCTTTAACTACTTCTCCCTGCTTCCTCTGCAAACCCACAAAGAAAGCACAATGTGCACTCTGCCTTGAGGTATCCATATACTCATGATGGTAGGGATGGCACTGCAACTTCCCAAAAGTGTCACGCTCAATCTGCAAACAGGAACCAAATTAATCAAATGCACACCAACTAAATGTACCCCGGAGTTGTGAACTACATTAATTCTAATGTATAGATTTAAATGTCTTGGTTTCACAGAGGTAAAACAGATGAAAATACCATCAAGGTCAACTGCCGAAGGCGTGATCCCACCCATCCTTTCCAATTGCGCAAGTCATCAACATCAGCAGCAACTACGTCAACTTGCAAGTAGTTTGTATAACTTTCAAAAAAACTGTATGGTTCAAACAGATCCTCCCAACAACCTTTGTTCAGTTCAACATCCTGATTTTTTTGACAAAAACAAAGGAATCAATTACCAATAACAAATCAATATCTATGTCCAAATTATTCCTATCAAACTCAACAAAAAATAATAGTGATTACCCCACATATCTTGTTGCCAAATTGGAACTGTTCCATCATAACACGAAGCGTGCTTGTAGAAACATTATAACTAGAATTCATACAGGGATAGGCAGGAGTAATAATTGGCATGAGATGGGATCGGTCACGAGGATTTTTACGAGGATGCCAAAAAGAAAAACCAAGTTCGTTTTCCTCTATTGGACATAACATGACAGGAGTTGGCCACCGCCACTGTGTATATACCCTAAAGAATCGAGAAACAAGCATACTCGGAACGGCATTTGGATACAACTGGCACACTCGAGCTACAAGAAGTGCCAAGTTAACACCACCAAGAAAACCTGTTACCTGAAAAAACATTAAAAATCACAAATAAATTAGCCAATAACTGTGTAAGTGGGCACTCAAAATAAACGAACATATTCACAAGAATAGCAAATAAGGGGAAATTTTAAAATATCTCTCACATTGGAATAAATGCCTCGTCTTTTGGCCCAAAATTTCAAGCAACGAAGTGTTGTACGAAAGTGCTATAAGACATACAAAAAGTAAATGTATTAAAAGTATTAGGGACTCAATGAATAATATTACATGGAAGACGTAGCACAGTAAGACAAACAAGGTCTAAAGAAACACCTCAACATTAGGAACAAGCTTTAGAATTTGATCTGCAACTCTGCAGCCATTTAAACTTCGCACAGTAGGCTCGTCAACATTGTATAGGAGAGAGATATCAGATATAACCAAGTCCTGTTGATTTATTAATAAAAAACAGTTAGAAAATATGACAAAAACCAGATGATACAGAACTAGATCTGGAACAATAAACGTTTTCTTTTGTTTGAGAAATTAGTACAAAAAAATATTATTTGTCTTACTTCAGGTACAATCATGCGAGAAATACTGGCGTAAAGGAGGTCAATTGATATTCCATCAAACTTGAATTTCATAACTGGGACATGAGCATCCGGAATTGGTTGCAATTCAGAGACCTCCTCCATGTTAGCTAGGATATCATGCAATGTGTAGAAAAAATCCTCCTGATGATGAAAACATGAAAAATCAGACAAAAATTATTTTGATGGAGCACACAAAAAAAAAAATTTGCATTCACATTCTACCTCGCGATTCACGTAGGAAGGTCCAATGCATATTGTGTCTAAGTCAGCCCCAGGACCATGAACCTGCATCATTAAACTCGATGAAAACGGGATCAACTAATCCACAAAATGCAGAATAGGTGCAGCAAATTGCATGCAAAACTTAACAAAGTAAAACATTGTTCAAGAGAAAAAACCAATACAATCTAGTAAACTATAAAATTATAACATTCCCAAGCAGAGTAAACAGATCCAAAAACATGTTTGCCTGATTCTACAACAATAACCAAGTCACGAGGTGTTCATGTCAGGTAAGGAGGTAAGATACTCACACCAAGGCGATAAGAACCAAAAGTCAAAATGATAGCATTTGCATCTTCCACCATTTGATCAGTGTATCCCTTTAGGTGAGTAAGTTGCTTCACCCAGTGTTTTACTATCTGAAATAAAGAAAACAAATTAATACATAAAAGGTTAACTCTGAAGGTTTTGCATCTTGCACTAAATAGTTCTGTACAAAGTGACACTAACGGACAATAAGATACTATTATTATTCTTATTCTTATCATTATTATACATTATTTTCAACCGCAATTCAAACTATAATGATTAATATCAGCATAAAATTTTTTTAAAAAATGCGCTCTCATTAATCACTCAATTAACTCCCAGAACAATTCTGATAAACCATAATTAGCATAAATCCACCACTCAATTAGACTAAACTCCAGATAAAAGAAATAAACCCCCTAATCAAACAAATAGTTCCCCACTTGCCCCTACAACTCCTACTTTGGCATCACCATTAATACGTAAAAGTATCTCACATAAATTGCTGTCATCGTACAATTACATCATCTAAGCATCGCAACAATCGTTATAACGAATAATCACCAACACGTAACACTCTCCCTATCTCTATCTTTATATCTCCCGTTACCTGTTCAAGTCGGCAAAGAACCTCCTCTCTCTTAGCAGCTTCCTCATTGTTCTCATAAAGTCCCGAAACAGCGAGAAACTTGTAAACATAGGAAAGAATTTTTCAGATGAATAAGTACATCAACAATCACTTAAAAGAAAAAAATATCGCATTACACAAAAGAAAAAACCAACCTTTTCTAACTCAAGAGTTCTGTGCAAATCATAAACTGTTGGTCCAGCCATCGAAATGGGTTTCGTGATACCGTATTGCTTCGACGATGTTCCCACCCCTTCCGAACTCCCCATGATCTCAACACCCAATTACCCAAAAGAAAAAATGAAATATTTCTATATTTTTCCTATTCTTTTCCTGAGACAAAACTGATACCCGGAAAACAATTTTAAAAAAATACAAAAAAAAAAGATCGTATCGAACGTTCAGACGGAACCCACGATTGAAAATCTAACGGGAAATCAATGAAGAAAGGAGAAACCAAATCAAAAACAAAAAAGGAGAAAGTGCAAGGAATTGGAAAAATTTAAAAGCCCTAGATCGTAAAAACAAAAGGATGAAAAGAAAAGGGAGATCTGAAAGGTTTGGAAGGGATTGCAGAGGGAGGTTGAAAGAAAGAGAGGTTTGGAAGGGAGCGGCGAAGAGAAAGCGCGGTGAATGCAATGGTGGGGTTTGCATTTTTGTGATTTTTTTTCCTCAGATATTTATAGAATCGCACGTTTAAGATTTTTTTTTATCCATTCATGCTTATTTATTTTATCTTATTACTGCTTCAAAATATTTTATCAATTTTAATATCTTTTTCTGCATTATCAATTATCTCCAAAATCTTTTTGATAACATTTCCTCAATAAACTTTTTAGGGTTAAATATTTCAACCGATCTATTAATTAATTAGTTTACATTTGTACTGAATATTAATTTGAAAATATTGTATTATATGAGCAGAAAATAACACTATCAATATACTTAATTCAGTTATATTATAATTTGTAAATTTTATTTTTCAGATCATAGATAAAAACCTTATCATATCAATATCAATACAAGTAATATCTTGATTTTTTTAAAATTGGATCAATGATAAGAATATTATATTCTTAATTTTAGATTAGTGGTTATTTGTTTATAGATAAAAATCTTACCGTATCAATAAATATATATGTAACATGTTCAATTTTTAAAGTTGGATTAATGATGAGGATATTATATTTTTTATTTTGATTTGGTGATAAGGATATTACATTTTTTTTAAGATTATGGGTGTTTTCGAAGGATAGTAAATATTTACGAAAAGATATAAACAAAACAAAGAAAATAGAATTAGAGTATTAAGGCGCTAATATTTATTTACATCAAGATTCTTTATTTATTTTTTTATAGGCACAGAAAATTAAGAAAGTTGATGTGTTTTTAAACTACCATTAATGATAGTATGATTCATTCGGGTGTGTAAATTATTTCAATTTTTTGTATTTTATAGTAATTATCTTCTAAGTATAACTATTTTTTCTATTATTTCATTCAATTTTTGTTTCTTTTAATGTTGTTTAACTATACGTTAGAAACTTGAAGAAGAAACTTATTAAATGTATATACTGTAGCTAACAATTTTTGTTTCCAATAAAAGTAAGCCTCGACTTCTTCACTGCTGGGAATATTTTTTAATTAAAGGAGTGTGTTATATTTAGGGTTTTAAATTTTTATTTTGATATAAAAAAAGGTTTTATAAATTTTACTAATGTTATTTCTGAAAAAGAACTTAAAAGTTCTTCGATTTTAATTAATGTATATCCTAAGACGATTTGAAGAAATTACGTATTTAAATTATTTTAAAAAAAAACTATAAATTTTCATAAACATTCAAAATTAGGCTTGTAATATCTTAGAAAATTATAATAATTTAAAAATTAAATAAACGAGCTTAAATAGATATTTTAGCTTTAAATAAAATATAAAAGGTTTAGTAATAATTTAATTAAAAATATTTTAAATAAAAATATTAAATTAATAATAATTTAATTGAAAAGATACTAGATATTGTTGGATGTTAATAAGTGATAATTAAATCTTTTTTAAAAAGATTATTATAATATATATAATGTTTGTTATTATTTATTGTATTTGAAGATTAAGATAAGAAATATAATGGTTTGTTAATCTTTATTTTAAAATATTATGATAGGATTTATAATGGTTTATTAATTTAAAAGATTTATTTTATTTAAAATATTTTTAAGAAATAAAATGTTCGGTGAATAATTATTAAAAAAATATTAAGACTTATTTTGTGTGTGATTGTGATTGTATACAAAACATTAAAAAAATCTTTTAAAGAATTATCAAGGAGAATATATAGAATATATTTATTATGAAAAATATTAGTATAGAAAATATTTGTCAACTGAAGAAACATTATGTATAAATAAGACGAATATTAATGCATAGCCTGAATTTATTTATATTATTTTTAAGAGATAGAATGTATAATGATCCGAGAATTATTTTCAAAAGATAATAGAAGGTATGAGTATTATCTTTAAAATAACTTTTTTATTTTATTTCCAAGGATATTGCAAGGATTATCCTTAAGGTGGTGGTATTTTATCTGAAATATCTAATAAGTTTTTTTTCTAAGAACTAGAAAGAGAGAGGTCGGAAAAGATATATTTGATATTTTGTAATTATTAAAAAGATAAGTTAAAATTTCTTAAGAGTATATCGAATTTTAGGAGTGATAATGAAATAAAACAGTGAGTCATTATTATAATTGGTGATAAAAATTGTGGCTAAGTATATATGAAGGAACAAGTAAGATGGCAGTGAGAAGTTTTTTAGTGTCACGTTGTAAGAGAAGTTAATTGTAAGAGGAGTATTGATATGCATTGTCATTTGTTATGTTAGTGACTTGATGATAAGCGATGAACATGTCCACATGAATGCTTTGAGAAGAGTATGAGTATGTCCCCATGAGTGCTCCTAGAGGTTTTAGTATGATTAGACAAGTGTGCGCATGTCTTAATGAGTGCTCCTATATGTCTAAGTGTGATTAGATGATGTAAATTTGTCTCCATCAGTGCTCCTAGACGTATAAGTATGATTATATGAGTGTGAGTATGTCTCCATGAATGCTCCTAAACGTTTGAGCATAGGTCCCCATGACTGTTACAAGCTGTGCAGGTCCCCATGACTGTTACGAGTTGCGTAGGTTTCTATGATTGTTACGAGTTGGACAAGTCTACATGACTACTACTGAATTATGTGTTGTGATATTGATAATTCTTTTATTGCAATCATTATTATACATTAGCTTACCTTTTTGTTTGTGGTTGTGGTTTTCACCTATGATGATTGTGTATGTTGTAGAGACCAAATGATGAAGTAGGTATGGATGCACAATGTTGATAAAAAGTTGAGTGTGGGCTAGAAGCGGTATATATGTTCATGTTTTTATGGGTTTTTCAATTGTTTTTCTTTCATTTTTTTAAGAATAAGGATGTATGTGTTATAGGTGTTGAACATATTTCTTTAAACAAGTTTGATTTTAACTAGTTTTCTCAAAAAAATATTTAACTCTTATTCTTTAGGTTAAAAGGTCTTACTTTTTTATAGTTGAAAATAGTATGCATTAGACAACAATACCATTAAATGTTGTATTTTAACTATTATATGATGTATGGTTTAAAAAAAAATTAATCAATTTTTCTTTAGTCTTTAATTAACAACTAATTTTCTTAAACAATATGGTTTTAAAATATTAAGAAAAATCATAATGTTACAGTTGACATCATAGCAGTTACATCACAAATGATTTGTGGGGAGTGAGCTTATTACGTGTCCCTTTTGCATCTCTATACTACTATAAAAAAAGCTTTCTATGTCATTGATTGACTACGTTTGACAAATCATCATAGTAAAAAAATACCTGATGGCAAATTCTCAATTTTTGCAAACGATGATTGTTTAAAGAACCGTCATTAAAACTGGATAAATGACTACGATTATAAACATAATCATCATTAAAATTGTAAATTGGGAGAAATTACGATGGTTATAAATATAATTCTCGTTAAAAGTGGAGTCGACATGAGAAACCACCATGGTTAGATGCATGAAACTATCGTCAATTGTCTTGCACTTTCACAATGAAATAAGCAAATTTCTCTCCCCTGGACGACTTATTTAATTTGCATTGCACTTTAACAACCTATGTCCCTCACGCGAGCTTATGAGAATTTCCTCTTCCTCCTGCACTTTCACAGCCTTCGTCGTTACCATCCATGCAAACACTAGTCTGTGAACCTCTGCACCGCATGAACCTGTCACACCCCTCAAAGCATCGCAACATCGTGAGCTTCCCCTACACCTTTTTAAACTCTTCGCGAAGGTTCTCTACACTGCGTTGCACACTCCTTAAAGCTTTTATTCACCGCATCACATCGTACAACACATTCCTTGGCACTTGAAGAAATATTGGTGTTTATAATCTAAATTTATTTATATCTTTCTAAAGAGATAAAAGAGTTGATGATAAGAGAATAAATTTTAAAAGATCATAGATTGCATGGGAATTATCTTTAAAGTACTTTTCTTATTTTATATCTATGTATATTACAAAGATTATTATTAAGGTTTGTTATTTTATTTCTAATATCTAATAATTTTTTCCCTAAGAAACAAAAATACAAAGGTAGGAAAAGATATAATGTTGTGGTTATTAAATAGATCACCTAAAATCTCTTAAAAGTATTAGGATTTTAGGAGTGAGATTGAAGCCTATAAATATACATATTAAAAGAGTGAGCTAATGTTACACTTGGTGATAAAGGTTATTGGATGAGTATCAATATGCATTGTCATGTTTTGTGTTAGTGAATTAATTATGTGTGATGAACATGTCCACATGAATGCCCTGATATGAGTACGAGTATGTCCCCATGAATGCTCCTAGACGTTTGAGTATGATGAGGATATGGGAGCATGTCTCCATGAGTGCTCGTAGACGCCTGAGTGTGATTAAACGAGTGCGAGAATGTCTCCATAAGTGCTCCTAGACGTTTGAGAAGTCCCCATGATTGTTACAAGTTGGGTAGATATATCCCATGACTATTATGACTTAGGCAAATAGATCCCATGACTATTACGAGTTGGACAAATCTTTCAAGTTAAATTCGATTAATAGTGTGTATGTTATAAATAAAGCTAATAATATAGTAAAGAAGAAGAGGAATAATAGAGAATAAGAGAATGAATAACAAATTTTCTGTGTATTATTATTGATGGGAAGAGTTCTATTAATAGTATAAAGTATATCAATTATATGAATAATTGTATCAAATCAATTGATGATCATTAATTTATAAGAGTGTGTACGTTTTTCAAATTATTACATCCATGTAATAGTTCTAACTCAAAAAGAAATTTCTTCCATCTACAATTTGTTACTCAATTACCAAGCTTGAAACAAAAACAAAATACAATACATATTCAAAATAATATCTTACTTTAATTTCCCCATTTCACGTGTTAAATTGGCGTAATTACATTTTTTAACCTCTTCAGTATCTCACAATTAATCTGAAATTTGTTAAATACAAATTCTACTCAATAAAATTCACTAATACCTTAAAAATGGAAATTCGCAACTCATATCAAAGTTTTCAATTCAATAGCAACTGAAATAAGAGGTAAATAAATAATCTCTTTCTGTCTAGGGTGTGCTTGAAATCTAAAAAAAAAATCATGCAACTAAAAATTCCCAGAAACTTTTAACTCCAAAAAAACAACTAAAGTACCAACTAAAAATAAACTTAAAGACTCGTTAAAAAAAAAAAAAAAAAAAAAATAAAAAAATAAAAAAATAAAAAAAAAAAAAAAAAAAAAAAAAAAAAAAAACCTTTTTCATTAGAAGTGTGACTAAGGATGAGGTTTTTCCCTCAAGGTTTATCATCTG
>Ga0214543_1012437_pt1 | contig 11322 bp, 7 predicted proteins | sample CNSS2metaG_FD_160094 | JGI IMG/M metagenome (GOLD analysis project Ga0214543, IMG submission 160094) | Root nodule microbial communities from cowpea collected in UCLA plant growth center, Los Angeles, California, USA - CNSS2 | ecosystem: Host-associated > Plants > Roots > Nodule | place: USA...
AAATAATATAATATGTGGCTCCACCATTCAATTGGCATGGTATCTGTCTGTCTACAATGTTGTGATTTGATTTATAAAGCATATTCTATACACACTCCTTATCTCCAAGAAAATGTTTTTTTTTTTTATTATCTTGGTAATTTCGACATACATGGCACCCACCATTATCAATGTGTTCATATCTATATTATATGCATCATCTCCACTTATTTTATTGCAATTTGGTTACCAACATCCATCATAACATTTATGTTTCTTAAAAACAAATGAATCACTCACTTTTAAGGGTTTAAACCCCTCCACAAAATCACCATTAATCAAGAAAATATAAAACAAAGTAAAAAGTAATCCTTCATAATTTAAAGTTTCTTTAGTTTCCAAGCAATTCAACAGAAGTTCTTTATGAAGAGATTAATAAAGTTTATATCTATGGAAAGATTAATCTTCACAATTATACTAATTGTGAGTTCAATCATTACATCACTGGTGTTATTTTTTCATACAAATCATTTTTTTTTTATTTTTGGTAATAAATACAACTGGTTGCACATCTTTTTATTAGTAGATCAATTGATGGAGTAATTAATTTGGATTGGTTAATTATACATTATTTTTGACACAAAGGGACAAAACAATATCTTCTTTCTTAATCATTTATTGGTGTTTAGTCATCGGCCATTGGAAGTTTTTGACCTTTTATATTACAGAATAATGTTAGATACATGAATACAAATAGAAGATAAAAACTTTTTCTCACAATAATAATAATGTTCACTGCAAATTATAGTTCGAAACTAAATAGATATAAGTCAAGAATTATAATATTAAAATAAAATAGCATTTATAATCACTCTGTACATTTTTAAACTGATTTAACTAAATATTCCCCATTAAACCTATCTCCATTATCCAATTCCCACAACAATGTATGAAAGAATTGCTTCAGATTCTTGTTTTCATTTTTTTCTTCTTCTGATTTTTGTAAAACGTACTCATTACATCTTATAATGTTTTGTAAGATTTATGGGGAATTACTGTAATTAGTTTACTCCCTTAATGTACATTCTATACAGCTAGTTAAAAATGTCTTTTCTTTTAAATTTAATGAACTCTAAAATTAAATTTTCAGAACAGATTTATCTTACATGTGACTTGTTTTTTCAGTACCATGAGTTGGCCTTTTGCTTTTTCGACATTTTTTTCATTTCTTAAAAATAAATATGATTTTTTTATTCATCGTGTAAGTTTTTATTTTATTGCAAATGGCTTTATTAATATTTATACTTATGAGAAAAATAATACACAGAGAACATTTTTTTTTTCAGAAGAAGGTTGTTAGGAAGATTTAATGATAAACTATAAATAAATATTTATGAGTGTTACTTAATCGATAATTTTCATGATTGGTGATGTATTTTGGAAACAAAAAAGGAAAAAACACATTGGTATGACAGCATTTAAGAATGTTGTGAGCAACGGAAAAGGAAAGGTTGTAGTGTTGTAATGTAACAGAAAAAGAAACATTACGCGCGTAAAAGCCGCGAAGGATTGGGAAATCCGTCCGAGAACACCCCCGAAGCTGTCAGCACTTTGGATTCGAAGGAGAAAGGGAGAAAGAGAAAGAAGAGAAAACAAAAAAACTTAGAGAAGAGGGAGAGAGAGAGAGAGAGAGAAAGAGAAGAAAATAATAATAAGAAAAGGGAAGAAAAGCTAAGAAACTTTGAGCGAGGATTGATTAGAAAAGGATCATGGAGATTGTCATCTTCCAATGATCCCTTCAACCCCACAATTTTTCTTGTTTGGATTTGCTGTCACAGCTTGATTCTCAATTGCTGCCATTCCATACATCTCTTTGTTTTCTCTTTCTCTCTCTCTCTCTTTCTCTCTGATTATCTCTATCTCTTCTTCTCTCTCCTCTTTTTCTCTCTTCCATCTGCATTGTCCCTTTCCACTGCAGAAGGAGGCTCGTAGGAGGAAAGCCAGAACATTTTGGATTTTTAAGAGGATTTTTTTTTCTGGGTCGGGACTTGAATTGGGTTTATGGGTTTTGACAAGGAAAGAGTGCAGTTTGGGTGACACACGAGGTGCTGCTGCCATGGCTGGAAACAGAAATCCAGAAATCGGGGCTTCTCCTAGCAATGTGGGTCAGCAACAAAGGAGGGTCTATCAAGTTTGGAGGGGAGGCAACGTGAGATTATATCTCAACTTTTGTTTTGAATTGGTTTTCATGTCTCACAACTGGATTGTGTTTGGTCATGATTCAATCTTTGTTTGAATTGTTGTTCATGTTTATCTATGCTTCAATTATGTTTTGTTGATTTTTTTCTTAAAGAATAGATTGCTTGTTGGGTTATGATTCAATATCTTTTTAGTTGTGGAATGTTTCTTCCAACATGATGAATGTTGCTTTTGGTCGTGAATTTCAATTGCATCGATGCTTGCTTGATCGCTTTAGAATAGGACAAAAATTAATGCTTGCAAATCGGGGATTAATCTTGTGTAATCATTTTTATGTAAATGTGAATCCGTGATTTTTTCTCTTTATTTGCTTTTTTAATCGGCAAATGTGAATCGATGACGTTTTGATGATTTTAAGCTATTGATGTACCGGTGCAACTTCAATGGGAACACTTTTCTTTTGGTCAAAATTTCATTTCAGTAGATGAATTTGACATGGCTGTGGATTTTTTAAGCTTCTATATGTCTACCATTTGGAAGTTTTTACCTTGATGTTTTGGGCTGAAAAGTAATAGAATATTATGTAGATGTGATTGGATATCTTGCAGCAATAACAAGCATGTTATACTTTACTAATTCTTCTTTGTTTGACTTTTTTCAGAAGTTTTTCTGTGGTGGGAGGGTGATATTTGGTCCAGATGTAGCTTCCCTGTTTCTTACAACATTCCTAATTGCTGCACCTGCAATTGCATTTTGTGTAAAATTATATCTTCTAATCAAGAAGAATGATGACCTTTCTCATGAATTTTGGTTTCCTGTAGTGGTTGTGGGTGGAGTTCTCACTGTTTTGGTAAATACCATTGGCATTTAATTCCTGGAGAGTTTACATACATAAACTAGTTGTCATCTTATGCATCTTTCTACCATTTTCTCTTGTGTATTGTCTTTTTCCAGCTACAGAATGGTAATCCAATTTTGAAATATGCATAGTTTATACACATTGGGTTATCTGATACGTAAGCAAGACAAGATATTTAAGGATCCACTTATTTTCTGAACTTTAATGTCATGTAAGTAGTTTGTGTCTGCTTAAATAAGGGCAAAGGGAATATACTTCTATCTCTTTAGTTTTGACAAAATATATAGCTTTTTCCCCAACGTCAAATACTTTTGTCAATTTTGAAAGACCAAGTTTCCTAAAAACTGAAGCCATCTGGTAAAAGCCAAATAATGTTTCACGTCTCCAACATCAAGAAAAAAAATATAAAACATACAAGAGAAAAAAGAACATTCTGACTAATATTAATGTCAGAAGTATCCATAAATATAATGGTGTCACTTCATTTTCATACTCATGATTGGTTTATCCTTGTTCCCTTCTCATTTTATTCTTTCATCATAGCTTATAGGATCAGCATTCCTTTCTTATTTTGAATATAAAAGCTGATATGTCTGATAACTCATGCAGGATTTAATTTTCCTCCTCATGACTTCTGGGAGAGATCCTGGAATTGTTCCTAGAAATTCAAGACCTCCTGAATTTGATGATACATTTGATATACCTACCCCTTCCATGGAATGGATTAATGGCACAACCCCTCATCTGAAACTACCTCGAACTAAAGATGTTATTGTTAATGGACACATAGTGAAAGTAAAGTTCTGTGATACGTGCTTGCTTTATCGCCCTCCTCGTACTTCTCATTGTTCTATATGCAACAATTGTGTCGAGAGATTTGATCATCACTGTCCCTGGGTTGGTCAGTGCATTGGAACGGTAAGTCCACTATACTGTAACAAGTGAAGTTTCAAACTTTCAATGAGATATTGTTACATGTTTTTATCCAAATTTCTTTTATGCTACTGGGATATCAGTTGAAAGCTGAATAAACTTGAAAGTAAGCAATACTGTTCTTCTGATCTATTTGATGACTACATCACAAGTGAGTGATGTTAGTATGTGTCTATAATTGCCATGACATCTATGTTCTGCAATGTTACAAATTTTTCTAAACACTCCAAAAATAGATATAATCAATTGCACTAAAACGGTACAATTGAATCTGTCTGGATTATGTTATTTTCTTATTCTGTGAGAAAAAATATGAAGACCTCTTTGATCTGTGTGCTATTCCTTTTTGAAAGTTTGTCTGATTAGAGTGATGATCACCTTAGATTGAGTGACATAGTACTCAAATATCAGTTCATATAAAGTTGAAAACTAGTTTTGCAATATCCTCTTGATTATTTGACACATTGCTTAACATTGAGATGGATAATTTAATTTACATTTATCGTGTAATGTTTCCGTGATCTTCTTAAAATGTTTTCATTGAAAACTACTAATTTCTTATACAAGCTGCTAGTATGTGGTTGTAGTTTTCTTGGTCAATAACATTTCCTCAAAAGCTGAGAAATTAAATTCCTCGGAGTAATACCAATGTAGAAATTGTAAACTCGTCTTCTTTTTGGAGACCCGTCTTCCTTGGCTTCATTTGTTAGAAACAGAAACATGTTTTTTTTTTATACTGCCCAAATGTCTACTTCATTTCAGTTCTTGAACTAACAGTTCTCTGACATAATTGCAGCGTAACTATCGATACTTCTTCTTGTTCATTTTGACATCAACCATTTTGTGCCTATACGTCTTCGTGTTCACTTGTATCAGTATTTCCCGGCAAAATTTTTGGAGGACAATATCACGTGATTATATAGCAGATTTTCTGATGATATACTGCTTTATAGCTGTTTGGTTTGTTGGTGGCCTCACAACTTTCCATTTCTATCTCATTTGTACAAACCAGGTGATTATTTTACTTCACAAAAATATGAAACAGCTCTTAACCCTTTCTTATTCAGTAGTTGCTAATTTTTTTAGCATCAAATTACTAACAGGAACATATAATTTAGCTGGATTTATTGAAGAGAAATTGTTTGGTACAAGAAAAAAAAAACTAGAAGTTTAGGATTTTTAATTAATGTTTAAGTGACACACTGCTTTTGGTACAACAAACTACAAGTTTACTGGTTATAAATAAGATGAATATGAATAAGAAGAGGGTGAAATAAATTTAATAATGACTAAAATGATCAAAATTTTATGTTTTACTGATATTTTCATGTTCAAGATAGCTTCTTTTTCTTTCTACTTGAAAGTGACTCTGCTGATTAGAGTTGAGTTTAATAAGCAGCTTACTGGGACACTTGTATGCAATGTTCTTCACTTGTCCACATGGCCATTATTTTTGATCCATTGTTTGCTTAAATTTAGATTGTTGTTTACTGGTTGAAGTTTGTAACGGATAAAAGATAAAGCTTTGAGCTTTCTGTTTGTAACGGATAAAAGATAAAGCTTTGAGCTTTCTGTTTTAGTGGGTACCTGTTGTACAGTTGGTGAATTGCTTGTTGATCAAACTCTATAAGTAGTTTGATCTCGCTTTCTATAAGAAGTGGATTTGATGCTTTTTCAAGTTTCGATAATCAATGATTTTTGTCTTCTGTGTTAAACATTGTTTTCTCTTTTACAATCTTTGTCCATAATGTTTACATAAAATTTGTTGTTTTTTGTTGTTGTGGTGCAGACAACTTATGAGAACTTCCGATATCAGTATGACAAAAAGGGCAACCCATTCAATAGGGGATCATGCAGAAATATAAATGAAACACTTTGTTCGAGGATTCCTGGTTCGAGGAATAACTTCCGAGCATTTGTTGTGGAGGATGAACACATGATGGTGGGATCGGTGACTCCAAACATTGCACATGGAATCTTGACCCCAAAGGAGAAAATTGACCTTGAAATGGGATCTATGCGTGCAGAAGATGGTCGTTTACCTATTCCTGAACTTCTGCGAAATTTTGATTTTGATAATTTTGATGATGACATGAAGTTTGCAGATGAGGGGCAGCCGTCTTTCGATCCGTTCTACAGCATTGAGGATGATGCAAAAGGCTCCACACGAACATCCAATGCAACGGTTTTGAATTTCCAAAGCATAAGTGAAGATGAAATGGAAGAGTATGTGCAAAGCTCCCATGCTGGAGGAAGAACCAGAGACTCTGCTCAAAGACACATTACTTCTGATGGAACTAATAGCTGGAATCAATCACATTAACCCACAATGCCAGCTTTTAGTTTTTATGCATAGAGGTTGTCTTCTCACTCTTCATCCTTGTTTTTTCCGGAAAATTTTGGGATGCTCCTGGATGAGATGTTCCTTAAGCTTCATCATTTTCAAAAGTGTATATTCTGACATGAGATAAAGTAAGGTGGTTGGTTCTAAAACCATACTTAAATTCAGTTAAAGTGCATTTCTTATGAAGTAATTGCTATGGAGTTGTTGTTCCAGTTTAACCAATGATTTGAAGTTTGAGTCCTGAGCATGATACTGTGCTGAATTATGCTGTCTGTAATGTTCTCATCTGATTCAAACAGGACTGTCTCCAATGAAGGATACTGTGGTTTTGTACAAAAAGAGAAAGTGATTTTAGTTTCACTATTAAGACATTTCCTTCCTTGACTGGCCTTTGTTTCAGGTTTGGTGCTGGTGAAGTAAAACACTGAGGATAGTTTGGTTCCTTCCATCCACACTTGCAGCAATTTGTGGTTTTGTAAGAATTTTCAATGTGCTGACTCATGCAAGTTCATTGATGCTATTCATGCTGGAAATGGGGAGATTGAGCTTGCACTTTTCTCTCTCATTTTAGCATAAAAGTGTGGCAAGTGTTTGTTTTAAGCTGTAAATGCCAATTGCATTCAAAATAATGCAGAAAGATTGTCTGGCTAAGTTTATGATAGGTGCTCCTTCTGTGCCTGTCTCTTCCACTCAATCCTCTGTCTAGATCTCTAGATTTTATGATTTTTTATTTACTTTAGAAATTTAGATTTGCTGTAAGTAGTGCACTCATTTCATTTTGTAACAATTGTGTTTTTCTCTCCTTAGGTCATCGCTAGATAGGTTTCAATGCCATTCACTTAACAAAGTTAGAATCATGTCATCCTAAAACTTTTTTTGAGGGAACCTCCGGCTTAATTAAAATTAAATCTAGGATTAGAAAAAGAAAATACTAGTCCAGATTCTTTACTGAATTTTTTCTGTTTTTACAATCTGTTAGAACATTAAAAATATATTATTTGATATTTTTAAAAATATTAATATATTTTAAAACATCAAATAACATATTTTAAAAACACAACAGAGAAATAACACATAAAAATCCAATAGAGAATCTAAGTTTTATTTTATTAAACTCACAATACTTATTTTTGACTCAGTGAACCTATTCTTTTATGAAAAGTATTATCAAACTCTTTTGAATACCTTTATTGCTTACTAAAATTTATTGAAAGTCACAAGTTTTTTAGGAATGTCACTTATTTAATAAATTAATTTATGATTTTTTATAAATTTTAGCTAATGTTAGAGTAGTAGTTACCCCCTCCTTTATAGATGGAGAGTTAGAAGTAAGTGAAAGTGTGCACTGTTATTTTGCTTAGAGTATTTTCTTTTTCTAGATTTTCTAAAACTATATCTACATTTTATAATTTCTACCCCCATTACAACAATCTCTATTATGAGGTACTTAAATACAACGTTCTTAAAATAAATGTAATGTTTGTGTAAAATTTTGAAAAATTGGAATGAAAATATAGCATGAGAAAACATTTATTGGTGTGATTACTCTTTTGCTTTCTCAAACATATTTTATTTTAAGATGTGGTACTGACAATTAAGAAAAAAAAAAGACAATATCATATCCAAAAATTTGTTATATTATCCCAAAGTTGTATATATTATCTTTACTCAAAACGAAGATATTGTATAGTTTCTTTCGATTTTTAATGTTAAATACACTGAAAATACAAAAAGAAGGGAATTTCTGTGGTCAAGCTTTTGTTTTACATTTGTGCTTTTGTTCCATTGGCCAAGTTTTGTGTGGTCTTTATTCATGTTTGTAGGCTCTGTCTCTCAACAACTGCTATTGGTGCTGTCTTTGCGCCCATAGAAAAAAAAATCAGTGTTTTATAGATTTATTTGATGACTTTGATACAACACTTTTATTTTTGTTGCAACGTAGCACAATTTCTTGAACAAAAATTAAAATAAAAAATTAACAACCATTTTTTAAAGAATTATATTATTCACATAACACTTTTTTTTTCTGATTTTCTGTGTAATTGTTTGTGTAAAAATCACAACCAAACAATCATAAAGAAGTATCCAATCTTAAAAGAAAAGCCACAGGCTGTGATCTACATGTAATCATCACAACCAATCATAAAGCAGGAAGAAGCTTACACCACCTGCCACGTGTCAAGTTTCAATTAAACTTCAAAGATTTCATTGGATGAGATTCTATCACACCCAATCCAAGTTATAACATCATTGGTTCTTGTCCCTCATGCTTCTTAGTCCTTGGTCCTCAACCTCAAACACAAACCTTTGTAGCATCCTCAACAAACCGAACATGGCCGCAGAGATGGCTCTTGTGAAACCAATTTCCAATGTGACTCCGAAATTTGGCAGCCCCAGAATAGGTTCATACTCCAAATTCAGCAGCATAAGAATGTCTGCCACCGCTACCCCACCACCATCCACCTCCGCAAAGGCAAGCAAGAAAGGGAAGAATGTGATCAAGGAGAGCCTTCTGACGCCAAGGTTCTACACCACCGACTTCGATGAGATGGAGACCCTTTTCAACACTGAGATCAACAAGAACCTCAACCAAGAGGAGTTTGTGGCCTTGCTTCAGGAGTTCAAGACTGACTACAACCAGACCCACTTTGTCAGGAACAAGGAGTTCAAGGAAGCCGCTGACAAAATCGAAGGCTCCCTCAGACAGATCTTCGTCGAGTTCCTTGAGAGGTCCTGCACTGCTGAATTCTCTGGCTTCCTTCTCTACAAAGAGCTTGGAAGGAGGCTCAAGGTATCATTCCCTTTTCTTTTCTTCACACTCTGATTCAACTAGATAGTGTCATTCAGACAAATTTTGTTCTTTTCCATAGCTGTTGCAGTTCTAAGTACTAGGATTCTGTCGTTCTGATGTTGGTCTATTGATGTAGTTCTGCTACAGTCCATGTCTTTATAGTGAACTATCTCGGACAATGTTGTGCTTTATGCAATTTTGGTGTCTCTTTCTTGAACTGATTTATTGCTTGGGATGTTGATGTTGCAGAAAACCAACCCTGTGGTGGCTGAGATTTTCTCTCTGATGTCCAGGGATGAAGCCAGGCATGCTGGGTATGGCCACACCTTTGACCTTTATCTCTTAACTATCCTTTCATTTTCTATTTGATATCTTGTTTGTAGTTGCATGACCTCATTTTGATTCTGTGCAGGTTTTTGAACAAGGGTTTATCTGATTTCAATTTGGCTCTGGACTTGGGTTTCTTGACCAAAGCTAGAAAATACACGTTTTTCAAGCCCAAATTTATCTTCTATGCTACATACTTGTCAGAGAAAATTGGGTACTGGAGATACATAACCATTTACAGACATCTCAAGGCCAACCCTGAGTATCAGTGTTATCCCATTTTCAAGTACTTTGAGAACTGGTGCCAGGATGAGAACAGGCATGGAGATTTCTTCTCCGCCCTTATGAAGGCACAGCCACAATTTCTAAACGATTGGAAGGCAAAGTTGTGGGCTCGCTTCTTCTGTCTCTCGGTATTTTTTTCTCCTTTGCTTAGTACTTACTTACTACTGTTATGATGAATTCAACATGTAGTGCCAAATTTTCCTAGCATAAGAATGTAATAGAGACTAGGATGTAGTCATTATCCTTCTTAACTATGCTTAAAACTTAATTTTCAAATTTGTTTTGCAGGTTTATGTCACTATGTATCTTAATGATTGCCAACGTACGGCTTTCTATGAAGGCATTGGACTTAACACAAAAGAGTTTGACATGCATGTCATCATTGAGGTTACCTTCTGTCTGCATACTTGTTAAGATCACTATTGTTCTTGTTTTGCCTTCCATTACTCTTTCTTTCTATTCAGTCCCAATATGAATGAATTTAGTAACATGGTGTGATAAGATGAAAATAATGGACCTTTGAGTTAGCATTAAGAAAACTATACCAGTAAGAGTTTATCAACAAAGAACAAATGATGAACTCATAAATTACAAGCAGTTACTGAAGCTTCATTTCTGAAATGATTTTGCAGACAAACCGCACAACGGCTCGGATTTTCCCAGCTGTTCTTGATGTTGAAAACCCAGAATTCAAGAGGAAGTTGGACAGGATGGTGGAGATAAACGAGAAGATTCTCGCTATTGGTGAGAGTGATGACATACAGTTGGTGAAGAACTTGAAGAGGATTCCACTGGTTGCTGCCTTGGTGTCTGAAATCTTGGCTGCATATTTAATGCCACCAATTGAATCAGGGTCTGTAGATTTGGCAGAGTTTGAACCACAACTTGTGTACTGAAGTTGTGTATAATTTGATTAAGTTCTCCATGTTCTTCTGATCTCCATCAAAATGTTCATCTTCAGTGCTACTAGTATTGCTGCCAAAGTAAATTATGGTTGTATAAGACAGTGAGGAAACGTTTACCACGATGAGGTCCTTTTTAGTTTTAATCATATTTTTTTCTCCAATCTTCCTTTTGTATCTCCATTTTGGATTCATAGAAGTTCATTAGGAATCTTAGCCTTATGAGGTACTTATCAGGAAACGATATTTTCCTCACTCTTATGTTCCAATTGAATGCACTTGTCTTAACAGCAAATATTGATCATATTTCCCTCAAACCCCACTCATCAATTGTTTATTTTGGTTTTCCTAATTTTGTTACACTTTTAGCAAATCCTACACTCTTGAATTCAGTGTAGTTTCTCTACATTTTTTAAATAAAATAATAGATGTTCATTGTCATTGTGTAAATTTTTTACTGTCAACTAATACTAATTAGACATTATTTCAGTATGATTTTCAGGTAGCTAGAGGAAAAAAATGAATAGATTTACAATATATGAAAATTTATGATTGGATGAGTGTGTAGAAAATATTTACATAGTTGATGCATGAGTGATTTCTTGAATAAAATGCAGGATCTGATATAGGTGTCAGCAAAGCAACTAGCAACAAGAGATATTCAAAAAAAAAAAACAGAAAATGATTATATGTTGTTCTCAAA
>Ga0214543_1012439_pt1 | contig 11320 bp, 3 predicted proteins | sample CNSS2metaG_FD_160094 | JGI IMG/M metagenome (GOLD analysis project Ga0214543, IMG submission 160094) | Root nodule microbial communities from cowpea collected in UCLA plant growth center, Los Angeles, California, USA - CNSS2 | ecosystem: Host-associated > Plants > Roots > Nodule | place: USA...
ATAAATTTAAAAAAAAAAAAAACCAAAATTTTTGGGAGCATTGTCCCCTGCTCCTATTATCCTCCATCACTGCTTAAAAAGCTTTATCCTTTAATAAAATTTGATTATATGACATTATCATTATTAAGAATAATGATGTTTGATGTAATATTAATTTTTTTCAACAATTAGTATTTTTTATATAATTATAAATATTTACAAAAATATCATTCTATCAAATATTTTATTATAATCAAAAGATAACTAATTCTAGTAATTAATTTATTAAACTGTTTATAGTTTATACACAAATAAATTCATCTATTTTCTCTTTATGGTCAATAACATTAATACACATTCTATGTTATACAAGGTGCTCAATGGATATTTAATGATAAAAAAATACAAAATCGAAGTAAATTTTCATATAAATAATTTGAAATTATTAAACATTTAAATATGTATGAGATGACCAACTTTCTCCAGCTTTGCGCTACTCGAAAAGTATTTAAAACTCGTTATAATATTTGAAAAATAGGTACAGGCGTAATTGTGTGTATACACAAGTAATGAATAAGTATGTATTTTAATGAAACATAATGGTTACGTGCATGTATTTATTGATTTAAATTTCAATTTATCAAAAACTTGTGTTGACTATACGTCTACGCAAGAATTCCTCCTTCATTTTGTCAATTAGTTTGGTTAAAGGTTTCATTAATTTATTAATTACGTTACTTAATTTCAATACATAATTGTAAGGCACTAATGAATCCATTTAAACTTCAAGTGCAAAGGTGTTCCTTTTTGAAAGATTTGTAATTTCCATCAAAAAGTCAATTTTTTACTGCATAAAAATTTGAACTCGTGGTTCGTATCAACCTTTTCAACTCAAGACATAGTTGATCAGGGGATTTACGTGGAGCATTTGTATGCTTATGTGTTTCCTTTTTTATACCTTTCAGACTCTAGACAAAGTTCACGATATTACGTTAAAATCATATTTTATCAACATTTGGCAGAACTCAATGCTGAGTTAAAATTAAGTTATTTTTACTATTAATTAAAGTTAAAAGTGGAAGAATAAAAAAAAATACATATTTTTTTAAAGTTTTTATGCCTATTTGATTTTCACATAATCTTAATTAAAACTATTTTAAGTTTACCTTTACATTTGAAAACGTAGATTTGAAATTTTAAACAAGAAAATAAATATCTGCTTAATGTTTAATATTGTTCCAACTTAAAGGGAATTAAGTAAATAAAAATAAATAAAGTTAATATTTAGTATTATTAAGCGGAAACTTAAAAGTATTTGTTAATAGTAAGTGAAGGTGGTGGGATTAGGTCTAGAAACATTTTTCACATCTCATTACGTGATATAGCTACTACATACAGCCATTAGAAAAGTAATGTAACACATGTTATAGAAGTCGTAAATATACTCTCTAACCTCAACACTCTTTCATAGAAAAAGAAACTTCTACACTATTTACCTCTTCTTGCAAATCATGGTTTAGGGTGTAAAATTATATGTGTGTGTGTTTTTTGTTGTTGTTGTAAAGACTCTGGTACATGGAAAGTTAGAGGAGAATTAGTCCGAATATGTCTTCTCCTTTAGATTATTACTAAGCAATTATAAACTTCTTTTTTTCAACTACGTACCAACCAATTTACTTTTTTAGGTATATCTTCAGCATTTATAAATTAAAATAAGTATTTGTTGCAGATGACATCAAGTATTTCGTGGTAAAGACCAAATAGGTCGGATCACAATCGAACTGTAGTATTTGGACTGTTACAAGTATAAAGAGTTGCGTTTTAACTAATCACTATAGTTTTTGACCTAATGATAAACGCTCAATCCTAACAATTGATATTAGAGCTAAGTTAATAGTTCAATTCTTAGTGGACAATTATTAAGAGAGAAATTTATATGCTTTATATTTTTTTTATCAGCATTAAATATGTTAATTTGATTTTAATAATTATTTTACTAGTTTTGAATTAATAATATTAGATAATAATGTTAATTGTGTTATCTGCTATAAATATCTCATTAAAATGATGACATTTTAAATTTGTTAGTTTATAAGTACTAATAAAAATACTTTAAAGACCAAATCAACACATTCAATAAATATCGGATATAGAATTACCATTCTTTTCGATATATATATTTGTAACGCCCTAAATAACTATAACTTATTAATATAAATTTCACAATTTTAAATAATATATCAATTGAAAAATTATTTGAAATAATATATAAACATAAAAAATGAAGAGATATTCATGAAGACGAGACACATAAGGACATGAAAGAAAAAAACAGAGAATGAAAAATACAATGGGGCCACACCGAATAATTTTATTAGATATTTAATACAATTTGTATAAGTTAATATACATTACAATAAAATTATTAAAATAAAAATTAATTTTAGAGATTAAAATTAGTCATTATATTAAATAAATTAGATATCATCTTATAAATTAAATATTATCAGTATTAAAATAAGATTTATTATGAATAAAAAATTATAATTAATTTGTAGATTAGAATTAAATTAGTCTATAATACTATTTGCTATGAAAATTTTAGATACTTACTATTATTATTGATTCTAAAATGGTCTTTAATTTTAAATCACTGGCTAATTTAGATACCGATTACTTAATAGCTAAAATCTTGACACTTAATGTTAGAGACCAATTTAGAATCTAATTCACAAATCAATTATAATTTTTTATTTATACTGAAGACTAATTTAATTATCAAATTTGTAGTTTGTAAAATGGTATCTAAGTATAATCAACATAGTGAGTAATTATTTTTTGTGTTTGAAATCAAGTGTTGTTTAATGATTTTCTTGTAATGATAATACACATAAATAAGTTTTAATTACTCCAATGATATCCACTTTGATAAGAGTGTGTCAATTTGGTATCCGCGGGCAAAAAAAGTCTCAATTACGTCCTCATTTTTGAAAAATTGCGTCCTTTTCAGAAAAAAAAAATTAATGTTGTTAACGCCACGCCATGTGTCACTCTCTGATTTTTTTTAATTTCTTTTAGATCACCATGTCATTTAACTCCCTTGCTGGAGACGCAACACCCGTTGATGTAACGCATGCTGATGTAACACCACCATTGACTCTCGTCGAAGCAGATCTATAAACCGTATAGCACTTCCTCCATGCACATGTCGCAAATTGTGACTCACACTCAAATCTCCATCGTACATCACTCACCGGGTCATACGAGCACCAAATACGATGTCCTCTGCATATCCAGTAGCACCTCGCAACACGCAAACTCAACTGCAGATCCAGCATGACTCAAGTCCTTGCACCTCCACGAACTCAGCTGCAGATTCACCACGTCAACACAACCCGAACAATGATCCTTCCATCAAATTTCTCATTGCAACTTCAACAACCAATGATGATCCTCCAACAACAAGGAATTAATCGTTTCTGATGTGGAAGATCAGACAACCCTACAACCATATAGTATACTAAGAAAAAATCTCATCGAACCATAACTCTTGACACTACTATTGGTAAAAACATATCATCAATTAAGAATATTATTGTCTTACCTCCAAGAATCATCCTATTACCAGATAAATAAGATTAAAACAAGGAACACAAAAATAAAACGTGAAAACTCCAAATATGTAAAAAAACCACAACCACCAAAGAATAATACTATGTGGAAATTTGTACATCACATAGACTACCCTCTCATATCTTTTAACCCCAAATACACCCATACCCTCCAAAACAAGAATTAAACTCAAACCTCACAACACTCTATTATAAGAGTATAAGAAAAGTCAAATACAAGCATCAAGTGTGTTTGAGTGGGGCAAAGAACATCATGGACTTAGAGCCCATCATATAATCACTAACACTCATCCCCTAGGTTATCCTAGACGATGTGAAACTTTTCAAGATGTATTATTTTCATCAATTTAACCGTTTTGTAACTTGATATTCCTTATTTTACCTCCTCTTTTCATTTTCATAAAAATGTTATTCATCTACGTTCATTTCTTACACTCTACGGTCATTTACCTAAAAACGTATCAATTAAAATTATTATTAAATTTTAATTATCTGTCTGATTTATTATATTGCAAATATAAGTAAAATTATTTAAAATTTATCCTGAAGAAGAAGGTTAGTTAATGTTATGTAACTTATGATTTAAAAATAGTTTCTTAAAGTGTTATTCATTGAAACCTAATACTAACACGAACTAATTAAAATAATTGAAAATGACATCTCAATTAATTAGATAGTATTTTAAATCTGATATCACTAAATAAAAGAAAAAAATTAATATTTATTTATATTTGAGGTCATCAAACTTTCTTTTGCTTATATTGGGTTCCAAAGATTATCTTTTTTATATATTTGGATATAAGAAAAGGTAGAAAAGTTAGTGAAAAGTATCAATAATAGCACAAGATTATGAATGACAAATTTTTTAAATATTCAAATAACAAAATTGTGAAACTAATATGAGTTCGACACGAAATCTCTTACAGAATATAGCCGTAAATTGACCAGGTAGTCGTGCACATGAGTTCATCATTTGAAAACCTTTTTTAAACCTCTGTCGTCATAAAATTGACTGTGATTGATTTTTCAAAAAAGTTCCACACCCCAAACAAAGATTTAGGACAATTTAATTTTTAAGTAACTTTAAAATAATGGTGGAATTTTTAAAGGAATTTTACAAAAAAACATTTTTAAGTAACCAAAAGGTAAAACAGTTATAAAGTTAAAATTATGCAACATTACTTGACTATGTGATAAAGATTTATTTATAGTCGTTACAAATCATACATCTATTAGAAATTTTTTTAATTTATAATATATATAAGTGAATTAATTTATAATATATATAAGTGAATGCTAATCTTATCTTATAATTAAGTTTTGTAATAAAATATTCATAAGTTAAAATATTTTCTAACGAAGTTTGTTGTTTCTTGATATTGTTTCAAACATTATTGGATTGTTATCGACTATCCATTGGTGTCTAGTCTCATTTTGGAGATATATATACTTATAATAAGTTTGTTAAGTTTATTGTTTCACATACTATTGGACTATTATCGGATTATCCATTGATATATAGTTACACGTTCAAAACACATTTACTTCGGCACGACAGCATATATATATATATATATATATATATATATATATATATAAGTGGTTGCAGATAAATTGATTTCCTAGGTTTAAAGTTATGTTAGGCAACAAATTAGCCTAAGTTAATTGCATGCTTGAGCCAAATATTTAATAAAATGGTTATTAAAGAATTTGGATTAGATGTTGGGTTTTGTTGTGTTGTTCTTCTATGTATTTTCATAATATACTAATTATCACTAATTTTCACGTTTTAAAATATATAAAAAAATATTTAAAATATCAATACAATGTATTTTTAATACTCAACACAACATAAAAAAAATCAGTAGAGAATCTGAACTTATTATTAAACAACTCACTTAGGTTAAACAAACTATGCGTTTGAACTAAATAAAATAATCATTTAAGCTAGAACTTAAGCAGTTTCACAAGGTGGGGTAATCTCAGCCAATGAAATCAGGCAAAACATTTCTTTTAGAGTGCAAAAACTCCTTAAGCAAATACAAATGTAAAGGAAGAAACTTTTTACAATGTTAAATGCTCTGCTCTAGGGTATTTTTGAGTAGTAATAATGTTCTACTTCTTTTGTAATTGTAGATGTTCAATTGATATTTGATTGACATTGAAAAATTCTTTGAAATTTAAAAATATTAATATCGAGTATAATATTAAGAATTAATTAATTATTATTAAACACATTTAAACATTTAATCTATAAATTTGATTATTATTTTTGATAAGAATTTTATGCAATTGAGATTATAATATAAAATAATTTAGAAAATAATCAAGCTTTGAATAATCATATAAACTAATTTGAATATAATTGCTAATTAAATCTTCGATATAATTTGAATATAAACTAAATTATTTATCTATTAATTAAGTAAGGGAAGATTGCTTCGTGAAACCCAACTCTGACTTCTTATCTATATAGTTCATATTTTCACATTTTATATGTCATGTATTCGACAATTTGTACATAATTAATAACTAGTCTCCGCAACATTAGAATTATTATTTGCATTCCATCATCACTTATCTGACTTCGGAAATGTAATCAAGATATAAAGAAATTAAGTTTAGATTCTCTATTTCTTTTGTTGTCCTCTTAAATATTTTTTTAATATATTTTAAAAAATTAAAATTAATGATAATTAATGCATTATAAAAACACAGAAATCACACAAAAAATAACCTAACAGACCATCCAAATTCAAAAGAAATTCGATTAACAATAGAAATTCGATTAACAATAGAAATTGATAACCCCATAGCATGAAGTGAGAATCGTAATGCATGACACAGTACTTGAAAATCAGAAACGGAACAGAGTATAAAAGAAACGGAATCTGTAACACAATTTGTTAATTGATGAGAAAAGAAAAGAAAAAAGGACCCTTAATTCAAATAGAGAATCAACAAGAAAACAAACATGTAAATGATTCATTAAATGAAAAAACGTGTTTTGTATTATTCTCTTCACAATATGTAAATATTATTCTCTGATTACGGTGGTTGCGTGAAACGGGAAAACTTAGTCTTCCGACTGTGCCGACGAATAAAAAAAGTGTGGTGACTTGTCAATGTGGTCAAATTAAAAATTGATAGCTTTTCCAATTTCAAAACCTTGCCCTACCTCTTATTCTCACTTTCATATTTGGCTAACCTACCCATGATCGCTTATAAATACTGGTGTGAGAACTAGCTACTCCATCACCCACCAACATTATCAAGTAAATCGTAACCCTCTGGTTCTCATAAGTTACCACCAAACACGACAACCAAAATGGAGAAGCTTGCTACCACGGTTTCGATTTGCTGCATACTTTTGTTCCTGTCTTTACCAGTGATGTCTCGAGAAGTTGGTCAGGATCGATTAGCTTGTCGGCTTTCTGTTTAGTTTGCATGCATGCGTATCAGAAAGTATACATCATTATATACGTGTTAATATGTTGTTTATGTTTTATTGAAAGTGCAGAAGATGAGAGAGAGTTTAGTTACGAGGAAGAAAGCGAAAATGGACCGTCTCATTGGGGAAACATACACCCTGAATGGAGTGTGTGCAACAATGGATCCATGCAGTCACCGATTGATCTATTGAATGAAAGGGTTCAAATAGTGTCGCAGTTAGGGAAGCTTCAGATGAACTACCAACCCTCCAATGCCACTATTAGGAATAGGGGCCACGATATCATGGTGAATAAATATCAAAATAATTAAACTACCAAACTTTGAAATCACTATAGTATATATATACTTTAACGTCTTCTTAGTTATCTACCTAATACAATAAATTAACTTTGATCCAACTTTCTGGTTTGTAAATGCAGCTAGAATGGGTTTCTGGCGCAGGTTATCTTCAAATTAATGAAACTAAATACCTACTCAATCAATGTCATTGGCATTCTCCCTCTGAACACACCATAGATGGCAAAAGGTAATACATACACTTCTTTGAATTTACGTAGAAAATACATGATTTTATTTTTCTATATACAACGAAACTGTAATACTAACTTGTTTTGTGCCTTCGTTATATATTTAGTCGGTGTCAAACACCCGATTTCGTCCGGACTTTTTATTTTTTATTCGTTGTTCCATTACGATTTGGGTTATCACGCCTAAAATATTTACCTATACTTAAAAAGAATAAAGAATAGTGAAAATTGCATTGCAGGTTTGATCTAGAGTTACACATGGTGCACGAAACTCCATCTGGACAAACAACTGTGATAGGAATACTATACAAGATTGGAAGACCAGATTCTTTTCTGTCATCGGTAAATTAAATTTCTGTGTTTTTGTGTCTTATATTTCGTGAATAACTATGTCTGTAAAGACTATTATATATATAATAAATATTGAAGTTAGACATGAACCCTTGCTTTTTGTAGTTAACGAGTCATATAAAGGCTATTTCTGAGACCACGGAAGCAGAAAAAGTGGTGGGTGTAGTTGACCCTAGGCAAATCAAAATTTTCTACAAACAGTATTACAGGTATATGGGTTCGTTGACTATTCCTCCGTGCACTGAGAATGTTTCTTGGACCATGGTTAGAGAGGTACATGTTCTAACTATCTATTATTCATCAATTCTTGAACTTCCCTTTTCAAATATTGTGAAAACATTATGTTACTGTGTTTGAACCTTGTTCAATTTCTCAGATACGATCGGTTTCAAAGGAACAGGTTAGATTGCTCCGAGCCGCTGTTGATGATGTAAGTTAAATAATAATGAAGTTCAATTATGTCACGAAACAATGGGACACAAAAGTAAAACCTTGCATCATAATAAACATGAGAGCCTCTCTGAAGCTTCTAGGTTCATAATTATTAAGCTATAGAATAATTATTCAAAGAGACTCCACTAAGAGAATATTTGGTTAATTAATTAATTAGGTCCATATATAAGCAGTAGTTGAATATTAGGTAGACTCTGTATCAAAATCAATAATCATGATATCTAAGTTTGATTATCGACTCTCCTGACGTAACTATTTTAAATTTCAATTCTTTACCTTTTGCTTTTATAAATGGAAAACTTATGCCCATGAACATTGTATATAAATATAAATGTTCAAAAGACACCATTCCATGTTTCTTTTTGTTACTTATATTTATAGGTGAAAATAGTCTAATTATTTCTTGCATTTTAACCTTTGACACCTTCGCAGGAATCAGAAAGTAACGCAAGGCCACTGCAACATATAAATAACCGCTTGCTGCAACTTTATCGGCAAAAATATATTAAACATTGAAATTCCAGTGCAAACCTGACCAAGAGGTTGACTTCTAATTGGTCGGAGAGTGAATGCGGATATACATGGCCCAATCCCTTTATTGTTGTTTTTTTTTATAATTTTTTTCTCCAGAATAAAAATTGAATAAATAAAGAAGCACATAGATGCTTCAATTCTTTTAATCTGTATCACATAAGAAAGTTATTTATCAAACGGAATTTGAATTGATTTAGATTATGGGTAACGATGTGACACTCAATCTTACTCTATCCACTTCGCACAGGCTCCATATTACAATCGATATCTTATAACCCAAAACTATTAATTAATTCCACTTTCTCACACAAAATACACATTAATTAGTTAGTATACTCCTATAAAATGTATTTTAGTTTTCATGATATCATCTATTTTGTATAACACAATTATCCCGGTTGATAAACAATACAATTACATAAAACTAGATAAGCTAAAGTTTTAAAAACTTTTATACATATCTATAAATTAAATCACACATACATATATTTACATTTACATCTCATTCATATACTTAAGTTGATACAATCAATCCATCCATTTAAACAAATTCATAATCAAGTGTTTGACTAAGCCCACTAAATACATCTCATGTGAAAATACCAATGACATCAACCACCACAAACATTTATACTTTGAGAAAATATATACGTTAAATTAAACTCAGACATTTGTACATATAATAATACTTTCTTTAAGTTGTTACACTACAAGAAAATTAATAAATAATAATTAATTTTAAAAACAAAAATAATTAGTTATTATATTGACTAACTTAGATATCATTTTATAAACTAAAAAATATTGATATTTAAAATAACTTCTATTGTAAATAAAAACATTATAATTAGATTATGAATTAGAGTTTAAATTGGTTTTTCATATTGACCATCAAAATATTAACTACTTACTATTATTAATTTTAAATTAGAAATTAGTTTAGTTTGTAATCTTTATTCATGACTGGTCAAACATAATTTTTTTTCAGACCACAATCTAGATTATGAGAACTTCATTAAACTCTAACCATGTAATATTATTTTCTATATGATTCCAATGCCAATTGAGTATATTACCTTCATGAATCTCATATACAATAGACAACCTATTTATTTAAGAAATTCTCTTATTTAATTAATATGTTGTTTTTATGCGTATATATAAAGTTTAATTGATGAATGTATTGGGTCGTGCCGTGAAATCAAATAACTTTACTCGTTGATAAAAATTAATTTACTATTTTATTCCCTGTTCACTGTTATCGTTTTCACATATCATAAAAGAACGCACATTTCCACAAATTGACGAGATCAAGTCTAAAGTAATACTCAAAAGATATCTTAGAATATGTTTATTTAGTTTTTGTATTATTTACTTGAATTGAATATCTACCTCTGTATACTTAAAATAGCTTAAAATATTGTGTCATAGAGTGGTTTTGTTTTATATTTAAATATTTAATTAATGCGTTAACTATTTTTTTCTCTTTGCTTTACCTCTCTCTTTCACGCGGAACATATTATTTTAGTGCAATGTTGCGTTGTGATAAAAGAGAAGAGAAGCTGTGCCTAGGGCTTTTCCTTTGGAGATAAGGTCGAGATAGCTAAATATATCAAAAGTTAAATTAATTTATAATTTTTTTTGTGTTTGATTAGTCATGACTCTATCAGTTTTAGCTTTCAACAGGAAAAATATTAAGTCATTTCAACGATAACATTAAGAGAATTACTTTAAAAAAACGACTTAATTATCAAATTTTTATATTAGAATAAATTTAATGATAAAAATTAAAAGATAACACTAGACTGACTAACTTACTTTATTTTTAATGTTATATAAAAAAAAATTAGTGTTTTATGTAGCATTTTCTATATATTTTTTTGGTGTAAGTATTTGAGTTAGGTCTTACCCAGATTTTCTTGGTATTTGATAAACTTCTGTTACCTTTGATTTTGTAAAAACAAGAAGATAGGAGAGGCTCCAATCTTTGGGGTGATATTAGTTTTGATGTTTGTGGCAACAGAGAAGAAGATGAAGAACCAATTTTGTGACCTTCATTGCTGAAATGAAGATGAAGAATGAGAAGTTTTCAAGCATGAAAATGGGTTTCACCTAAGGTGGAATAAGCAGTGTGAAGAATCATCATTATTACATCCCAGGCAGGACTTCAACAACAATGATGGTGGTCACAAAAATGGGATTCATGAGCGACTCATAAAATTTAAGTGTTGTGTTCATATTTGAGACGGATATAAGTTGTTCCTCCTGATCTAGAAATTAAATAGATGAAACTCAGATCATGCTCTTCTATGTTTATATATATATATATATATATATATATATATATATATATATATATATATATATATATATATATATATATATATATAT